>Ga0222622_10000466_pt1 | contig 15115 bp, 16 predicted proteins | sample PLM2_5_b1metaG_FD_177335 | JGI IMG/M metagenome (GOLD analysis project Ga0222622, IMG submission 177335) | Groundwater sediment microbial communities from an aquifer in East River, Colorado, USA - PLM2_5_b1 | ecosystem: Environmental > Terrestrial > Soil > Riparian zone | place: USA: East... | reverse complement strand
GGATCGCGTCGCCGCAGACTGTCTCCTATGTCGGCGATCCAAAGCGCGTTCGTGTGTTCATGGACGGTCTCGAGTTCGACGCCCTGGGCACTCGCGACGGTGGGGTGCTGGATCTCGTCGAAGTCCCGCTCTGGACACTCGAGGAAGTACGAGTCGAGCGTGGCGCGGGCGAGCTGCGCGTGCACCTTCGCACCTGGCGCCACGACCGAACGATCCCCAATACGCGCACCGACATCTACACCGGCGACGAGAACACGAACCTCTATCGCGGCTTCTTCGCGCGCCGATACAAGCACGGCGAGGCGCTACAGTTAGGCGGGCAGCAGTATTCGACGTCCCAGTTGCGCACCGGAATTGGTGGCCAAGGCTCCGGAGGACGTGCGCTCGCGCTCTTCTCGCGCGTCGGCTGGGCGCGGAACAAGTGGAGCGCCGACGCTTTCATTCTCCGCGACACGCGTACGCGGTACGGAGAGCTCGCCTACGTTCTTCGGCAGCCCAATTATCAGCGCCTGCTCGGCGGACCGGTCGCCGATTCCATTCGCGAGCTTCGTGGGACGCGTACTGACGCGTACGTGCGTGGGGCTTACGGCGACCCTGACGACGGCATCTGGGCCCAGGCCCTGGCCGCCACGATGGGATTCAGCGACGCATCGGCACCGGCCACGCTGCCGGCGCGCTACCCGCCCGGAGTCGTTTCTACACCGAACCTCCCTCGTGGCACGCTTCAAATCCTTCCCGCCTTTGAAACGCCGGGCAAGACGGTCTCGCGTGCTCAGTACGTCGTGGCCGGCGGCCTGACGAAATGGGGCATGCGCCTGAGCGCGACGTCGCGCGTGAGAATCTATGACGGTCACACGTTTGTCTCCCCGGTCGTGCGGGCGGAAGCGAGTCTGCTCGACTATGTGACGGTGAGCGGGCGTGCAGAGCGTGACGGAGCGACGAGAGTGAGTACCGTGGAAGCTGGCGCGCGGCTCGCACCGCTGTCGTTCATCGAGGTCGCGGCGGTTGCCGAACGACGCGTGGCGCCGAAGATCACTGGCGTCCAGGGGTCGGTTACCTCCGCGCGCGCCGAAGCCGCTCTTCGGGTCGGACGGGTATCGCTGATCGGCGGCGCGATCCACCGCGACTCGACGTCGATGACCGTGCCGTTCACCTACTACGACATTCTTGCGCAGGGACCGCTCACTCCCGTCGGCCGAGCGTTAGGCGCATTTGGCGGCATACGCGGAAAGTTCTACAAGGACGTCGGCCTCGATGCAATGGCGACACGCTGGTCATCAAAGGCCATCATGAGGCCTGCTGCCGAGGCCCGGGCCGAGCTCTATGTCCGGACGAAGTGGCTGACGAAGTTTCCGCGCGGACAATTCGGGCTCAACGCTACCGCGATCTACGAATACCGTTCGGCGGCCCAATTCAGGACCGACGGAAGCATTTCAGGTAATGGGGGAGCGGCCACCGCTACCGGAACGACGCAGGCCGCGGGCTCGACCAGCGCCTCGACTCTGATCGAGGTTCGGATCCAGAACGCCGTCGTGTCATGGCAATACCGGAACATCGTCGGGACGAATCGGGCGCTTGTGCCCGGGTACCTCGTGCCTCGGCAGACGAACATATACGGCGTGCGATGGGACTTCTTCAATTGACCGGGAAATTGACAAGGTCGTTGTCACTCCGTAACTTACGTGACTGTCAATGATTCGGAGCATGACGGGGTACGGGACCGCCGAAGGTCAGGTGGGGAATGCGCGGGTCACCGTCGAGGTCCGCTCGGTGAACCATCGGTTCTTCAATCCGACGATCAAGCTCCCGTCGGCCTTTCAGCGGTGGGAAGGCGAGGTTCGCGAGGCGCTGAGGCAGAAGGTCGCACGCGGTCACGTGACGCTCGTCGCGCGCGCCGAGCGAGACGAGGCGCAGGGAGCGTCGATCGACGAAGCAAGGTTCGCGGATCACGTGGCGCAACTGCGTGAGCTACAGAGTCGGTTCGGGTTGGGCGGAGAGTTGGATCTGGCGACCGTGTTGCGGATGCCGGACGTCTTCGCCGGCGCCGAGTCGGCGGAGGAGAGTGGCACGCCGGCGGAGCTGGTCGCGATCGTCGACACGGCGGTTGCGGCACTGGCGACGATGCGGCGGGACGAGGGCATTCGGCTGGCGGCGTTTCTGCGCGACCGGATCGGTGTCATCGAAGGGGCGCTCGGCCGTATCGCGGAGCGCGCGCCCAGTCGGTTGCTGGAGCAGCGCGACCGTCTGCGCGCGGCGGTGCAGGAGTTGGCGGCCGGTGTGGCGCTGGACGATCAGCGGATGGCGCAGGAGATCGCGATTCTCGCCGACCGATTGGACGTGAGTGAGGAGCTCGATCGTTTCGGGTCGCATGTGGCCGCGTTTCGCTCGGCACTCGATGCCGGATCTGCCGACGGTGTGGGAAAGCGGCTTGGATTTCTGCTGCAGGAGATGTTGCGGGAAGCGAACACCACGGGGAGCAAGGCGAACGACGCCGCGATGCTGCAGGACGTGGTGCTCGTGAAAGAGGAGCTGGAGCGGATTCGCGAGCAGGTGGAGAACCTCGAGTGAATCCTTTTCCGGTGATCCTGTCGTCGCCGTCTGGTGGGGGAAAGACGACGATTGCCAGGCGGCTGGTCACGCTTCGATCGGACGTCGCGTACTCGGTGAGTTGTACGACGCGGCTTCCGCGCGCGGGCGAAGTGGATGGGCGGGACTATCACTTCCTGTCGACGGGCGAGTTTCAGTCGGCGCGCGAGCGCGGCGACTTCGCGGAGTCGGCGGAGGTGCACGGCAAGATGTATGGTACGTTGCGGCGCGAAGTGGAGCGAATGCTCGCTGCCGGCCGCCATGTGCTGATGGATATCGACGTGCAGGGAGCCGCGCAGTTCACGCGCGTCTTTCCGGAGTCGGTGCTGGTGTTTCTGTTGCCGCCGTCGGCGAGCGTGCTGCTGGCGCGTCTGATGGCGAGAAAGACGGAGATTGGTGACGCGCTGCGAGTGCGCCTTACGGCGGCGTTGCAGGAGTTGCGAGCGGTTCAAGCGTATCAGTACGTCGTCGTCAACGACGATCTGGATCGCGCCGTCAATGTGGTATCGAGCATTATCGACGCCGAGAGCGCGCGCCGGGAGCGCGTGCCTCAGCTGGATGGAATGGTGCAGCACCTGGTGAGCGAGTTGACTCGCGAGATCGACAAACGTTCGGAGGGATAAAGCGATGCAGGTTTTCACACCGGTAGAAGTGGCGAAGCACGCCACGAACAAGTACCTCGCGGTGACGATCGCGGCGAAGTTCGCGCGCGTCCTCAACGAGTTCCCGCGCGACCGGTCGTCGTCGCGTGAGAAGAAGCTCACGACGCGGGCGCTCGAGGAGCTCTCCAGCGGCAACGTCGAGTATCGCGTGGTGCCTCGCCGCCGCGGCACGGCCGCGGAGTAGGCGGCTCACCCCGCGCCCCGGGACGTTAGGCATCCCGGACCTGAATCCGCGGTGAGCGCGGTCTCGCCCCAGCGCCCGTTCGTCGGCGCTCGCGTGTTGCTGGGCGTCAGCGGGGGCATCGCCAGCTACAAGACGGCGTGGCTTGCCCGGCTGCTGTCGCTCGCCGGTGCGGAAGTGGACGTCGTCATGACGCCGGCGGCGCTCGAGTTCGTCGGCGCGATCACTTTCGAGGCGCTGACCGGCCGACCGGTGCACAGCGAGATCTTCGGACCGGGCCATGCGCTCGATCACGTCAAGCTGGCTCGCGCCGCGCAGGCGATCGTCGTCGCGCCGGCGACGGCGGACTTCTGTGCGCGTGCGGCGAGCGGTCAGGCCAACGACCTGCTGACGGCAATTCTGCTCGCCGCGAAGGCGCCGGTGCTGCTCGTGCCGGCGATGAACGATCAGATGTGGGCCCATCCGCAGACCGCCAACAACGTCGCTCACCTGCGCAGCATCGGGTACCATGTGCTCGAGCCGGACGCCGGGCTGCTCGCCGCGGGCGAGGGAAGCGGACCGGGACGGATGCCCGAGCCGGAGACGATTCTCGCGCACGTCGGCTGGCTGCTCGAGGACCACGCGTCGTTCGCGGGCAAGCGCTTTGTCGTCACGGCTGGGCCAACCCACGAGCCGGTGGACCCGGTCCGCTACCTCACGAATCACAGCAGTGGCAAGATGGGTTTCGCGATCGCCGCCGCGGCATGGCGGCGCGGCGCCGAAGTGCTGCTCGTCGCCGGCCCATCGAGCGTCGAGGCCCCGCCGGGCGTCTGCGTCGTTCGTGTCGAGACGACCGAGCAGATGCGCGACGCCGTCGCGGCCGAGCTGCCTAACGCGGACGCGCTCGTCATGGCAGCGGCCCCGGCGGACTTTCGAGTCGCCGAACCGGCGAAGCGGAAGATCAAGAAGGCGAGTCGCCCTGACTCCCTCGCCCTGGCTTCGACGGTCGACATCCTCGCCAGCACGAAGGGTGCGCGCCGGGCGGGAATGGTGACGGTTGGCTTCGCCCTCGAGACGAATGATGTGATCTCCAACGGCCGCGCAAAGCTCGATGCGAAGGACCTCGACCTTCTCGTCGCCAACGACGCGACAGAGCAGGGAGCCGGGTTCGGCGTCGACACAAATCGCGTCACGATCCTGTCGCGTGACGGCGCTCAGGAAGTGCTGCCACTGCTCCCCAAAGCGGAAGTCGCCGACCTGATCCTCGATCGCGTCGCGAGGTTGTTGAATGGACGCTAGAGAGCGGCTGCGGAAATACCTGGAGCAACGGCGTGAGATGGGCGAGGTGGACCTCGTGCTCGACACGATGTCCGTCGAAGAAGTGCTCAGGCTCGTTGGCGGGAAGGCCGCGCCTGGCGTGACACGCGAGGGCGCAGTCGGCCGGCCGCCGATGGGCCGCACTGCACCAAACACCGCCGAGACCGGCGCGCCGGTGTCGAACGACTGGCGTGAGGCGATCCGCTCAGCGGGCAGCGTGCCGAATCCCGGAGCGGCTCGGATTCCGCCAGATCACCCGATCACGCCCCCGGCCGAGTTGCCACGCGGCATCACGGTCGGCAAGCCGCCGGCGCTCGGCTTCGACGACATCGCGCAGGCGTCTTCGCTCGAGGCGATCGCCGAGATGGTGCACCATTGCACGCGTTGTTCGCTCCATCTGGCCGCAAAGCACGGTGTGCCGGGCGAAGGCCATTCGCAGGCGCGCTTCGTTTGCGTCGGCGAGGCGCCGGGAGCGACCGAAGACGAGACAGGCCGCCCCTTTGTCGGCGCGGCGGGGCAGCTACTGACGAAGATCCTTGCGGCGATCGACCTGCGTCGCGAAGATGTTTTCATCTGCAACGTGATGAAGCACCGGCCACCGGGAAACCGGAATCCGGCGCCCAACGAGATCGCGGCGTGCAGTCCGTATCTCGTCCGACAGTTGGAACTGATCAAGCCAGGCGTCATTCTCGCGCTCGGGACGTTCGCGGCGCAGACCCTCTTAGAGACGAAGGAGTCCATCGGTAAGCTGCGGGGAAGAATCCACCGCTACCACGGCATTCCGCTCGTCGTCACGTATCACCCCGCTGCGCTTCTGAGGAATCCATCGTGGAAGCGCCCCACCTGGGACGATGTCCAGCTCGCCCGTCGAATACTCGATAGCAGCGCCCTCACTGGGGCGTGATCCGTACCGCGATCGGCGTCCTCCATATTCGGAAGACGCCGAGCAGGCCGTGCTCGCAGCCATGCTGATGGACGCCGACGCCGTCGCGCACGTCGTCGAGCTGCTCGACGACGGCATGTTCTATCGCGAGGGGCATCGGCGCATCTTCCGCGCGATGATCACGCTCAGCGAGCGCGGCGAGATCGTCGATCCGCTGACGCTGTCGAACGAGCTCGAACGGCGCGGGGAGCTCGACGCGAGCGGCGGTAAGGACTACATCGGTTTTCTCGTCGACGCCGTGCCGACGTCGGCGAACGTCGAGTACCACGCGCGCATCGTTCGCGAGAAGGCGCTCTACCGCCGTCTGATCGAGGTCTCGACGGCGATCGTGTCCGAGGCGTTCGACGGGCGGCTGACGGCGGAGGATCTGCTCGACGACGCCGAGCACAAGATCTTCCAGGTCAGCCAGCAGCGCGGCAGCCAGGGCTTCACGCGCATCAAGGAGCTGCTCTGGCCGACGATGGAGCGCATCGAGGCGCTTCAGCGCGGCGGCAAGACGATTACCGGCGTGCCGAGCGGGTTCAACGACCTCGACGAGCTGACGTCGGGCTTCCAGGCGGCCGAGCTGATCATCGTCGCCGCCCGCCCGTCGATGGGGAAGACGGCACTGGTGCTGAACATCGCGCAACACGCGGCCATCGAGAACAATGTTCCGGTTGCGTTCTTCTCGCTGGAAATGAGTAAAGAGTCTCTCGTGCAACGCATGCTCACTTCCGAGGCGCGCATCGACGCGCAGCGGCTTCGCAAAGGCATGTTGCGGGACGACGACTTCCCGCGGCTTGCCCGCGCCGCCGGCCTGCTCAGCTCGGCGCCGGTCTACATCGACGATTCGCCGGGGATCACGCTGCTCGAGATGCGCTCCAAGGCGCGCCGGCTGAAGGCCGACAGCGGCATCGGCATGGTCGTCGTCGACTATCTGCAGCTCATGTCGGGTCCGCCTAACGTCGAGAGCCGCCAGCAGGAGGTCAGCATCATCTCGCGCGGCCTGAAGGCGCTCGCCAAGGAGCTCGGCGTGCCCGTCGTCGCCCTGTCGCAGCTCTCGCGCGCGCCGGATCAGCGTGCCGGCGACCATCGCCCGCAGCTCTCCGACCTCCGTGAGTCGGGCGCGATCGAGCAGGACGCGGACGTGATCATGTTCATCTTCCGCCAGGAAGTGTACGACGGTCCGACGGACAAGGACGGCAATTCGCTCGAGGGACGCGCGGAGATCATCGTCGGCAAGCAGCGCAACGGCCCGATCGGAATCGTCAACGTCTTCTTCCACAAGGCGTACACGCGCTTCGAGAACTACACGCAGCGCCAGCAGCAGGCGTGAGACGTTAGGCGTGAGCGCGAGAACCAAGACCGTCTACCGGTGCACCGAGTGCGGCGCGGACTACCCGAAATGGGCGGGCCGCTGCGAGGTGTGTGGCGAGTGGAACACGCTGGTCGAGGAAGCCGCGCCGGCAAAGGCGCCGACGGGCGCCGCCGCGCGGCGCGGCGGTGGCGCCCGCACGATCTCGCACGGCGGAAGCGTCGCGCCGACACCAGCCTTGCGCGACGTGAAGGGGTCGGAGGCGAAGCGCTGGCGCACCGGGATCAACGAGCTCGACTTCGTGCTCGGCGGTGGCATCGTCCCCGGCTCGATGGTTCTCGTCGGTGGCGAGCCCGGCATCGGCAAGTCGACGCTGCTGCTCCAGGTCGCGGCGCGCCTCCAGTCGAACGGACACTCCGCGCTCTATGTGAGCGGCGAAGAATCGCCGCTCCAGGTGAAGCTCCGTGCTGACCGACTCGACACCGCAACGGCCGCTGGCGACGTCGCGCTGCTCAGCGAGACGAATCTCGAGACGATCGTCGCCACCGCCGACTCGACACGGCCGTCCACTCTCGTCGTCGACTCGATACAGACGCTCTACACTGCCGATCTCGAGGGAGCACCCGGCAACGTCGGCCAGGTGCGCGAGTGTGCCGCAAGGCTGATGCGCTTCGCGAAGGACAGCGGTACCGCGGTTTTCGTCGTCGGGCACGTGACGAAGGGCGGCGGCATCGCCGGCCCGAAGACGCTCGAGCACATCGTCGACACGGTGCTCTACTTCGAGGGCGATGCGTCGCTCGACCATCGCGTGTTGCGCGCAACGAAGAACCGGTTTGGCTCTGTCGACGAGATCGGCGTCTTTCGCATGACGGAGGCCGGGTTGATTCCGGTCGAGAATCCGTCAGAGCTGTTCATGGGCGAGCGCCACGGCCGCGCGTCCGGGTCGGCGGTCACGGCGCTTCTCGAGGGTACGCGTCCGGTGCTCGTCGAGGTGCAGGCTCTCGCCGCGAAGGCGGGTTTCGGTACGCCGCAGCGCGTGACGACGGGATTCGACGGGCGGCGGCTGGCGCTGCTCCTCGCCGTCCTCGACAAGCGTGCAGGTCTTTCCTTCGCGCAGCTCGACGTCTTCCTGAATGTCGTCGGCGGAATCCGGATGCAGGAGCCGGCCGGTGATCTCGCCGTCGCCGCGGCGCTCGCGTCGAGCGTCTACGACAGGCCGCTCCCGCCCGACGCCATCTTCCTCGGCGAGGTGGGCCTGGGCGGTGAAGTGCGGCCGATCTCACAGACGGAACGCCGCCTCGCGGAGGCCGCGAAGATGGGGTTCACGACGGCCTATCTCGCGGAGCGGAGCGTGCCTAACCGTGGCGTGCGGGAGATTCGCGCCGTCGGCGTGCCGGCGATCGGCGAGCTGTTTGAGCGACTCTTCCCGTGAGCGCGGCGGAAGCTTCCGGTCTCGTGTCCCAGCCGGTGCGCGACGTCGGAGTCGTGATCGTGGCCGCGGGCGCCGGTTCGCGCGTCGGTGGAGCTGAGCTCAAGCAGTTCCGTTGGGTCGGCGGCAAACCGATGCTGCTGCACAGCCTTCAGCGCTTCCATGCTCGCCCGGACGTCGCGATGGTGGTGTGCGTGCTTCCGCGATCGCACGCCGGAGATCCGCCGCCGTGGCTCTTCCAGAGCGATCTCGATCGCCTGCTCGTCTGTGCCGGTGGACGGGAGCGGGGCGACTCGGTGTACAACGGCCTCGAGGATCTCCCCGAAGAATGTGCGGTGGCCCTCGTCCATGATGCGGCGCGTCCGTTCGTGGATAACGCCATGATCGATCGCGTCATTCATGCGGCACGGGCCGGCACGGGAGCGGTACCGTGTCTTCCGATCGTCGACACCCTGAAGCAGACCGAGGACGGCGTGACCGTCGTGCGCACCGTTCCGCGCGACGGTTTATGGCGTGCGCAGACGCCACAGGGCTTTCCGAGGTCGATGATTGAGGATGCCTACGTGCGGGCGCGGCGGGACGGCGTTTCGGCGAGCGACGACGCGGCGCTCTGCGAGCGTTATGGTCACCGCGTCGTCATCGTGCGCGGAAGTGAGCGCGCAATGAAGATCACCGATGAGGACGACTTCGCGCGTGCCGAGGCGCTCGCGGAGGCAGTGCAGTGAGCGAGCTCACCGCTATCCCCTTCTGGTCGCCGGTGGAGATCGAGACTGCGCTCAGAACGGTCCTGCAGCATCTCGAACGAGGCCGGGTTCTGGCCTATCCGACCGAGACCGTGTATGGATTCGGCGGCGCCGCCGACGAGCAGAGTGTCGAGGCGCTCGTTGCACTGAAAGGGCGCCCACCCGGAAAACCCTTTCTCCTATTGATTGCCGGCAGCGCGATGATCGCCAAGCTCGGTCTTCACCTGCCCAACTTCGCGGCGCGACTCGCGGCTCGGCACTGGCCGGGACCACTGACGCTCGTCCTGCCCGGCGGCGAGCGCCGCGTGCCGACGCGGCTGCGTGGGCCGGAAGGCGGCGTCGCCGTGCGCTGGACGCCCCACCCGGGCCTCGCTCGCCTGCTGCAGGCGTACGGAGAGCCGCTGACGTCGACGAGCGCCAATCGGCCGGGGGTACCGCCCGCGATGTCCGCCGCGGAGATTATCGAACAGTGGCCGCGGGCGATCACAAAAGGGCAGCTTGCCGTGCTCGATGGTGGTAGACTGCATCCGTCATCGCCGTCCACAGTCGTCGACTGTACTGGACGGCTGCCGAGGGTGATCAGGCCAGGTGCGATCAGCGCCGAAGCATTGCGCGAGAGCGTACCCGATCTCATCGGAGATGTATGAGCATGAAGCTGCTGTTCGTCTGCACCGGTAACACATGTCGCTCTCCGCTTGCCGAAGCCATCGCCAGGCGAGTGATCATCGAGCGCGGTCTGACTGACGTGGAAGTCGCGAGCGCGGGAACCAGCGCGTGGGAGGGATCGCCAGCGTCCGACGGGGCGATGCTCGTCGGGTTGGAGCGCGGTCTCGATCTCAATCAACATCGTGCGCAGGTGCTCACGCGTGAGATCGTCGCCCAGCACGACATCATTCTCGCGATGGGGCCTCACCACCTCGAGCGAGTCGAGGCGCTCGGCGGAACCGGCAAGTCGTACACGCTCGCAGGGTTCGCGTCTCACGGCCGCTCGGAGCGTGCAATCAGTGATCCGATGGGAGGAGAACTCGACGTGTACCGCGATACCTATGTCGAGTTGGAACGCGAGATTCGCAAGGTGATCGACCGCGTCGCCGCCGAGCGAGGGTCGGACCGACCGTGAGGCAGCCCGGCCGGCTGGTTCTGATCGGCCACCCGGTCGCCCACTCGCTCTCTCCCGCGTTCCAAAACGCCGCACTGCGGCGCGCCGGAATTCCACTCGTTTACGAAGGACTCGACGTCGCACCGAGTGAGCTTCGTACGACGCTCGATACGCTCGTGAGCGAGCACGCTGCCGGCAACGTCACGATTCCGTACAAGAACGCGGTCTTCGTTCGCTGCGACGTGCGCACGGCACTCGCCGAGCGCGTCGGTGCGGTAAACACGTTCTGGTCGGTGGCGAACCAGCTTCACGGCGACAACACCGACGTTGGCGGTTTCAGGACGGCGGTCATCGCCGCCGTCGGCGGCGCTCCGCAAGGCGCACTAACGTTGATCGGCGCCGGAGGAAGCGCGGCCGCGGTCTGCGCCGCGGCTGAGCGATGGGAGGGGGTGGAGGTTCGCGTTGTTTCGCGTTCACCAGCTCGTGCTCGCGAATTGGCGGCGCGATTCGCACCGTTTGTCGCGGTAGCGAGTGCTCTTCAGGTGGCGCTCGAGGGATCTTCGCTCGTCGTCAACGCGACGCCGCTGGGCATGCAGGACGTTGATCCGCTACCGGTGCCGGTCGACCAGCTTCCGCCCGACGCAGCCGTCGTTGATCTCGTCTATCGCAAAGGTGGAACGGCGTGGGTGCGGGCGGCCCGCGCCGCGGGCATCAACGCCGTGGACGGCCTGCCGATGCTCATCGAGCAGGGAGCGCTCGCGTTCGAGCGCTGGTTCGGTGTCGCGCCCGACCGCGACGCGATGTGGAACGCCGTTTCGTGATCTGGGCACCGGGCCTGGGCGCACTCGTTCCAGGAGCCTGGCAGGCGACACTCGAGTTCGTGCTGCCTGCCGTATGCGTCTGCTGCGACCGTGCCGCTCCAGACGCCGATGCGCTCGTCTGCCGCCTGTGCTGGACTCGTGTGTCTTCGCTCCCATATCCGCGATGCGAGCGGTGCGGTCATCCGGCGCGTGGACACCAGTGTGCGTGGTGCACGCAACTTCCGCCTTACGTTCGCGCTGTACGGTCCGTGTGCTGGGCAGTCGGACCGGCGCTCTCCATCGTGCACGCCCTCAAGTACGACGGATGGCATCGCGTCGCCGAGGGAATGGCCAGACGGATGGCACGTCTCAGCTGGCCGGACGACGTCGCGCGCGAGCGGAGCGCGGTCGTTCCCGTTCCGCTGTCAGCGCCTCGTGAGCGCGAGCGTGGCTTCAACCAGAGCGAGCGGATCGCCCGAGCCCTCGCCCCTTCGTGGCGCGTTCCCGTGTGGGACGACGTGCTCATGCGAGCTCGCAGCACTGCTACGCAGACGCGGTTGACACCGGGGGAGAGGCGACGCAACGTTTCCGGTGCCTTCCGCACGCCGCCGAACGTGCAGGCGAGGCTGCGCGGCACTCACGTCGTGATCGTGGACGACGTCGTGACCACGGCCGCGACTCTGAACGCGTGCGCTGCCGCGCTCTATGACGGCGGTGCACGCATTATTAGTTATGTGACCTTTGGACGGGCGCCGGCGATCGGCGACCGCATTGAACTGAGAGGAGAGACCTAGCGATGGCGATTAAGGTTGGCATCAACGGCTTCGGCCGAATCGGACGGCAGGTGCTGCGCGCCGCCAAGCTCACGGGCGTGGCGGATCTCGACTTCGTCGCCGTCAACGACCTGACGGATACCAAGACGCTCGCGCACCTGTTCAAGTACGACTCGGTGCACCGCACCTATCCCGGAGACGTCAGCGCCGGCGCGAACAGCATCACCGTCGACGGCGACGAGGTCAAGGTCTTCGCCGAGAAGGAGCCGTCGAAGCTGCCGTGGAAGGACCTCGGCGTCGACATCGTGCTCGAGTCCACCGGCCGCTTCACGGACGCTGAAGGTGCGCGCAAGCATATCACGGGCGGCGCGAAGAAAGTCATCATCTCCGCGCCGGCAAAGGGCGAGGACATCACGATCGTGATGGGGGTGAACAGCGACAAATACGACCCGAAGAAGCACAACATCATTTCCAACGCGTCGTGCACGACGAACTGTCTCGTGCCGATGGTGAAGGTGGTCCGCGACAACTTCGGTTTCGTGCGCGGCTCAATGGTGACGATCCACAGCTACACGAACGATCAGAACATTCTCGATCTTCCGCACAAGGATCTCCGCCGCGCGCGCGCCGCGGCGATGTCGATGATCCCGACGACGACCGGCGCCGCAAAGGCGACGTCGCTCGTCATCCCCGAGCTGAAGGGAAAGATCGACGGCATCGCGATCCGCGTCCCGACGCCCGACGTCTCGCTGACCGATCTCGCGGTCGTCGTCGACAAGCCGGTCACCGTCCAGCAGATCAATGCCGCGTTCAAGAAGGCGTCGGAGAACGAGCTCGCCGGGATTCTGCAGTACACGGAAGTCGAGCTGGTCTCCTCCGATTACATCGGCAATCCGCACTCGTGCATTCTCGACGCGCCGAGCACCAACGTGGTCGATGGACTGCTGCTCAAGGTGTCCGGTTGGTACGACAACGAGTGGGGCTACGCGTCGCGCTGCGTTGATCTCCTTCGCTTCGTCGGCGCGCGCCTGTGAGCACGGCATTGCGCGCGGGGGCGCGGTGGTGGGATGCCGCCGCGCTCGTGCTCGTCGTCGCCGGTGTATCACTCCACCTTCGCGCGGCAGCGGGCCTGCGTGAGATCGCGGCGCATCCGGTGGGCGGCGGGAGCTACGTCGACGCCAACCAGGCGATCGCGAAAAGCCATAGCGACATGGGCCATATCGGGCTCGCACTCATCGTCGCCGGCCTTGTCGTCGGCGTGATCTCCTACCTGCGTACGCGGCGCAGTTCACCGGCGCCGACCACATGAAGAAGAAGACGGTTCGCGACCTCTCCGACGCGCAGCTCAAGGGCAAGCGTGCGCTCGTGCGCGTCGACTTCAATGTGCCGCTCGACGATAGTTGCCGGATCACCGACGACACACGCATCCGCGCTGCCATTCCGACTATCCGCAACCTCCTCGATCGCGGCGCGCGCGTCGCGCTGCTCTCGCATCTCGGACGGCCCAAGGCAAAGCCGGAGTCCAAGTACTCGCTCGGGCCGGTCGCCGTTAGGCTCCAGGAGCTCCTCGGCGTGCCGGTCACCTTCGTCGAGAGCACGGACACCGATGAGGCGCTGCAGGCGACTCTTCGCGCCGACGAGAATCAGGTCATCCTGCTCGAGAACACGCGCTTCCTGGGTGGGGAAGAGAAGAACGACGAACGCCTCGCGCGCGGCCTGGCGATGCTCGGTGACGTCTACGTCAACGACGCCTTCGGCGCGGCGCATCGCGCCCACGCGTCGACCGAAGGCATCGCTCATCACCTGCACCCGGCGGTCGCCGGTCTGCTGATGGAGAAGGAGCTCGACTACCTCGGCAAGGCGCTGACCGATCCGGCGCGGCCGTTCGTCGCGATCATGGGCGGCTCGAAGATCAGCGGCAAGATCGACGTCATCGAGAGCCTGCTGCCGAAAGTCGATCGCATGCTCATCGGCGGCGCGATGGCGTGCACGTTCTTTCGTGCGATGGGACTCGAGGTTGGCAAGTCGCTCGTCGAGGCCGACCGCGTCGAGATGGCGGCCGCGCTCCTCGGCCGCGCGAAGGACAAGATCGTGCTCCCGGTGGACGCGATCGTCGCCCCCTCGATCGACGAGCCGGCCAAGGCGCATGCGGTGAAGCGCGAGGCGATCCCGCCCGGCGAGGCGATGTACGACATCGGTCCGGAAAGCATCCGCCTCTTCATGCAGGAAATCATGAAGGCGAAGACCATTCTCTGGAACGGCCCGATGGGCGTGTTCGAGAAGGCGCCATTCGACGCCGCTACGAATGCGATCTCGAAAGCGCTCGCCAACGCCACCCGACGCGGAGCGACGACGATCGTCGGCGGCGGCGACTCGGCCGCCGCGGTAGCCGAGTTGGGGCTGGAATCGCAGATGAGTCACGTCTCGACCGGAGGCGGCGCGTCACTGGAGTTTCTCGAGGGACGCACGCTGCCTGGTGTCGCGGCACTGGACGACAAGTGAGTCTGCGCACGCCGGTCTTCGCCGCGAACTGGAAGATGAACTGCGCGCCGTCCGAAGCGCGCGCGTTCATGCGCAGCTTTCTCACGCGTTATGCTCGACGGCCCGACCGCAGCGTGATCTTCTTTCCGCCGGCGCTGTCCTTCGCCGCCGTGAAGGGCGCGCTCAAGGATCGCGCAGACGTCGCGATCGGCGTGCAGAACATCCACTGGGAAGCGAAGGGCGCGTACACCGGCGAGAACTCGGCGCCAATTGCCCGTGACGCCGGCGCCGGTTACGTGCTCGTTGGTCACAGCGAACGGCGTCACGTATTCGGCGAGACCGACGAACAGTCGGGGAAGAAATGCGCTGCTGCCGCGGCGAGCCAGCTCATTCCCGTGCTCTGCGTAGGCGAAAAGCTCGACGAGCGTGAGCGCGGGGAGACGGAGAGCATCGTCCTCCGTCAGCTGCGCGCGGGCACGTCGACCCTAACGAGCGCGCACATGGCGACGTTGCTTGTCGCATACGAGCCGGTGTGGGCGATCGGCACTGGCCGCACAGCGACACCCGAGGATGCGAGCACCGTTCACAGGGCAATCCGCGCGGAGCTGATGCGGATCGCGGCCGCGCACGGCGAGCAAATCCCGATTCTCTACGGTGGCAGTGTCAACGTGCAGAACGTGCGAAGCCTGCTTGACGCACCCAGCGTCGATGGAGTGCTCGTCGGTGGCGCGAGCCTCGACGCCGAAGGTTGGGCGACGATCGTCCGCAGCTGATTGCGCAACCTTGACGGCTTGACGCGAGGTGCCTAACTCCGGTAAGTTTCAGAGC
>Ga0222622_10000461_pt1 | contig 15174 bp, 15 predicted proteins | sample PLM2_5_b1metaG_FD_177335 | JGI IMG/M metagenome (GOLD analysis project Ga0222622, IMG submission 177335) | Groundwater sediment microbial communities from an aquifer in East River, Colorado, USA - PLM2_5_b1 | ecosystem: Environmental > Terrestrial > Soil > Riparian zone | place: USA: East... | reverse complement strand
CCACATGCTGAAACGGATCCGCGCCACCGCGTCGCAGACCGACCTTCCCGCCGAGGCGCGCCAGGCGAATGTGCACAACGCGTTCGCGATGCGGAGAGGCGTCCGCGTGAAGGGTTCAGTAATCGTGCTGATTGACGATGTCAGCACGACGGGGGCAACGGTCGAGGCGTGCGCGCGCGTGCTGCTGGCCGCCGGTGCTCGCGAAGTGCGCGCGCTTACGGCCGCGCGAGTAGTGTCTCGATCGCGCTGACGACGTCGCGCGAGACCTCGTCACGGGTCCGCTCCCCGTTCAGCGTCAGCCAGCCGTCCTGCCTGGCCTGACGACGATAGCTCTCGCGAACGCGTGAGAGCAGGGCCAGATCGCGCTCATAGCGATCGCGCCCCTGGGCTTTGCGCTGCACGGCAGTTTCCGGGGCGATATCGAGCAGGATCGTCAGGTCTGGCCCTTTCAGGTAGCGTTGAATATCGCGCAGCCACCCGGCATCGAGACCCTGGGCCTCCCCATACGCAATGCTGGAAGCCAGATATCGATCGCAGACGAGTACCGTTCCCTCCTCGAGCCAGGCCGCCATCTCGGGGCGCCGTTCATAGCGATTGGCGACGTACATCAACTGCATGACGTCAGGACCATACTCACGCTCACCATGCAGCGCCTTGGAGATTTCGGTACCGATGGCAGTCGTGTAGTCAGGAAACGACACCAGACGGCAGGCGCGGCGGCGCGTTCGTACGAGCTCCACGACGCCCTCGGCCTGCGTCTGTTTTCCGCTTTGATCGAGCCCTTCAAATGCGATGAGAAGACCGGTCATCGAGCGAGCATGACGCGTGGGTTCAACACCGTCAGATCTCCAGGGCGAGAAGGTCGTCGATGGTCTGGCGTCGCCGGATGACCGACCAGCGGGTGCCATCGACCAGGACTTCCGCGGGCATCGTCCGTCGGTTGTAATTGGATGCCATCACCGCGCCGTAGGCGCCGGCATCGAGCACCGCAAAGAGGTCGCCCGGCTGCGGCCGCTTCAGGCGACGGTCCTTTCCAAGCGTGTCGCTGCTTTCGCAGAGCGGCCCGACGATATCCGCCACGATGTCCTCGGACGACGACGAACAGTGCACCGCCTCGATGCGGTGAAACGCGCCATACAGCATCGGGCGCATCAACTCGGTCATGCCGGCATCGAGGATCACGAACACCTTGCCGTCCGGTCGATCCTTGACGTCCACGACGCGAGACAGCAGGACGCCCGCAGGTCCGACGATGCTTCGGCCTGGCTCCAGGATCAGCGCCAGACCTGAATCGCGCACGACCGGCAGCACCGCGGCCGCGTATTCCTCCGGCGACGGCACTCTCGTCCCGTCGTACGACACACCGAGGCCGCCGCCGACGTCGAGATGATCGATGACGATCCCGTCGTCCCGCAGGTCCTTGGCCAGTCCCACGATCGTCGCCGCCGCACGGGTGAGCGGATCGAGATCGGTGATTTGCGAGCCGACGTGGATGTGCAACCCCGCGAACTCGAGGCCCTCACGGCCGGCGAATCGCCGGCAGATGTCCCGCACCGCATCGGCAGGCACGCCGAACTTGTTCGCCTTCAGCCCGGTCGAGATATGCGGATGGCTGCGTGCGTCGATATCCGGATTGACCCGCAGCGCCACACGGACGCGCGTGCCCCGCTCCCCAGCCAGCCGATCGATGCGATCCAGTTCCCCTTCCGATTCCGCGTTGATGGTCCTGACGCCCAGATCGATCGCCTGCGCCAGCTCCGCGGGCGTCTTGCCGACACCGGTGAACACAATCTGCTCGGGAATGAACCCGGCACGCAGGGCGACGTCGATCTCGCCGCCTGAATTCGCATCTGCGCCGGCGCCAAGCGTGCGCAGCAGGCGCGCGATGCCGAGCGTCGAGTTCGCCTTGAGGGCGTAATGGAGGGAATGGGGATATCCGCGGAACGCCTCATCGATGGCGCGATAGCGTGCGGCAATCGTTCCCGCGCTGTAGACATACAGCGGAGTACCTTCAGCCGCCGCGAGATCCGCCAGCGGCACACCCTCGCAATGGAGGGCGTTATCGACCCGGTCGAAACTTTTCACCAAACCCTGATTGTAGTTTAACGAGAGGCGTACGCGCCCAAGTGCCGTTTGATATGATTCCCTTGCCGTTGCATGTCTGTTGATTCCCCCGCCGCACAACCGGCAACGCCCGATATTCTTATCGAGCAATGCCTCAGCGGCGATCAATCCGCCTGGGACACCATCGTTCGCCAGCACCGGCGAAAGGTGTTCAACGTCGCCTACAAATTCGTGGGCAAGCACGACGAGGCGGAGGATCTGACGCAGGACATCTTTCTGAAGATTTTCAAGGCGCTGAACACGTTCGACCGGCGAGCCAATTTTCAGACGTGGATTATCAGCATCAGCCGCAATCTGTGCATCGATCATTACCGGAGCGTCCGGAAGGAACGGCAGACGATCGCGCGAGAAGTGGATACGACGGATCTCCAGCCGGCCTCACGGGAACGGACGCCGTACGCGCTCGCCGAGCATCAGGATCTGCGGGCTCAACTGAAGGTCGCACTCGAGACGCTGCCGGCCACGCTTCGCACCGCGGTGGTGCTTCGCGACCTGCAGGAGTTGTCGTATCAGGAAATTGCCGATCAGCTGCAGCTCCCCGAGGGCACCGTGAAGTCGCGTATCAATCGCGGCCGGCTTGAATTGGCGCGCCAGCTGAAGCGGCTGCAGGACAAACAGCCGGTCCTCCGCCGGCGGCGCGGCGCACCGGCACGCGCGCGGCGAAGATAATGGACCTTGAGCCTTGAGCCCTGAGCCTTGAAATCCGGAGTATTTGAATGAATCTCACAACCGAAAACGCGAACGGCGTGGCGGTGGTTCGCATCGGCGAGTCCCGTCTGATGTATCCGTTGCTCTCCGAGTTTTCCAACGCCGTGACGCAGCTCATTGCCGCCGGGGAACGCAAGGTGGTGGTGGACCTTTCGTCGGTCGGCTACGTCGACAGCGCGACGATCGGGTGTTTGATGGACCTCTATCGGCAGGCCAACGCCGCCGGAGGCACGCTCAAGCTCGCCGGCGTCCAGAAGCGCGTCGAAACCATGTTGACGATGACCGGGGCGCAAAACTTCATTGAAGTGCACCCCGACGAGCCGAGCGCCGTCAAAAGTTTCGGAGCGTAGCGATGCGCACTATCAAGATGACCAACGGCACGCAGGTCGCACTCGACGGCGATCTGCTCTCGGTGATCGAAGCGCTCTACGTCGAGGTGACTGCCAAGCGCGAGCTGGAACGGACCTTCGAAGACATGGTTCGTGAGATCCAGCATTTGATCGAGCAGATGAACGACACCGAACGCCGTCAGTACCTCGCTGAAAGCCTGTTCCTCAACACCGTCTCCTACGAAAACGAGCGCCTCGGCGCCTACATGAAGAAGCTGACCAAGAAGTAACCCCGGCAATCCGATGTCCCTGAACTATCTCGCCACGCGCTTCACGTGCACCTGGCCGTGGAGCACGATGGTGATGCTGTGCGACGGCCGCATGGTCTGTGGATGCGCCGACCCCTACGGCAAGCGCGTGCTCGGAGACGCGCGTCACTCCGGCGTCTCGGCGATCTGGACGGGAGAACAGGCGAGCGCGCTGCGTCAGGACATCAACGCGGGCGGATCGCGATTCTGTGGCGATTGCCCTCTCAAGCTGCCGCTCAAGAAAGACGACCAGCCGCCGCAGCGTGACCCGAACGTCGCGCCGCTGCCGTCGCGCCTGTACATCGAATGCACCGCCGCCTGCAACATCTCGTGCGCGCAGGCCTGCTGCGCGCCGGAAACAGGGATCACCCGCACTCGCCAGGCCGGCATGCTCGATTTCGACCTGTTCAAGCGCGTGATCGACGAGGCCGGTCCGTCCCTCGGACGAATCGACTTCTTCAACTACGGCGAAGCGTTCCTGCACAAGCGCGCCATCGAGATGTGCGAGTACATCAAGTCGCAGCATCCGCACATTTACCTGTACAGCAGCACCAACGGGCTCGCGTTCAACGAAGAGCAGGTCCGCAGGCTGGTCAGGTCCGGGATCGACGAGGTGACCTTCTCGATGACGGCGCGACCAGGGAGAGCTACGCGAAATATCGTCAGCGCGGAGATTTCGACAAAGCCATCCGAAATCTCAGAACCGCTGCTGACGAAAAGCGATCGGCCGGCCGCGACGTGCCGTTCATCAACTGGCGGTACATCCTCTTCGTGCATAACGACAGCGACGAAGAGATGACACGCGCGCGCGAGATGGCAGCCGAGATCGGCGTAGATCGACTCTGCTGGGAACTCACCGATCACCCGGAAGATCTCTTCTCGCGACGGTTTCGTCCCGGTACCGCCGCGCACGCCTCAATCAAGCACGAAGTATGGGACGACAACAATCTGGGCAATGCGATCCCCGGCGCAACGCCGCGCGCGCGAATCGACGTCACCGGTCCGCTACCCGGCTTGCCCCTCATCGCCCGAGCGGGTCGTCGGCTGACGGTCCGCACGACGGTGCGGAACCTCTCCACCCGCCCGTTTCCGGCTGGCGCCTCCTACGGACGCCGCCTGGTCCGCGTCGGAGCGCAGCTCTGCGGACGTGATGGTTCGCTGGTGAATCGAGACTACGAACGGGCCTGGCTGCCCGAGACGCTGTCGCCGTCAGCCAGCGTGAACGTCGCGATGACGCTCACCGCACCGCGGGAAAAGGGGCGCTACACGCTGAAGTTCGACCTGGTGAGTGAAGGGATCGACTGGTTCGAAGCCTGCGGATCAGAGACGACGACGAAGTCGCTGGTGGTGATTTAAGGCTCAGGGCTTAAGGCTCAGGTTTGAGCCCTAAGCCTTGAGCCTTGATCAGTTCGCTAGTCCTGCCGCGCGGCTCGCCGGCACCGTAACCGGCACGCCGACCAGACCGTCCGACGGTGCATCGACGAGTCTCCACGCATCCGTTTCTTCGAGGATCCGCGCTGCGAAGGCCGTGTGCAGCGCGTGACCGCCACGGTGCGCCACCAGGTGGCCGACAACCGGGTGCCCGACGAGCGACAAATCGCCAATCACATCCAGGATCTTGTGGCGGACGAACTCGTCCTCGAAGCGAAGCGCATTGTTCAGGACGCCGGTATCGCCGAGGACGATCGCGTTGTCGAGCGATCCGCCGAGGGCGAGACCGCGCTGTCGCAGCATCTCGACTTCCTTCAAGAAGCCGAAGGTGCGCGCCGGCGCAATCTCCTCGACAAAGCTCTCCTCGGTGATCCGCATCGTCCGCGACTGATGCCGCAGCAGCGGATGGTCGAAGCTGATGCTGTAGGTCACCTTGAAGTGATCCGACGGGTAGAGCGCGATGCGCTTGTCTCCGTGCGTCAACGAGATCGGCCGCAGCACTTTCAGGTACCGCCGCGGAGCCTGCAGGCGTTTGACGCCGGCCTCGTGGACGAGATACACGAACGGCGCAGCGCTGCCATCCATGATCGGCACTTCGGGACTGTTCAACTCGACAATCGCGTTGTCGATGCCCAGTGCGGTCAGAGCGGCGAGCAGATGCTCGACGGTCTCGACCGACACCGCTTCCCTCGTGAGGCCGGTCTGGTACTGAATGCCGCCCAGATGCGTCACGATCGCAGGGATCTCGAGGCCGCCCAAATCCGACCGCTGGAAACGGATGCCCGAATCCGCCGGAGAAGGCTTCAACGAGAGAGTCACTTTGTTGCCGGAATGGAGACCAATTCCGGTACACGACACAGGTCGACGAAGGGTACGCTGGACGCTCATGACCTCTCAGATGACCGCTGGGACAGCCGCCCAGAACTCAGCAAGCCCCCTGCCACCAGGTGGCAGCGGCGGGCATAGCTTGCAATATCCTTATATTTCAACAATTTAGCGGCTGAATGTGACGGACGGTGAGGCACCGGGCAGGCGTCCTGTGGCCGAGGAACCACAACTCTGTCGATCGAAACTGTGGCTATATTACCACAGCGAATCCGGCTGGGAGAGGCTTCCACAGGCACCTCCGTGGGGCACACCAACCGACTGATTTGGGCCATCAGGCGCGGCGTAACGAGCGTTCCACGACGGTAGGAGCGGTCGCCGCGTCGGTCTGCGGGGCGTGGAAGATATCGGCCAGAAAACGCCCCGTAAAGGATTCTCGGCTCCTCGCCACTTCTTCGGGAGTCCCCCGCGCCACAATTCTGCCGCCCCCCTCGCCCCCTTCCGGTCCCAGGTCGATTACATAATCGGCAGATTTGATGACGTCGAGGTTGTGCTCGATGATTACAACCGTGTTGCCCTGATCGACAAGCTTGTTCAGCACGTCCAGCAGCTTGTGGGTGTCTTCGAAGTGCAGTCCTGTCGTCGGTTCGTCGAGAATGTAAAGCGTCCGTCCGGTGCCGCGCCGCGACAGCTCTTTTGCGAGTTTGACGCGCTGCGCCTCTCCCCCGCTCAACGTCGTCGCGGACTGCCCCAGCTCGATGTATCCCAACCCGACGTCCTGGAGCGTTCGCAGCTTATTGGCAATCGGCGGGAAGTTCTCGAGCAGCGGCAGCGCCTGATCAACCGTGAGATCGAGCACGTCGGCAATTGACTTGCCGCGATACCGGATCTCGAGCGTCTCGCGGTTGTATCGCTTGCCTTTGCATTGCTCGCAGGTCACGTAGACATTGGGGAGGAAATGCATCTCGATGGCGATGACACCATCGCCCTGGCATGCCTCGCACCGCCCGCCCTTCACGTTGAACGAGAACCGGCCGGGCCGGAAGCCGCGCGCCTTCGCATCAGGAAGCATGGCGAACAGCTCGCGGATAAATGTAAACAGGCCGGTGTAGGTCGACGGGTTGGACCGCGGTGTGCGCCCGATTGGAGACTGATCGATCTGGATCACCTTGTCGAGCTGATCGATCCCTTCGATGGACGCGTGAGCGCCAGGTTCATCGCCAGCGCGATACAGAACGCGGGCGAGGCTCTTATAAAGGATGTCGTTGATGAGCGTCGACTTGCCCGACCCGCTTACCCCGGTCACGGTCGTCAGTACGCCGAGCGGCAACGCGACATCAATGTCCTTCAGATTATTCTCGCGCGCGCCTTTGATGACGACCTGCCCGCGTGTGGCGGGACGACGTGTTGCCGGTGTGTGGATGGTGCGTTCACCGCGCAGATACGCCGCGGTGAGCGAGCCATTGGCGTCGCGCAGCAGCTCGGCGGGCGTACCCTGGAAGATGACGTTGCCGCCGTGTTCGCCGGCACCAAGACCCAGATCCACGACGTAGTCAGCCGTGCGGATGGTCTCTTCGTCGTGTTCAACGACGACCACGGTGTTGCCGAGATCGCGGAGCCGGGCCAGCGTTGAGAGCAGGGCGCGGTTGTCGCGTTGATGCAGTCCAATCGAGGGTTCGTCCAGAACGTACAAGACGCCGGTCAGGTTCGACCCGATCTGAGTGGCCAGGCGGATGCGCTGTCCTTCGCCACCGGACAGCGTTGCGGCACTTCGACCCAGTGTCAAATAACCGACGCCGACGTCGTTGAGGAAATGCAGCCGATCGCGGATCTCTCGAAGAATCCGCGTCGCGATGAGCGCTTCACGATCCGTCAGCTCTTGTTCGTCGAATACCCGCACGGCTTCGGAGACCGGGAGGTTCACGTACTCCGAAATCGTCCGTCCTTTCACGCGCACGGCACGGCTTTGCGCTTTCAACCGTTCTCCACCGCACGTGGGGCACGGACGCAGCGCCCGGTAAGGCTCGAGGTTCTCCTGCTCGAGCCAGGACCCCTCGTCGTACCTGCGCCGGAGGTTCGGCACGAGTCCTTCGAACCCGGTGCCGAATGGATCCTTGACCTCGCGGTCCTTCGACTTCTTTTTGCCGGCGCCTTCGTTCTCGCTCCGCCGTGCCGCGCCAGGGGCACCGTAGAGGATGATGTCGCGCAGTTTCTTCGGCAGCCGCCGGAAGGGCGCGGACAGATCGATACCGAAGGTCCGGCTGAGGGAGGTGAGCGCTTCGCGGACGAGTTTGCGATCGCCTTTGGCCCATGGAGCGATCGCGCCGTCCTGCAGCGATCGCGATTCGTCGGGCACCAGGCGCGCGGGATCGAAGTCGTAAACGGCGCCTAGGCCCTGACAATCGGGACACGCCCCGTGGGGCGAGTTGAAAGAGAAGGCGCGGGGCGTCATCTCCGGCATGCTGACACCGCAAAACGTGCAGGCCAGCCGCCGCGAAAACAACCGATCGCCGCCGTCGAGCGTGTTGACGATCACGATGTCGTTGGCAAGGTTCAGCGCGATCTCGACCGACTCGGTCACGCGCCGTTCGATCCCGGGTTTGAGAATCAGCCGATCGACGACGACGTCGATCGTGTGGTTGCGCCGCCGGTCGAGCTTGATGTCTTCGTCGAGCGAGCGCAACTGTCCGTCGACCCGAACCTTCGTGAATCCCCGCGTGCGCAACCCGGCGAGCTCCTTCTTGAACTCGCCTTTTCGGCCGCGGACCACCGGCGCCAGCACGTTGATGCGTTCTTCGTTGGGAGAGAGCATCACCATGTCGATGATGCGTTCAAGTGACTGAGAGGCGATGGCCCGCCCGCAGAGATGGCAGTGGGGCGCGCCGATATTGGCGAAGAGCAGCCTGAGGTAGTCGTAGATTTCAGTAACGGTTCCGACGGTCGATCTCGGATTGGACCCGGTCGTCTTTTGTTCGATGGCGATAGCCGGCGACAACCCCTCGATCAAATCGACGTCCGGCTTCTCCATCTGTTCGAGGAACTGCCGGGCGTAGGAGGAGAGCGATTCGACGTAACGCCGCTGCCCTTCCGCGTAGATCGTGTCGAAGGCGAGCGAGGACTTACCCGATCCCGACAGGCCGGTGATGACCACCAGCCGGTCGCGCGGGAGATCGACGTCTATATTTTTCAGGTTGTGTACGCGGGCGCCGCGTACGGAAATCCAGTCGTGGGCCATACCTACTGCCGGGAATTTCCGCAGAAATCCAACCAGTCATTTTAGCACGCGAACTCCGCTCCGAACGGATGAGCCTCGCACGCGAGAAAAACGAACGAATACCGCTGATGTGAGCCGCGCCGCTGGGCTCAGGCAGACGTCTGATTCGTTCTCAGCGCGCTCCGTCGATAGCCGTAGAAGAAATAAATGATGAGCCCGATGACGAGCCACCCTGCGAATCGTTCCCAAGCCTGGCGCGGAAGGCCGACCATGATGAACAGACACGCGGCCGTCGAGAGCAGCGACACGATCCAGACCAGGGGCACGCGGAAGGGACGCGGCCTCATGGGATCGGTGTACCTGAGGACAAGGACGCCGATGCTGACGAGGATGAAGGCCGCCAGCGTGCCGATGTTCGTCAGATCGTAAGTTTCCCCCGCGTCGCCAATCAACGACCACAGCGCGACAAAGACTCCGGTGAGCAGCGTGGTGGCAAACGGAATCCTCGTCCGTGGGTGAAGTTTGGCCGCCCACTGCGGAAGCAGCCCGTCGCGCGCCATCGAAAAGAAGATGCGCGGCTGGCCGTACTGAAAGACGAGCAGCACCGCCGACATCGACACCGCCGCCCCGAGCGCCACCAGCCAGCCCACCGCATTGAAGCCCGCGAGTTGCAGCGCGCGCGCGAGCGGGTCCGCGACGGCAAGCTGCGTGTACGGCACCATGCCGGTCAGCACAAAGCCGACGACGACATAGATGATTGTGCAGATGGCGAGCCCGCCAAGGATCCCGATCGGCAGGTTGCGTTGCGGGTTGACCGTCTCTTCGGCCGCCGTCGAGATCGCGTCGAATCCGATATAGGCAAAGAAGACGATCGCGGCGCCCTGGTGCACGCCGGTGAACCCGTTGGGGGCGAACGGGTGATAGTTCGCCGCGTGCAGATGCGTCGAGCCAACAACAATGAACAACGCAAGCGCGAGCAGCTTGATCACGACCATGATGTTGTTGGCCCTCACGCTTTCCTTCGCCCCTTGCAGCAGCAGGATGGTGATGAGCATGACAATCGCGAAGGCCGGAATGTGGACGATGATCGGAATTCCGGCGATGTGCGGTGCGGTCTGCAGGAGCCCGTGAATGGCAGGATCGGCGCTGAGGAGCGCGGTCCTGTACCCGGTCGTCAGCCACGAGGGAAGAGTGATGCTGAATCCTCTCAGCAACGTGTTGAAGTAGTCCCCCCAGGAAATTGCGACCGCAACATTCCCTACGGCGTATTCGAGGATCAAGTCCCACCCGATAATCCATGCGACCAGTTCGCCGAGCGTCGCGTAGGAGTAGGCATACGCGCTTCCCGCCTGCGGAATCATCGAGGCCAGCTCGGCGTAGCACAGCGCCGCGAGCGCACACGCCGCTCCGAGCAGAAGAAATGAAAAAACGAGAGCGGGCCCCGCGCCGTAGCGGATGATCGCGCCATCCGGTCCAACCTGGCCGGCGGCCGCCGTCCCGATCGCCCCGAAGATCCCGGCGCCGATCACCGCACCGATCGCGAGCATGATCAAATCGCCCGCGCCGAGCACCCGCTTCAACGCGTGTGTGTCGTCAGGCAGCAGTTCGGATATGGGCTTTCGCCGAAACAATTGGTTCATGACGTCCGGGATCCGGGATCCGCGATCCGGGATCCGATCGATGCTGATTCGTGTCCATCCGGTGCGCGGTTTTCCATGCTTAATTCTTGTGTGTGCGCATCTGTGCTCTTATCCGTTGCCTGAGCCGGATCCCGCACCACGGATCTCGGACAGCGAATTTGCTCGCGCACAAAAGATGGGAAGCGTATCTGCGCGCGAACGCGGAATCAAGCGGGACGCCGTGCGGCAGGACTGCGACCGAAACGATAGACGGTATCGCTCGACGCGAGAACGAATCCTTCGTCGGGATAAAACGCGAGCCCGATCAAAGAACCGCCCGACAACACTTGCTCAGGGTCGGCGGGGCGGTCAACCGGAAGCCGGTACAACCCGCTTGCCCCGGCGACGGCATCGACGACATACAGGTCGCCATGCGCATCGAACGCCAGGCCCTGAGGCCGGCCGAATCCGTCGTAGAACACTCCGACGGTTCCGTCGGGTGCGATTCGGTACACCGGGTCGCGCGCCGCAAGCGTCGGGGCGGTGACGTAGAGCCACCCATCGGGCCCGAACGCCAGATGAAATGCCGCCACGCTCGCCGGTATGCTCGCGAACATCGTCGCGCGCCCCTCGCGAACCCGAAGAATCGATCCGGAGCGATCGCCCACGAACAGGGTGCCATCAGCGGCGAACGCAATGCCGCACGCGACACCGAGATCGGTTGCGACCATCGTGACGTTTCCGTCGGCATCGACGCGATGCACGCTTCCATCGAAACGGCTCGACACATGGAGTGCCCCGTCCGGGCTGAACGCCAGCGATGTTGGATTGGCCAGATCCGCGACGAAGGGCTCGCGCGACCCGTTTGGTCGGACGATGAAAATCGCGACCGGGCCTTGCTGCCCGCGGGATCCGCTGAAGGTGACGTAGACGTTGCCCTCGGCGTCGATGGCCGGGCTGTCGACCTGGTGAAGGCCGGTGGCGAGCGGCGCCCCGATTTCGACGTACGCAGTCTCGCCTGCAAACTCATCGATGCGGATAGCGGTATGGCCGCCTTCGAGACCGGACGGAACGATCGCCGTCAGCGATGTGGGAGCAGCCGTCGTGAGTCGCGCCGGAACACCGCCGATCGTGACCCGCGGCAACACTGGTTCGACCGGCAACTCGCTGCCCTCGATCGTGACACGGCCGCCTTCCACGGCCCAGAGCGGATGGACCGCGGAAATGCGGGACGAACTGATGGTGGTCATCGAGTGACGGTCAGTGGAGATACGGAAACGCGCGGGCGCTCGGAAATGGACGCGACTCAGGTCTCGTCGAGTTCCATGTTCCAATAGAAATAATCGCGCCAGCTGTCCGGGGCATTCTTGAGGCCGACGGTGATCCGGATCGCCGGCGCTCGTTCGGGCCGTTTGGGCACGCGTATCAGGTGCATCCCGGCTTCGGCCGGCGTACGGCCGCCCTTTCTCCGATTGCAGCTGATACAGCACGTGACGATGTTTTCCCAGTCCTTTCGGCCGCCCTGGGCGACCGGCACGACATGATCGAACGTCAACTCCGATGTGGGAAAGACCTCGCCGCAGTACTGACAGGAATGATCATCACGGGCGTAGATATTTGCCCGGGAAAATGGTACGTAGTCGATGTTGCGCTTGATCTTGATGTAGCGCAGCAGGCGAATGACCGACGGGAGCTTGAAGCTGAAGGATACCGACCGCACTTCGCGGTCGTACACAGAAATAACCTCGACCTTCCCCTGGCACCAAAGGGTCATTGCCTTCTGCCAGTGGACGACCTTCAGCGGCTCGTACGTGGCGTTGAGCAGGAGCGTTTGCTCCATAAACCTGAGGTTATTCTGCCCGAATGGCAACGTTCTGTCAAGCCGCCATGGCCTATAAAAGGAATGTTTCCAAGGCTTTAGCCGTGCGCCGTCTATTGATGCTGCTTTTGGCGGTCAACGCGGCGGCTTGCGCCACCACCGGGGCTATTCCCGTCCCACAGCCATTCCCGGTTCCAAACAGTCCGTCCCCGGTGGCGCCCCCAACTTCCGGTAACCCCGATTCCACGATCCCTCCGGCCCGGGCGGACGGATACGAAATCTCCGGCGCGGCATTGTCGCTGCGCGGTATCCCATACCGGAATGGCGGCAGCGACCCCTCAGGATTCGATTGCAGCGGATTCGTCTGGTACGTATTCGGACAGCATGGCGTCCGGGTGCCTCGCACCGTCGTCGAACAGTTTCACGCCGGCATAGACGTCGATCCGCGCGACCTCCGCGCCGGTGATCTGGTGTTCTTCGACACGATCAATGGTGCGCGGCAGTTCGCCACGCACGTCGGCATCGCCATCGGTGGAGATGAATTCGTGCACGCGCCGAGTTCGACGGGAGAAGTGCGGGTCGAACGGCTCGCCTCGAGCTACTGGGGACCGCGATTCGTGGGAGCGCGGCGGATTCAATGATCAATGTTCAATGTTGAATGTTCAATGGTGCGAGCATTGAACATTGATCATTGATCATTGCCGCCGTCAGGCGGCTAGGCGGCTCTGTGCTGACCTTTGCGAGTCAAACGTCGTGCGCCTGATTCGGTGAAGTGCCGCATGTGGAGATCGTCTTCGGTGTAGACGATTGGCTGTGTCTGCGGCTTCAGGCGCTCGACCTTGATCAACGGATCGGCCGGCGGCATATCGACCGGCTCCATATACCGCTGCGGGAATGACGGGAAATTCTTGAACGTCGTCGCGACGACCCCGCCAAAGCGCGACGTCAGTGACGAAAAATCCTCGCGCAGGAAATCGTAGAGTGCAGGATCCGTCCCGGATCGCAGATAGCCGTCGACCATCTCGGCGACGTCCTCGTAGAAGTGCGGCCCGTGCGAGCGCGGCGAGTCCGTGCCGTCAGAACGTGCGACGCGGCGAATGCCTGATTCGTCAGGATCGATGTGATAGAGCTCGTGGACGATCGTGTCGAGTTTCGCCAGCCAGCCAGGCGCGTCGCTGGCATACAGATCGGACTTGCGCGAGCGCTCGAGTGATTGATCGCAGAACCGTGGCAGGACGAACGAGATGAGATATTTGACCCGGCGTCCGCCAACCCGTACCAGAGGCGACTTGGTGACGAACCATTCCGATCGTCTCGTCAGTTGCCCTGTCGTGCGATCGCGCCAGAAGTAATACCCGGGTTCGCTCTCGGGAAGCGTCAGGCAGTGGCAGGTGGCAAACGCTCCCTCCGCGTCGGATCGGCCGAACCGTCCGAACACGATCACTTCCCTGAGATCAATGAAAGACAGGCGCGGCGTACGCACGACAATGTCATGCATCAGGAGAGCGATGCGCTCAGTGTAATTAATCATCGACACACGTCCGCCGGAGACGCAGGTGTCCCGGCGACGCCCTTGCCGCTTCAGGGGGAGCTATTGATGCTGAAACGTCCGCCGACTATAGAGGGTTTCCCGGGCGCCGTCAAGGTGAGCAAAAGGGTGTTAATGGCCGAGGTGCATACATTTACAGGGTTTTTCACGACCCTCCCGGCGGTTTGGCGCCGGGCCCATGCGGCGCGGCGGTCGGCTGCCCGGGAAGCACCTCCAACGCGTCGCCCGCAGGCGGAAGGTCCGGGAGCGCATCGATGTCCTTCGGCGCCGGGGGCGGCGGCACGACCGGCCCCGCCACAACCGGCGGCGGGGTGACGTTTCCCATTCGCCGCAGCACCATTTTCTGACGGCGGACCAGGCGCGGCGTGGGATGGGCGGGATTCAGCACGTGCGGATTGCTGATCGCTGCGGCGAGCAGCGCGGATTCGGACGCGCTCAAGTCGTTCGCCGATTTCCGAAAGTACGTACGTGCGGCTGCCTCTGCGCCGTAGATGCCGTCTCCCCACTCGATCACGTTCAGGTACAGCTCGAGGATCCGCTGCTTCGACAACTCCGCCTCGAGTCGCCGCGCGATCAGGAATTCGCGAACCTTCCGGATCGGATTCTTCGACGGGGAGAGATACAGGTTCTTGGCCAGCTGCTGCGTGATGGTGCTGCCGCCGCGCGCAAACTCCATGCGCTCGATGTTGACTTCCATCGACTCCTTCAGCTCGTCGAAGTCGATGCCCTCGTGCGTCCAGAAACGGCTGTCTTCGGTGACGAGCACGGCGCGCTTCAGGTTCGGCGACACGCGCGCGTAGTCAATCCATTTCTGGATGCGCCGCGGCTGCTCCCCGCGTGCGTGTGCTTCACGCGCACGAAGCTCGATGAATGCGGTGGTCGACGGGTTGGTGGCTCGCAGCGATCGGACGTCTGGCAGGGTGATGTAAATGAATGCCGCGACGCCGACACCGGCCGCACAAATGGCCAGCAGGGCGCGACGGAGTTTTCGCATCGAGTGGCTACACGGCGGCGACCACGCGTTCGGCCGCCGCGAGCGCCGCGCTCTCCGATTCCAGGCGATGGCCAGATGCGCGGAGGACGCGCTCGAACGCGCTCAAGAAAAGGAGAATATTGGCCAGGGTGGAGCCCGCGCCCATCAAACCTACCCGCCAGATCTTTCCTGCCAGAGGTCCGAGTCCAGCGCCGATCTCCATTCCGAATTCGTCGAGCAGCCGGCGACGGACGGCCGCCTCGTCGACGCCGTCC
>Ga0222622_10000459_pt1 | contig 15208 bp, 6 predicted proteins | sample PLM2_5_b1metaG_FD_177335 | JGI IMG/M metagenome (GOLD analysis project Ga0222622, IMG submission 177335) | Groundwater sediment microbial communities from an aquifer in East River, Colorado, USA - PLM2_5_b1 | ecosystem: Environmental > Terrestrial > Soil > Riparian zone | place: USA: East River... | reverse complement strand
GCTGAACGTCATGGCGGCGCTGGCCCAGATGGGACTGATGAGGATGCCGACGAACGGATACAGGACGCCGGCGGCAACCGGGACACCGATGGCGTTGTAGATGAACGCGAGAAACAAATTCTGACGAATATTTCGCATCGTCGCGCGACTGAGGTGCAGCGCGCGGAGGATGCCCCGCAGGTCCCCTTTGACGAGCGTAATGCCCGCGCTCTCCATCGCCACGTCCGTCCCGGTGCCCATCGCAATGCCGACGGTCGCTGCCGCGAGCGCCGGCGCGTCGTTGATGCCGTCGCCCGCCATGGCGACCACACGTCCCTGAGCCTCGAGCCGCCGCACGAGATCACGTTTGCCGGTTGGGAGCACCTCGGCATGCACGTCGCTCAATGGAATCCCGAGCGCGTTCGCGACCGCTTCGGCGGTGGTGCGGTTGTCGCCCGTCATCATGACAACGCGGATGCCCTCGCGCCGCAGCGCCGCCAGCGCGTCGCTGGTCGTCCCTTTGATTCGATCGGCAATGGCAAACAGTCCGGCGGCGTGCCCGTCGATTCCGGCAAACACGATCGTGTGCCCTTCACGCCGCAAAGCGGCGGCATCGTCATCGAGCACTGACACGTCGACGCCGCGGTCGTAGAGGAACGTCCTCGTTCCAGCGAGGACGACATGGCCATCGATCTCACCGGCGACACCCTCGCCGGTGACCGATTCGAATCTCGTGACCGGCGGTAACGGCAGTTGACGGCCGCGCGCCTCGTGCACGATGGCTTGACCGAGCGGGTGTTCGCTCGCCTGTTCGAGTGCGCCGACCAGTTGGAGGATATTCGCTGTACCCGCCGTTACCACTCGGGCGACCGACGGCCGCCCCTCGGTCAGCGTGCCGGTCTTATCAATGGCCAATGTGTTGACGCGCTCCAGCCGCTCGAGCGCCTCCGCGTTGCGGATAAGCACGCCGGCCTCGGCGCCCCGCCCGGTGCCGACCATAATCGCCATCGGTGTGGCCAGACCGAGCGCGCATGGACACGCGATAATCAAGACGGCCACGGCGCTCACCAGCGCCAGCGCAAATCGCGGTTCAGGACCAAAGAGGCTCCACGCCACCAGCGCAACGCCGGCGACGACCACGACGGCCGGCACGAAGTATTCAGCGATGCGATCGGCGAGCCGCTGGATCGGCGCACGCGTGCGCTGTGCTTCGGCAACCATCCGTACGATTTGCGCGAGCAGGGTCGACTCCCCGACTCGGTCCGCACGCATGATGAAGGAGCCTGTCCCATTCAGAGTTCCACCGGTCACACGATCGTCGGTCCTCTTCTCCGTCGGGACGGATTCGCCAGTCACCATGGACTCGTCGACGAAGCTCTGACCTTCGGTGACCACACCGTCGACCGGAATTTTTTCTCCGGGGCGCACGCGCAGACGATCGCCCACGTGAACCGACGCGATCGGCACATCATGTTCGCCATCAGCCTCGACTCGTCTAGCCGTTGACGGTGCCAGCCCGAGCAGGCCGCGCAGAGCGGTGCTCGTTCGCGAGCGCGCACGCAGTTCCAGCACCTGCCCGAGCAGCACCAGCGCCGTGACGACGACGGCGGTGTCGAAGTACGGCTCGACGCTGCCGTGCATGCGGAAGCCTTCGGGGAAAAATCCGGGCGAGACGGTCGCGACGACGCTGTAGAGGAACGCTGCGCCGATCCCGAGCGCAATGAGCGTGAACATGTTGGGGCTGCGATGAACGATCGACGCCCAGCCGCGCACGAACAGCGGCGCGCCGGCCCAGAAGACCACCGGGATCGAGAGCGCGAGCTGCAGCCAGTTGGTCCACCCGGAAATTCGGTGCACGAAATCCGGTGCAACCATTCCGAACATCGCAAACAACATCACCGGCAGCCCGAGGACAGCGGCGATGTAGAAGCGCCGCTCCATGTCGACGAGCTCGGGATTCGGTCCCTCGTCGAGCGTGACGTGCTCCGGTTCGAGCGCCATGCCGCACTTCGGACAACTGCCAGGTCCGACCTGCCGCACCTCCGGATGCATCGGGCAGGTGTAGATCGCTCCCGGTATGACTGCCTCCGGCTCGCGAGCCTCGAGAAATGATTTCGGGTCTTCGGTGAATCGCTCGAGGCACGAGGGATGACAGAAGTAGTAGGTCTTTCCGCCGTGATTAGTCCGCAGATCCGTCGACGGATCGACCTCCATCCCGCAGACGGGATCGATTGGAAGAGATTGGGGTTCGGCTGCAGGGCTATTCATCGGGTCCCAGGGACGCAGGGCTACCTTATTATGACGGCCGCATCGACGGGTTCGTCCCGTGCTCGCGGATTTTGGGAACTAACTGGCAATCCGCGCGTAGGATACGAGGACATTCGTAGAGAATCGTCCGGCTAAAGCCGGAAGCTACAGGGTTGAAGGAGGGGCTGGTGCAGACCACGCTGCAAGACGTTCGGTATGCGCTCAGGTTGCTCCGGCGCGCGCCAGTATTCACCCTCACTGCCGTCCTCTCGCTCGCCATCGGCATCGGCGCGAACACCACCATCTTCTCTATTGCGACGGCGCTGCTCCTTCGACCGTTGCCCGGCCTCGCCGATCCAGCGCGGCTCGTCGACATCGGGCGGACGCAGAACGGCCGGGGATTCGACACGGTGTCGTATCCCAACTTCCGCGATCTGAAAGAACGCACGAAAACGCTGGCGGACGTTTACGCGGCCCGGGTCGAACCGCAGCCGATGAGTTTCTCAGCCGGCGGCGATGCTGAACGAATCTACGGCAATATCGTGTCGGCGAATTATTTCTCCGTGCTTGGTGCCAGGGCGCAATATGGCCGGCTGCTGCAGCCCAGCGACGACGCGTCCGGCAGCGCTCATGACGTCGTCGTGCTCCATCACGACTTCTGGACCAAAACGTTTCGGGCAGACCCGGCGATTGTCGGGCAATCCATTTCGCTCAATGGCCATCCGTTCCTGGTGGTCGGCGTCGCAACGCCAGGGTTTCAGGGCACTACATTGTTGAAGCCGGATGTGTGGACTCCAATCAGCGCGCTCGCCGAGGCATCTCCGCGGATAAGTACAGAAATCATGACCCAGCGCAGCTCGGTGTGGCTGATGGTGGGTGGACGCTTGAACCCAGGCGTCACACTGACGCAAGCGCGCGCAGAACTTCAGTCGATCGGCGCGAACCTCGAACGAGAATACCCGCGCGACAACGAAGGGAAGAACTTCACCGCAATGGCGTCTGCCGTTGCGCCTGGGCAAACATCGACCGTTGCCGCGTTCCTCGGTCTTCTCATGGGGGTGGTTGGACTCGTCCTGCTGATCGCGTGCGTCAATGTCGCCGGCATCCTGCTGGCGCGAGCCGCGGGAAGACGCAGGGAGATTGCCGTGCGTCTTGCCATCGGTGCGAATCGGGGCCGGTTGATCCGTCAACTGTTGACGGAAACGGTCATCCTCTTCGCCGCCGGTGGACTGGCCGGCGTGATCTTGACGCGATGGCTCACCGCACTCCTCTTCACCGTCCTGCCAAGTCTTCCCGTTCCGGTCTCCATCCAGTTCGGTAGCGACTGGCGCGTCGTTGGGTTCGCCACCCTGCTGTCGCTGGTGACAGCTTTACTGTCAGGACTCGCGCCGGCGCTTCAGGGATCCCGTGCGGATCTCGTGACCGCTCTGAAAACCAGCGGTCGCGAGTCGACGGCATCCACGCTTCGACTGCGCAACGCCTTCCTGGTCGGACAAGTGACGATGTCGCTGATGCTGGTCGTCGTCGGAGGATTGTTTCTGCGCGCGCTTGAGCATGCCGCGGCGATTCAACCCGGATTCGACGAGCGGCGTGTTGACGTCGTTCAGCTCGATCTGACGCTCGCCGGCTACAACGACCAAACCGCCCACCCGTTCGTGCGAGAGTTGATCGAGCGTATCCGCGCGCTCCCCAGCGTCGAGAATGCGACCCTCACGGTCGATCTGCCACTCGACGGCGGGCGAATGGGTCTGGGAGGAATCAAGGTCCCGGGGAAGAAGCCATCACGCGGTGACGAATTCTCCGCCGACTGGAACATCGTCGAACCGGGCCAGTTCGAGACGCTGAAACTGCCGCTGCTGCGCGGACGTGATTTTACGGATCAGGACACGGCGCACGCGCCGTGGGTGGCCATTGTCAACGAAGCGCTCGCCGAGCAGATCTGGCCGGGAGAGGATCCGATCGGCAAGCAGATGACCGTTCAGGACGACAACAGGCCGCACCCGGTCACGATCGTCGGCGAGACGGCCAGCCCACGTCTCATCTCGCTGACCGGCCCGGTCGCCCCATACATCTATATGCCGTACGCGCAGCGGTTCATCCCACGCGCCGCCCTGCTCATCCGGACGCGCGACGACCGCAGTTCCATCCCGGACGTGCGGACGCTGCTGCGCAGCATGAATCCCAATCTCCCGATCACCCAGGCGATGCGGCTCACGGACGTCACCGCGTTTGGTCTGATCCCGCAGCGCATTGCCGCCGCAGTTGCCGGCACGCTGGGGATTGTCGGCCTGCTGTTGTGCGCGGTCGGAATCTATGGCGTCACGTCGTACGCCGTCGCTCAACGCACGCGCGAGATCGGCATTCGCATGGCGCTCGGCGCCAACCAGCGCAACGTCGTTCGCCTGGTCATCCGGCAGGGCTTTGCGCTGACCGCCATCGGCGCGGCACTCGGGCTCGCGATCGCCGGAGTCGGCGCGAAGTTTCTCGAGAGCCTGCTCTTCGGCCTGCGGGGACAGGATCCAATCACGTTCGTGTCGGCCTGCGTGCTGTTCGCCCTCATCACGCTCGTCGCCAGCTACATCCCCGCACGACGCGCGACGCGCCTCGACCCGATGATCGCCTTGAGGACCGAATAGCTGGATCTCGAATCGCTAATCCCGGAATCACTCATCACTGATCGCGGATCCCGGATCGCGGCGCCACACACTGTCGCGCTGCATCCGTACCAAGAGATCAACAGGAGAAAAGAGAAGGGAGGAGCAAAAACTTTTCCAAGAACGTTTAGTTCCTCCTTTCTCCTTACTCCTGTTGATCTTGGCACCGAAGGCAGCGTGACAGCGTGTGTCGCATCGATCGAGCCCCCGAACCGCGAACCGCGAACCGCGAGCCGCGAGCCGCGAACCGCGAGTCATATACTTGCCGGATGCGAGCGTTCATCGCGGCGGCATGTGTTCTGTCCATCGCATGCAGCGCGAAGCCCCCCGAGCGACCGGCGCCGGCGCCATCCGCACGCAACCTCGTCATCATCACTATCGACACGCTGCGCGCCGATCGGGTGGGCGCCTACGGTTACACGCACGCGCGGACGCCGACGCTCGATGCGCTCGCCAGTCAAGGCGTGCGCTTCACACACGCCTACGCGACCGCGCCGATCACGTTGACCTCGCACGCGAGCCTGATGACCGGGCGCTATCCTCCCGGCCACGGCGCTCGCCACAACGGCATGCGGATCGATCTGAAGACGCCGACGCTGGCCGACAAGCTGGCCCAGGCCGGCTTTGCGACTGCCGGGTTCGTCGCGGCGTATCCGCTGGACAGGCGGTTCGGGTTAATCAAGGGATTCCAGACCTATGGTGACCGCATGCCGCCGAGCAGCAACGGGCGCGCGGTCAACGAGCGGCCGGGGCGTGAAGTGGTGGACGAGGCGCTCGTGTGGTTCGCGTCACATCGCGATAGACGGTTCTTCCTCTGGGTCCACCTCTTCGAGCCTCACGCGCCTTACGGTGATCCGGCAAACCCACGCGGCCTGAGCGCTGCTCAGCGCTACGACGAAGAAATCACCGAAGCTGACCGGCAGGCGGGGCGCATCGTCGAGGCGCTGGCGCCGATTCGGAACGAAACGATGATCGTCGCTGCGGCCGATCACGGCGAGTCATTCGGCGAGCACGGGGAGGTCGGTCACAGCATCTTCCTCTATGACACGACCCTCCGCGTACCGTTGATCATGACCGGGCCCGGCGTGCCGCCAGGACGAACGGTCGGCGACGTCGCGGCGCTAATAGATGTTGCGCCAACGGTGATCGCACTGCTGGGTGTGCCGCCGCTCGATGCCGACGGAATCGATCTTCGCCCCGCTTTCCAAGGCACTTCTCTCCCGGCGCGTGAGCTTTATGCGGAAACGTTCGCGCCGCTGCTCGACTTCGGCTGGAGTCCGCTGCACGCGCTGCGATCCGGAGCATGGAAATACATCGATGCGCCGAGACCCGAGCTGTTCGACATCGCGCGAGATCCGATGGAAGAACACGATCTGAGCAGAACCGAAGCAAAGCGCCTGACCGAGTTCCACGAGGCGGTCGCACGACGTTCCGGACCATCGACGCCGGACTCGACGACGATCGATCCGGAAGCGAGGGCACGTCTCGAAGCGCTCGGTTACGTCGGCGGCTCCGTCAGACCCGCGTCGGCGAACCGTGTCGATCCGAAAGACAAAAAAGAAGAAGCCGCCAGGCTGGCGCAGATCGCGTCGGGGGAGCTCCGCGGAGCAGCGCTCGAACGTGCGCTCCGCACAGTTCTCGCTTCAGACGCCACGAATCCACAGGCCAACCTGCGGCTCGGCTACGTGCTGCTCGATTCGGACCGATGCCGCGAAGCCGTCGCCAGATTCCACTCGGCGATCGCCGCACATCTCCCGTCCGCCGATGCGCATCTCGGACTTGCCGCGTGTCAGGTGTCTGCGCGTCAGTTCGACGCCGCCATCTCCACGCTGCGCGATGCGGAACGGGTCGAACCAGGAAACCCTGTGGTCATCGCGAATCTCGGCCTCGCGCTTTCCGATAGCGGCCATCCGGCCGACGCACTCGATCCCTTGCAACGCGCCTTGACGATCGATCCGGATCTGCATCAGGCGCGGTTCGGACTTGCCGTCGCGTTCGCACGCGCCGGTCGCCCCGCCGACGCAGCCTCCGCCGCCGAGGAACTGCTGCAGCGCCTTCCGCCAGAGGCACCGCAACGCGGCGAAGTCGAACGGCTAATCCGGGCGACAAAGATGCGCGGGAAGTAGCCATCGCTGCACACCCCTGCACTCCGCCCCGTTCGCGTTTCCGGGACGTATTGCCACCATTCTTTTGGATGACGACATCCAAAACCGCTCGCATCAGAAGCACTTCACACCACGATTGACGCCATTCATCCGCAAAAACAAACAGTTCGTCACAGGTCTCGCTGGACGCGACCTTGCGTGCGCATCACGCGACCGGCCCATCGTCACGGAAATTCTGTTGGGACGAATGGCAAGAGGAGGGTTAAACCTCCGCTATTTGCCGTACAATTAGCAGCCGACCCTAGCAACCCGATTAGAGAGTGACCACCGCTGTTTGCGGCGTTGCCGCTTCGTGCGGCAGCTTTCGCTTGGACCAACAGCGACGGTTGAGGCGTTTTTCCCAGAAGGAGTTTGACAGATGAAAAAGATCATCCTTGCGATGATCATGCTGTGCTCGCTCGTGGCGTCGTCCACGGCATTCGCGCAGCAGACCAGCGGAAACATCACAGGCCGTATCGTCGACGCCCAGGGCGCCGCAGTGCCCGGCGTGACCGTGACCGCCCGCAGCCCGCAGACGGGCTTCGTGCGCACCGACGTGTCCGACGGCGAAGGGATTTATCGCCTCACCGCACTCCCGGTCGGCGGCTACGACATCACCGCGGAGTTGTCGGGATTCTCGACCTACAGCCGCAAGGAGGTCATCGTCAACGTTGCGCAGACGACCGACCTGAACGTCGAGCTGAAGCTGGCCGGAGTCTCGGAATCGGTGAACGTCACCGCCGAAGTGCCGATGGTGAAGACCACCGATTCATCGGTCGGCGGCGTCGTCGACGTCACCAAGATTGAGAGCCTGCCGCTCAACGGCCGTCAGTTCGCCAATCTCGCGGCGACGATTCCCGGTGTCGGCCTCGGCTTCCACTCGGATCCGACCAAGTCGACGCAGTACTCGCCGCAGATCGCCGGCGGCAACGGCCGCAACGTCAACTACCAGATTGACGGCGGCGACAACAACGACGACACCGTCGGCGGCCTGCTCCAGTTGTATCCACTCGAGGCGATCCAGGAGTTCAACTTCATCACCCAGCGCTACAAGGCCGAGTACGGCCGCAGCAACGGCGGGGTGATGAACATCGTCACGAAGAGCGGCACCAACGACCTTCGCGGCAGCTGGTTCACCTCCTATCGCGACGACAGCCTGAATGCAAAGAGCGAGACCGAAAAGCTGAACAACATCGCGAAGCAGCCCTACCAGCGTTATCAGTACGGCGGATCGTTAGGCGGGCCGATCGTGCAGAACAAGGCGCACTTCTTCGCCGCCGTCGAGCGCACGCAGCAGGACACGAAACAGGCGGTGACCACCTTGGGACTCTACCCTGCCCAGGACGGAGTTTTCCCGACGCCGAGCCGCGAGAACCTGTTCACCGGCAAGGTGTCGTCGAACATCAACGCGTCTCAGTACTTGTCCGTGCGGTATGGACGTAACACGAACTCGCAGGTCTACAGCGCCGCTCCGCGACGGACGCAGGACAACTGGGGCGACAGCGCGAACACGTTCAATTCGATCAACCTGAATCACAATTGGGTGCTTCGGGGCGCGAAATTGAACGAGTTCATTTTCCAGTATGCGGATTTCGCCAACAACATCAAGGCACGCACCACCTCGCCACAGCAGCAGTACCCGAATAACGTCATCACCGGCTACAACACCAACACGCCGCAAACGACCGAACAACACAAGTTCCAGTTCCGCGATGACTTCACCTGGCACGCGACCGGAATGGGCGGACTGGGGCACGACCTCAAGGCCGGCCTCAATTACATCCACGAGCCGCGCCTTTTTCTCACGTTCTCGTCGGGTAGCTCTGACTACTTCTACACGCACCTGACCAACGATATCAACGGGCCGATCAGTCGCGTGACGCGCAACAAAGAAGGCTCCGAGGCCAACCTGCCGATGGACCAGTACGGCATGTACTTCCAGGACGATTTCCGAGTGACCGATCGGCTGACGATCAATGCCGGCCTCCGATATGACGTGACGACCGGATTTCTGATCGATCAGTCGCAGATCCCGAACTACGTGAAGCTGACGACTGCGGCCGCCGCAGGCCGGTTCGACGGCGTTCCTGGCTTCGATGAATTCGGGAAGAAGGCGCAGGAGGACAAGAACAACATCCAGCCGCGAGTCGGCGCGGTGTGGGATGTTCACGGCAACAGCAAGGATGTCGTGCGCGCCGGCTGGGGCATCTACTACGACTTCGGGTTTACCAATGCGAACATTCTCTTTCCCGGCCTGAGCGCGCAAGGCGGATCGGGAGTCGTATTCGACGTCAACAACTCCGCGGGCATCAAGAATCCCGACGGCAGCTTCTTCACCTACGGACAGCCGATCTCGAATATTTCTTCGCAGAGCGGTGTCAACCCGAACGGTCCCTTCTTCAGCACGAACGTCGCCGCGCCCCAGATTCGACAGCCCTGGACGGCGCAAACATCGGCTGGCTGGTCGCACGAGTTAGCGCGATCCACCGTGATCGACGTGGATTACATCCACGCTGACGGCAACGACATCGGTGTCCGGTGGGCGTTGAACACGCGCGTCAACGGCGGCGCGCGGCGCTACGCCGACCTGGGTTTGAGCCCTGACAACCCGTCGCTGAATATGAGCATCGGCAGAAGCCGGTACGACGGCCTCAATTTGGGCCTCCGTCGCCGCATGGATCGGCACGTGCAGTTGAACACGTGGTACACGTTGGCAAAGGCGACGGGGCGGGGTGGCCAGGCGGTCGACGAGCTGACGACCAACCTGGTGCAGGACTCGAACAACCCGCTGGCGGATGTGCAAGACGGACCCGCAGCGCGAACCGATGCGCGCCATAAGTTCACGATCAGCGCGATCATCCAGGCGCCGTGGAGCATTACGGTGTCCCCGATCTATCGCTTTCGATCGGCCTTGCCGATTCACACCTGGTATGGCTACGACAACAACCTGGACGGCGTGAGCAACGACATCTTTCCGACGGCGTTCAAGTACACCGGCATCAGCGATGCGGGAGTGGCGTCGTTCAAGGAGATGGGTGCGTGCGAGACCGTCAACTGCAGCCGCGGCGCTTCGCTGTCGCAGTTCAATCTGCGCGTCTCGAAGACGGTGCACGTCTATCAACACGTCAACGCTGAGCTCATCGCTGACTTCTTCAACCTGACCAATGCGATCAACCCGGCGTTCAATATCGGCGCGGCGGGAGCAGGCCAGATCTACACTGGAACTCTGGCAAACCACACCGCCAACACCGTGTTCATGAAACCGGACGCGTTCGCCGGGGACAACGGCCAGCCCGAGCAGCGAGTCGCGCAGTTGGGGTTCAGACTGACGTTCTAAATTAGCTTCCAGCTTCCAGCTTTTTGGCGCCGGAGCCTTCGGGCTTCGGCGCCTTTTTTTGTTGGGGCGTCCGGCACGAATCAACGACACTCACACTCACGCTGCAATCATGTCTTCCTTTTTCTTTCCCTTGTTGTATTTTTCCAGTTTGCAGTTTTGAGCGCCGGAGCAAGCAACAAGAATAGGGATCCTCCTTTCTCCGTTCTCCTGTTTTCCTTTTTCGTGATTCAGCGTGAGAGTGAACGCAGTTGATTGAGAGAAGGTGACCAACTAGGCTATCTGATCGAGTATGGGCCCTCACTTCTCTACACAAACGCTCCGCTTTCTTCGCTCCCTGAAACGCAACAACGACCGCGAGTGGTTCAAGGCGCGCAAAGATCAGTACGAAGCCTGCCTGCGCGCACCGATGGTGGAGGTGATCACGCAGCTGGCGTCGGACTTCGGTCGCTTCGCGCCGGAGCTGGTTGCGTCACCCCAGAAATCGATGTACCGGATTTATCGCGACACGCGGTTCAGCGACAACAAGACGCCGCTGAAGACGCACGTCGCCGCCGGATTTCCGTGGAAAGGGCTGCCGCGTCACGAAGGCGCGGGACTGTACTTCGAGGTTGCGGCGGGATGGGTATGGGCCGGCGGTGGCATGTGGGCGCCGCAGCCGCCGCAGCTCCATCGCGTGCGCGAACATATCGCGGACACGTTTCCGGAAATCAAACGGCTGTCGCAGGCGAGCGCGTTCCGGCGGAACTTCGGGGAGCTGCAAGGCGATCGCCTGACGCGGGTACCGCGCGGATTTGCCAAGGACGATCCAGCGGCCGAATACCTGAAATATTACCGGTTCGTCGCCGGCCGCGAGTTTCCGGCAGAACTGGCCACGAACGCTGAGTTCTATCCGACGCTGCTACGCACGTTCAGGGCGCTCATGCCGCTTATTCGCTTTCTGAATGAACCTCTCGACGGCCTGCGCACATATCAGCGAATAGCTTGATCCACCATGTCCGCTTTTTTCAGCTTGCGCTGGGACCCCACCCCCAGCGCCTGCCAGCGCTCGCCTCGGCTCGCGCCGTTTGATCGCGTGGAGTTGCTGCTTAGTCAACAGCGAGTCAGCTGCTACTGCACTTCGATCAGCGCGACTTTGTTTACGCCGCTCTCCGCAATCACGAGATTGCCCTCCTTCGTAGGCATCATGTTCCGCACGACTCCACCGCCGGAGGGGATGGTCCAGGTCTGAAACTTTTCGGTTTTGGGATCGAAGCGAACCAGGGTGTTCGGCCTGACGGCGGATTCGCTATACCAGATGATGTCCTTGTAGGCGGTGATGCCGTATGGCTGCGACTTGGGGCCGCCGGGTGAGGCCCACTCGGTGGCCTTGCCGGTCTTCGGATCGAAGCGCCCGAGATATCCGCGCGAGTAGTCCGCGTACCACAGCACGTCGTCACTGGTAATCGCCACCCGGCGTGGACGCGTCTCGGCGTTCGGGAGTGGATATTCGGTGATGGCCAGCGTCTCCGGATCGATGCTGCCGATCTTGTTGACGCCGAACTCGACGAAGAACGGGATGCCGCGAGAGCTGATGACCAGACCGTAGGGCAGCGCTCTCGGCGTCGGCGCCGTCGCCATCTTCACTTCCTTCGTCTTTGGATCGAGGCGGCCGACCATGTTGGCGCCTTGCACGGTGAACCACAGCATCCCCTTCTGATCGAAGAGCGGTGTATGCGGATCGCGGGCGGCTTCCGGAAGCTTGTACTCCGTCACCTGGCTGGTCGCGGGGTCGAGCTTTCCGATGTAGCCCTTCGAGTTCGCGGTGAACCAGATGTTCCCGTCCGCGTCGGCCGTGAGTCCGTGCGGACCAGACTCCGGCGTCGGCAGCGCGTACTCCTTGACCGCACCAGTCGTGGTATCGACGCGTCCCAGCCTGTTCGAGAACTGCCCGGTGTACCACAGGCCGCCGTCAGGCGTCGCCAGCGGATCGTGCGGGCGCGACCCCAGCGTGGGCACCGCCCATTCCTTGAAAGCCACCTTCGCGGGACCGTCAATCACGACCGCTGGCGGACGCGGTTGCTCCGGGAAGTTCGTCGCGAGATAGGTCGTGATCGTTTCGGAGAGCTCTGGCGGCAGCGCCACCATCGTGGAGGTCAGCGCTCGCCAGCCCTCCTTCGTGTAGCCGCCGGAATTGACGATGAGGTTCAGCGAATGACAGTTCGCGCACAGCGACTGCACGCTGTCCTTGCCCGCGCCGTCAGGCAGGTTGACCGGCGCGCCGCCGCGGCCGCGCCCCTGTCCGGCGAGCGGCAATGTGGCGACGAGCAATGCCGCACCGATTGAAATTGGGAGCAGATGCTTGTTCATGACCTTAATCTCGGACCTTGCTAGCCCCGACTTCCTCTACTGTCTTTGGCAGGAGAAAAGGGAGAAACGGGAGTAATCATTCTTAAGATATCAATCAGCGCCGTTCACCGTCACGCTGCATTCTTGTATCCAGGGATTACAGGAGAAGGGAGAACGGAGGAACTATTTCTTTCAGACAAAGAAGATCCTCCCTTCTCCGTTCTCCTGTCGGTTCTTAAGACTTGATCGCAGCGGGACAGTAGCTAAAAATTCTCCAGTTTCTCCAGTTTCTCCTGCTTTGTTGCGTTCGCAGCGTGACAGTGAAGGCTGCGCGCATGGGCTCACTGCCGCAACGCCGTGATCGTCATGTCCTCGTCCATGTACCGTCGAACGATCGCATCGAAGTTCTCGTCGGCCTGAAACCCGAGACCGATCGCGCGCGAGTTGTCGATTGCGGCGGGCCACCCCAGCACCATCTTCTCGATTCGTTCATCACGCTCCCAGCGGATGCGTCGCGCGACGTCGGGACCGGCAACGCGCTCCAGGGCGTCGGCCATCTGGCCCGCGGTCACGGAAATACCCGGCACGTTAATCCAGCGGCGAGTTCCAAGCGCAGCGGACGGGAGTTCATTGGCGTGGAGCAATGCCGCAACCGCAGTGCGCGGCGATGCCACCCAGATGCTCGCGTCGCGGCCAACGGGACAGATCGCCGGCTCTCCATTCAGCGGCTCGCGGATGATCCCGCTGGCAAAGGAGGACGCCGCCGCATTGGGGCGCCCCGGCCGTACGGTAATGGTCGGCAACCGCAGCGACCTGCCGTCGATGAATCCGCGTCGTGTGTAGTCGGCAACCAACAGTTCGCAGACGGCCTTTTCCATTCCGTACGAGGTCTGCGGGTTGAGTGCCGTGGTGTCATTCAGCACCGGAGGCAGCGCTCCGCCAAAGACCGCGACCGAGCTTGTGAAGACAACACGAGGGCGGTTCCCCGCGGCCCGGCACAATTCGAGAAGTGAGCGCGTGGCATCGACGTTGATTCGCATCCCCAGATCGAAGTCCGCTTCCGCCATGCCGCTGACAATCGCCGCGAGATGGAAAATCGCACCGGTCTCGGCATCGACCACTCGTTTCAAGAGCGCCGGGTCCGAGATGTCGCCGGTGACCGCGCTCACCCGGCTGTCCGCGATCGCGCCCGGTTGGGTGACGTCAATCAGCGTTAGCCCGGTGATTGGCTGATCGCGCCCCTCACCGTCTTTGACCGACCCTCGTTCGAGCAGCGCCCGCGCCAGCCGCGCGCCGAGAAATCCCGCAGCACCGGTAATGATCGCCTTCATGCGCGGTCGATCTTACCGCTTTCCTATACACTGTGCCCTCTGGCCAAGCCATAGATGAACACGGATCAACACGGAACGGCGGACGCACTTTACGCACGAGTCACCTGGCGGCTGCTCCCCTTCCTGATCCTCTGCTACGTCGTCGCCTACCTCGACCGCGTCAACGTGGGGTTCGCGCGGTTGCAGATGCTCAGCGACCTGCATTTCAGCGAGACCGTTTACGGACTCGGCGCGGGCATGTTCTTCATCGGGTATTTCTTGTTCGAGGTGCCGAGCAACCTCTTCCTTCACCGGGTGGGCGCGCGTCTGTGGATCGCCCGGATCATGATCACGTGGGGGATCGTGTCCGCCTCATTCATGTTCATTCGGACACCGGCGTCTTTTTACACCCTGCGTTTCATTCTCGGTATCGCGGAGGCGGGATTTTTTCCCGGGATCATTCTCTACCTCACCTACTGGTTCCCCAGCGAGCGACGGGCGCGGATGGTGGCGCTGTTCATGGCCGCGCCGCCGCTGGCAGGAGTCTTCGGTGGACCGCTCTCGGGATGGATCATGCAATCGTTCGCCGGCAAGAGCGGTCTCGCCGGATGGCAGTGGCTGTTTCTCCTCGAGGCGATTCCCGCACTGATGGTCGGCGTCGCTGTGTTGTTCTATCTGGACAACGGGGTCCGAGCGGCCAGATGGTTGAGCGATGCTGAAAAATCATTCCTGGAAGAACGCATCGCGCAAGACCGGTCGGCCACCGCGCCACACGCATCACTCGCGGATGTGTTTTCCGACCGTCGCTTGTGGCTGCTGTGCCTGATTTATTTCTGCTGCGTGATGGGACATTACGGTTTGACGTTCTGGATGCCGGCGCTGGTGCAGTCCGCAGGAGTCAGCGGCACGCTTCGCATCGGGCTGTTCACGGCGATTCCCTACAGCGGCGCGGTGATCGCAATGGTGCTGCTCGGCGCCAACGCCGACCGGCGCCGCGAGCGCCGCTGGCACGCCGCCATTCCAATGACCATCGGCGCGATCTTCTTGTCGCTGAGCGCACTCGCCGGCACCCACACGGCGATCGCAATGGTCTGCCTGACGATTGCCGCCGCCGGCGTGCTGAGTTCGGGCGCGCTCTTTTGGAGTTTGCCGACTGCCTTTCTCGGTGGCGTCGCGGCAGCCGCGGGCATAGCCGCCATCAACTCAGTCGGG
>Ga0222622_10000458_pt1 | contig 15213 bp, 9 predicted proteins | sample PLM2_5_b1metaG_FD_177335 | JGI IMG/M metagenome (GOLD analysis project Ga0222622, IMG submission 177335) | Groundwater sediment microbial communities from an aquifer in East River, Colorado, USA - PLM2_5_b1 | ecosystem: Environmental > Terrestrial > Soil > Riparian zone | place: USA: East River... | reverse complement strand
TGTCGAGCATCTCGACCGCGACGAGCCGCGGCCTCCACGGTGCCATCGCCGTCAGTACGCCGCGCTTGCCGGCACTGCCATGCACGATCACTGATGGGGTTCGCTCGTCGCGAAGGAGGACGAGCGCCGAAACCGGTTCGCGCGCGCTCGCGACCGCGGTGTCGCCGTCGGCGTCGTATGCCGCGACGACGAGCGTAGAGTCGCCGCGCTTGAACGTAGAGACCTGCCGCCTCAGCGAGCCGACAGCCGTCACAGACACAGAAGAGAAGCGCGATAACGCACGCCGATCAGTGAGGCTATAGCTACCGTCGCCCACCGCAGACAGGTCTTCCACTGCGCGCGAACTCAAGCCGTAGGCGAGCGAGGGTTTGGCGTCGAAGCCTACGGCGTCGGCGCCCGAGGTAGCGCCGATCCGCGGTGGAGTACGACCCCAAGCCACCGGCCAACCGTATCGCAGAACAATCGCTTCCATGTCCTTGCCAGGCGTCATGGAATAGGGCGAGCGCGACTCCGACGCGAGACGGACGAGGGTGCGGCGCGCAAATAGTTCTGCGCGGAGCGGATTTCCGCCGGTGAGATAGAGCGGTTGCGCAAGCCACCACCAGCGAGCGGCGAGTGAGTCGCGTTCGGCGCACGTCGCATTGTGGAAGCGACGTTTCAATGCGCCGTTGAGCAGCGGTTCGATGTCGATCGCCGCGCACCTTTCCTTTTCCGACATCGCATCCAGCGCGGCAGTGACTGCGCTGTCGGCAGCGCGGATGTCACCGATTGCATGCAGTGCCAATGCCGCGAGTGAGGCGCACCAGCCTGTGTCCGCGCGACACTCACGCGCGGTGGCGGCGCCTTCAGCAAGGCGGCCGGCTTCGATCAGATAGCGCACGCGCTGCCCGACGATCCAGCGGTCGCCCGGACTCGTCGCGCCAAGCTCGGCGAGTCGCGAAAGCAGTCTGTCGCGCAACTCACCGATTCGGGTCGGTTCCTTCGGATTCTCTACGTTGTCATCGACCCAGTAGCAGAAGCGGCCGACGATCGCGTCGCAGGTGCCGCCGTAAGTGCCGACTTCGGGAAGCAGCGAGTGGCGGCGCATCTCGAACTCCGCCTGCGCACGCTTCGCACTGCGCAACGTGGACACGGAGTCCGGTTGCTGCCCCGATATACTGTGCGCCGCGACTAGCGCGACGAGCGCTGCGATCGTCGTCAGCATGCCTGACCTCCACTAACGAACCTGACCTGCGTCAGGGTCGCATGGTTACGGACCACGGCGGCCGTGCTAGCTTCTCTGCATCAAGAACGCCAATGCGCAGTATTGCCGCAGCCCTCCCAAGACGATGAAGCTAGAAACGCTCGCCGTCCATGCCGGTCATGTCCCGGATCCCGCCACGAGCGCGGTCGCACAGCCAATCCACCTCTCCACTACCTTCCAGCGCGAGGCAGACGGCTCGATGCCGCACGGCTGGGTCTATTCGCGATATGCGAATCCCAACCGCGCTTCGCTGGAAAGCTGCCTCACCGCGTTGGAGGGCGGTGCCGGTGCGGCTGCCTTCTCATCGGGCAACGCGGCGACCATGACCGTGCTTCAGGCGCTGTCGCCGGGCGATCACGTGGTACTTCCCGAGGACGCCTACTTCGGCACGCTGAAGCTCGCGCGAGAGCTGTTCTCCAGATGGAAGCTCGAGTTCACGACCGTGAACACGACCGACGTCGCCGCCGTCACGTCGGCGATTCGTCCGCAGACGCGCCTCGTCTGGCTCGAGACGCCGTCGAATCCACTGCTCACCATCACCGACATCGAGCGCGTCACCGACATTGCACGCCGGCGCGGCGCCTGGGTCGCGGTCGACAATACATGGGCGACGCCCGTTCTGCAGCGCCCACTCGATCTGGGATGCGATGTGGTGATGCATGCGACGACGAAGTACTTGGGAGGACACAGCGACGTACTGGGCGGCGCGCTCGTCGCGCGCGAGGACGGCGAGCTGCTGCAACGCATTCGCGCCATTCAGGCGAACGGGGGAGCGGTGCAGGCGCCGTTCGACGCCTGGCTCGTCATGCGGGGCGTGCGCACGCTGCCGTATCGCATGCGAGGCCATTGCGCGAACGCGCGCGCAGTCGCGGCGTTTTTGGCGTCGCACCCGCGCGTCGACGCGGTCCATTATCCGGGTCTCGCATCGCATCCCGGCTATGCCGTGGCGGCGCGACAGATGTCCGATTTCGGTGGCATGCTCTCCGTGCAACTTCGCGGCGGAAAGGAGGCCGCGTTGCGAGTGAAGGCGAAGGTCGAGCTCTTCACGCGCGCGACGAGCCTCGGCGGTCCCGAGAGCCTGATCGAGCACCGATGGTCGGTCGAGGGCGCGGGCTCGCGCGCGCCCGAGAATCTGCTGCGCCTCTCGATCGGCCTCGAGCACCCGGACGATCTGATCGCTGACCTGGCGCAGGCGCTCGCCGACTAGGGGGTTCGGGGGGGCCCATAAAAATGTCAGACGCGCCGGATCAAATCGATCCGGCGCGTCTGTCATTCAGTCAATCGCATCAGGGGAGATTTGGAATAGTCGTCGAGTACTTGGCATTGATCGCCGGAATGAGCGCTCTGGCGATCGCCTCGTGGGCCAACTTCGAAGGATGCACTCCGTCGAGGGTAAAGTATGTGCCGTACGGCGCGGTCGCACTTGCAAAGTTAGGGTAGGGCGGAATCAGCCCGCTCGCCTTGAGGGCCGCGAGGAGCGGATTCGGATCGACGTACGCGAATCCTGCCGCCGTTGCCTGCGCCGAGATATAGGTGTTGTACGACGTAATGTCCGCGTTGAAGATGGCCAGCTCGGCTGGGTCGAGGATGAACCAGTCGCCGACCGGAGGCGCGGGTGTGTTCTTCTTGCAGACGATGAGTCGCGGAAGCGAGCCTGCTCGCATAAGGCCGAGAATTGCAGACGACACCAGGGACCCTTTCCCTGACCCCGTGCACGTCGTATCGACAGTCACCGTTCCACCCGCAGCCGCATCGAACTGCGCTTTGAGGGTCGGAACCGTGAGGAGCGACTCGGCGAGGAAGAGCAGCGGAATCTGTGTTACGTTCACCACGCCGATCAGCACGCCTTTCACGTTAGGCTGCGTCTTCAAGCCATCGATGACGGCCTTGTAGCGCGTCTTGAACGTCGTCGTGTCGGTAACGCCCGGGGTCGAAAGCGGCGCGCCCGTCGCGGGAACCACGCCTTTTGCCGCCGCATCGAGCACGTCGTTGTTGCCGATCCAGACGGAGACGAAGGTCGGTTGCGCCTCGAGCGCCTTCTGTACCTGCGTCTTGCCGCCGAGGACGAGCTGCGTCAGGATGTTCGATGCCGCTGTCGTCGATGACGTCGGGTCGAGCGCCGTCGCGCCGGGGACCGCGACGTTGTTCAGGATTCGCGTCGCCGATGCGGGATTGCGCAGGAAGCAGGTGGTGTTCCCGCCGCCCCCGACGCGCGTCTGGAGCAGGAAGTCGTTGATCGGTGGCGGGCAGCCGGGGCCGGCGAGCGACGCATACGCGTAGCGCGTGCCCATCTGGAGCGCGAGGAGCCTCGCGTAGCTCTGTCGCTGCGTCGAGTCGTTGATGCCGCCCGACTGGTAGCCCGCGGTGATGCTGTTGCCTAACGCGACGTAGGACTGGAAGATCGGGTCGACGGCCTTCGGGGCAGCGACTATGTCGACGCTGTCCTTGCCGCAGGCCGCGATCACGCCCGCCAGCGCGACGGTTGCGGCGAGCGCTCCGGCGCGAACGTGCTTACGAGTGGTTGTCATCAATGATCTCCTGTAGCGAGGCCGAGGCTAGTACGACGCCTTGAGACTGATCGAGTAGATGTTCGCATCGAGACGGTAGAATCCCGAGTTGAGCGTAGCGGCGCTGAGCGTCCGATTCGGCCGCTCGACGATGCGACCGCGACGGCCCTCGGTGTCGACCTTGAGGTATGATCCGTCGAGCGTGAAGCGGTTGCCGAACGGAATGCCGAAGCCGAACGCGTAGTTGCGCCGGTCCTGATCCGGGAGCAGCGGCGTCACCGTCTCGTCCGGTGCGGGCGTCTTCACCCACGAGAAGCCGGCGCGCAGCGCGGCGATGCCAAGGTCCTGCTCAACGCTCGCTCGCACTGCCGTCGAGTTCTTGTAGTCCTCGATCAGAACGCGGCTGCTCGCCGCGGCGGGCCCCTTGAAGGTGACTGGGAGCTCCTTGAACTTCGTCCAGAAGATATTCGCGTAGTCGAGGGAGACGAGCGTTCCCATCGCCGTCCTGTAACCGATGCCGACCTGCAGCTGACCGGGGTGTGTGATCTCGGTGCTCACCTTCTGGGAAACGAGCGCTCCGCCAGTGCGGAACTGGGTGGCGAGGATGAAGTCGTAAGGCGTTCCGCGCGGCGCGCCGCCGAGCTGCGCGCCGGTGATACTGTCGGGAACGAAGAGGCCGGTGCTGTACTGTACGAACTTCGCATCGGCGTCATCGTACTTGAATTTCATCGACGACAGGAAGCGCGCACCGATCGTGAGATTCTCGCCGATCTTGCCGTGGACGCCGACATGGAAGCCATAACCCATGCCGCTGCCCTTCAGCGTCGCGCGCCCAAACTCGGTACCGGGCGCGATACCCAGACTGGCGAACGTCGCGGTCGGGCTTATCGCCTGCTGGGAGAGGTCGATCGATTGCTGGAGAGTGACCAGCGAGTAGCCGACGACCGGCCCACCGCCGATCGCCCAATCGGGCGTCACGTCGAACGAGACGTTAGGCTGGAAGTAGATCGACTTGAGCGACGCGTGCAGGGAGGAGAAGCGGCCGGGAAAATCGTCGTACCATTTGGACGTCAGGCCATACGGCACGTACAGACCGGCGCCGACAGAGTATCGGCGGGTCGCGCTCTTCCAGTTGACGAAGAAGTGCGGTGGGAACTCGGTCGGTACGTTGCTGCGGTATGCTTTTCCAGTGCTGTCCTGCGTGAAGTCACCGGCGACCTGGATGGCGGCCAGTCCTCCGTACACCGACACTCCCTTGAGCCGTGTGCCGTAGGCGGGATTCCAGAACAGTGCCGACGCATCGTCGCACGGCGCGCCGGTCGTGGCCGCGGCGCGCGCGACGGCACACGATCCAATTTCATTCAGGCCGAAGCCCTGCGCGTGCAGGACGGCCGGCGCGGCAAGCGCCGCCAGTAACGCGAAGTACCGTCCAGGACGGAATCGCATGAGCGTCCTCCAAAGGTGTGGATCACCGGCGCCGTAGTCGCGGCGGCGCCCGATGCGGATCGTGAGGCGGGCCGGGGGGGCACGCCGCAACCGGTGGGCGCGACAAACAGCGCCGCGCCGGCCACGATAGTAGTGCTGCCGCCAGAAAAGGGGAAGGGACGAAGGCCGCCACGCACGCAGGGCGTGCGGGACTAGCGGGTGGAACGCACCGCTACGGTTTCTTGAAGACCGTCGGCCTCTGCGCGGACTCGACCTTCGACTTGGTCGACTGCTCGACGTTGCTCGTCACCACGTCAACGTCGGATGGGTTGCCGACCGTCGGCACGACCTTCAGCTGCAACGCTGCTTCGTCCGGAGATCGATTCACGCGCACCGTAGTGTCGCGCGGGCTGTCGCCATTGTCGCCACCCGCAGACGGCCCTCTCGCGGCGGCAGCCGCGGCGGCCTTCGTGATCTTCGCCGACGAGCGACGTCGTACGGTGTCAGCCTTGGCGATCGCGATCGGCGCCGGATCACTGTCCATGCGCACCAGCGACTGCGCCGTCTGCGCGAGTTGCGAGAAAACAGAAACAGGTGGCAGTTGCTTCGACGCCGCCTTGGCTGCCCGCTGGGCGCGCCCCTCCGCTGGTGCCGGCGCAGCGCCAAGTCGACCCCTTGCTGCCCACGCTGCGACAGCGAGCAGAATTACCACGGCGCCCGCGAGGACGAGCCGTTTGGAACTGCCGCGACGCGCCATGCTCGAGGGAACGCGGGGGGCGCGACGGCGTGTGTCGACGGCGGTGCTGTGGAGATCGGGTGCGACGTAACGTGCGCTGCGGCCCGAAGGCACTTTCCGCGGTTCGGCGGGCGGGCCGTGGTGCGCTGCACGGCCGGACATGCTGCCTCTCATCGTGGGCGCCTCGGGCAGGATCGAATCCATCAGGACGAGCTCTGTGGGCGGCGCGACCGGTGGCCCGAAGCTGTGCACAGGAGCTGTCACGCCCTGCTTGGGCACGCCCAACGGAGTGACCGACGCCGCTGGCGTACGCGAACGCGACAGCGGCGGCGGAGCGATGGTATCGAACTGCGCGGGGAGTTGACCAGGACCATCGAGCTGAATCCACGGCAGCTCGTCAGAGTGCCGGTGACGCCGTGCTTCGTCTTGCAGGGCGGAGGAGAACTCCTGGGACGTGACCGGACTTGGAAGCTCTTGCGAGCTTCGTCGCGGTGGCGGCTGTGGAGGCAGAGCCGTATCCGCTCGGGCGCGCAAACGAAGCTCGTTGAGCTTCACGCGTGCTGCCGCGATCGCCTGATGGTTCGGACTGGTCGCGTGCTCGCGGATCCCCATTGCGCGCTCACGCAGGGTGATCGCTTCCGCGACCCGTCCCGGTACCGGCGCGCAGCAGTCGGCGACGTTCTCGAGCGTCGTCGCGAGCAGAAGATCGTTAGGCGCGAAGCAGCGCTCGCGAATCGCGAGCGCCTGACGCCAGAGCTGTTCGCCTTGCTCGTGCTTGCCGACGATCTGCCGCAGCTTGGCCAGCGAGCCGAGGACCGTTGCGACTTCGGGATGATCCTTCCCCAGCGTGCGCTTAATCTCGAGCAGTCGGAGAAGCAACCGGTCGGCTTTCGCGAAGTCACGCTGCTTGAAGCACAGCTTCGCGAGGTTGCTCAGTGTCGCCGAGACCTCAGGGTTCGACGGGCCGAGATGGTGCTCGCTGATGGCGAGTGACCGGCGGAGCAGGGCCTCCGCTCGATCGGAGTCTCCTGTTGCGTCATACAGCGCCGCGAGCGTGTTCAGAGTGGGGACGAGCGCGTGGCCTTGGCCGCCGTTCAGCTTCTCGCGAATGGCGAGGCCTCGGGTGAGGAGCGGCTCGGCCGCGGCGTAGTCCCTGATCTGGAAGCGGATCTGGCCGACGGCATTGAGGCTGGCGGCGACCTGGGGGCTCTCGGCACCGAGCTTTTCGCCTTCTCGCACGGCAGCCCGGAATGCCTCTTCAGCCTCCTCCAGATGCCCCTGGCCGAAGGCCCGCCTTCCGGCGTCGTTGTACTGCTCCCACCGCGCTGCCAGACTCTCGGTCATCGCCCCTCCGTCTATGAAATGACGCCCCGGAACGGGCCTCTGTAACCGCTCAATTGGTTCAAGATGCCCGACTCTCGAGTAGCAAGACCGTCCTCGTGTCATTGTGCCCGTTCTTGATAGAGGCTAAGCTGGTGGCTCGTCCTGCGTGTGCAGAAAACCGACGGTCGGCAGGGAATGCGAAGAACTGACTGGACTGGCCCTGACGGTCTCCTCTACGCTTCCAACGCACCGTAACCCGACGTCCCGATCGGTCGTCCTGCTGCGGGCGGTTCCCCGGCGTCGCTAGACGGTCCAGACGGTCCGGAACCCGCGCCCCCGGCGCGGGTCATAAACTCGCTGTCCCGCACTCCATCTCGCCTCCACAGCACAATACCGGATGCCCACACCCCTCGCCGCTCGCTCGACGTGCCGTCATCTGGGCGCCAGCGTGCTCGTCGCGCTGGCGCTGGTGCCAGCCATGGCTCGCGCACAACAGACGGCTCCTGCTTCGGACCTTCCACGAATCCCCGTCGAGCGCTACACCCTGCCAAACGGTCTGACCATCCTCCTCTCCGAGGACAAGTCGGCCCCGATCGTCGCCGTCGACCTCTGGTACCATGTCGGCTCGAAGAATGAGAAGCCTGGCCGCACCGGCTTCGCGCATCTGTTCGAGCACATGATGTTTCAGGGCTCGGAACATGTGGCCGAGGAGCAGCATCTCAAGCTCCTCGAGGCCGCGGGTGGGGACATCAACGGCTCGACGACCACGGATCGTACGAACTACTTCGATGTTGTTCCGTCGAATGAGCTCGAGACCGCGCTCTGGCTCGAGTCCGACCGGATGGGCTATCTGCTCCCGTCGTTGACGGACAAGAAGCTCGACAACCAGCGAGACGTCGTGAAGAACGAGCGACGGCTGCGTGTCGACAATCAGCCGTTCGGATCGCAGTTCGAGGTCATCAGCGCGAACATCTATCCGGCGACCCATCCGTACTCCTGGCCCGTCATCGGCTCGATGGCGGATCTGTCGGCGGCGTCTTCGAATGACGTCAAGGACTTCTTTCGCACCTACTACGCGCCGAACAACGCGACGCTCGCCATCGTCGGCGACTTCGATCCGGTCAAGACCAAGGCATGGGTGGCGAAGTATTTCGGGGACATCCCCTCCGGCCCCACGATCACGCGCCCGATCGTGCCGGCGACGACGCTGAGCGCGAACAAGCGGCTCGTCCTCGAGGATACCAAGGCCAGGCTGCCGCAGCTGGTCTTCGTCTGGCCGACCGTCGGCGATGACAACCCCGACGCATTGCCCCTCCGCGCGTTGGCCAACGTGCTGACGCGGGACCGCACCAGCCGGCTCAGCAAGCTGCTCGTCTTCGATCGCCAGTTGGCGACGAGCGTCAATGCCTTCAGTGGCTCGGACGAGAACGCGGGCGAGTTCTACATCAACGTCTCGCCGAGGCCTAACGCGTCCTTGACGCAGATCGAGACGCTTGTCGACAGCGTCGTCGCATCGATCGCCGCTGCAGCTCCGACAGAACGCGAGGTCCAGCGCACGAAGAATTTCGTCAACGTCTCAGCGGTGACCGGGCTTCAATCGGCGCTCGGAAAAGCGGAGCAACTGCTCGATGGACAGACCTACTTCGGCGATCCGCTGCACGTCGTCACCGAGCTGAAGGAGTTCCGAACCCTGACGCCCGACGACGTCCATCGCGTGGCGCAGAAGTATCTGACTGGCGGTCACGTGGTGCTCAGCATGGTGCCCGCCGGCAAACTCGACATCATTGCCAATCCGCAGCTCGCGTATACAAACGTGACGCCCGCCGCCGCCGCGGCGCCTTCGACCAAGTAAGCGCCAATGAAGACAACCACGATGTTCTATCAGCGCGCCCTCCTGGCGTTTACCGTTGGCATGTTCCTCTCATGCGCCGCGCGGGTTGCGCAGGCGCAGGAGCTCGACCGCACCAAGCGCCCACCGAGTGGTGCTCCCACGACCCTGCGCGTACCCGCGATCCAGATGCGCACCCTCAAGAACGGCATCAAGGTCGCCGTGCTCGAGCAACACGAGCTCCCGGTCGTCAGCGTCCGAGTCGTCATCGACGCGCAGGCGCTGCTCGATCCGCCGGGAAAGGAAGGCGTGGCTTCGCTGACATCACAGATGCTCGCCGAGGGTACGACGACGCGCACCGCCGATCAGCTGGCAGAGGCGTTCGCCGACTTGGGCAACACCGTCCGGCCTGACGGGTTCAGCACGGTAACGGCGAACGTCGACTCGTCGCTCGTGCTCCTCGCCGACATGCTGCTGCATCCCGCCTTTCCGCAAGCGTCGCTCGACCGCATTCGCCAGAACAGCCTGGCGGCGCTCAAGCGAAGCAAGGATCAACCGACCTACCTCGCGCGGCGCGTCTTTGTGAACGCGGTGTGGGGCGCCGGTCACCCCTACGAGCGGACGAGCACCGAGCAATCGCTGGGCGCCATCACACGCGACGATCTCGTCGCCTTCCACGGCCGCTACTACCGGCCGCAGAACGTGAAGGTCGTGGTCGCCGGCGATATCACTCCCGCCCAGGCAGTCGCGAAGATCGACAAAGTGTTAGGCAAGTGGCCGGCCGGTGGCTTCAAGTCGCGTTACGTCATTCCTCCCGCGAAGCCGATGGCGCTCGGGACTGTCTACCTGTACGACCGCCCGAACTCGCCGCAGAGCGTCTTCGTCGTCGGCAGCACGGGCCCCGCTCGCAACACTCCCGACTTCTACGCGATCGATCTCATGAACACGTCGCTCGGCGGCGCGTTCAGCAGCCGACTCAATCTGAATCTGCGCGAGACGCACAGCTTTACGTACGGCGCGAGCAGCATCTTCAGCTATCGCATGACGCCGCAGCCGGGTGAGTTTCTCACTGCGACGTCTGTTGCGACGCCGAAGACGGACAGCGCGCTCGTCGAGTTGGTGAAGGAGCTGCGCGACATCCGTGGCACCCGTCCGATGACGCCAGCGGAGCTCGACTTCGCGAAGTCGAGCGCGACCAAGTCATTACCGCTGAATTTCGAAACCGTCGACCAGATCGCCGGCGCCGGCGCACTGGTGCTCCGCGAGGGACTGCCACTCAACTACTTCAACACGCTCAGCGCGCGCTATCGGGGTGTGACGATCGTACAGGCGAACGCGGCGGCGAAGAAGTACATCGACCCGGCAAAGCTGGCGATCGTCATCGTTGGCGACCGGAAGCAGATCGAGTCCGGTCTGCGCGCAGCGAACATCGGTCCCGTCGTCGTCGTCGACGAGAACGGCAAGCCGACGACGACGGCAAGCGGTAGCCGATAAGAGCGGTGAGCAACTCGCAATCGTAGCTGCAACTGCAACTGCTATTCACCACAGAGACACAGAGGACACAGAGAACTGCATCAATGGTCGCGCGACTTGTGCGGGGCCACCACCAAGATCAGTTGAAGCTTCGATTGCCTTTGAAACTGCGCCTGCGCCATGCGACAGGGCAGTTCACGGGGACGCAGTTGCCGTTAACGCTGTACGCATATCCCACGTCCCTCGTCGCAGTGTCGCAAGGTCGCTCGGTGCGAAGATCTCCTGTGTGCCTCTGTGGTGAATAGCAGTTACCGTGACGCCGTTGCACTGACGCTTCTCTCAGCCCTCCCTGAGAGCATCCATCGGCGTCCCGCTGTATACCTCGCGCCCGGCGAGGACGCCAATGGACAGCACCAGAGCGAGCATGCCGGCAAGGATCGCGAGCGCTGGAAGCAGCGCCGGCACATAGGTCACCTCGAGCGCATAGTGGGCGAGGGCCCACGCGCCGCCGAACGATAGCAGCAGCCCCGTAAGGGCTCCGAGGACGCCTAACGCGGCGTACTCGGCGACGAGAATGGTGCGCACCTGGCGGCGCGTGGCGCCCAGCGTCTTGAGAAGGACTCCCTCCCGCATCCGGGCTCGCCGCGTCGCCGCGACCGCGCTGAACAGGACCGGAACTCCCATCACCAGGCTGAAGACAGCGAGGAACCGAACCGCCGTCGACACCTGACGCACCACACTCTCGATCGTTCGCTGCACGAGCGACAGATCGATGCTCGAGATGTTTGGCCAGGCGATCACAACGTCGTGCTGGAGCCGCTGGACTGCGCTGTCGCCAGGCACTTTGGCGAGAAGCACATATTGGGCGGGCGCGGCCACCAGCGCGCGCGCCTGCAGGACCGCAAAGAAATTCGGCGAGAACTGCGCCCAGTCGACCTCGCGAAAGCTCGTGATGCGCGTCGGAACCTTCACGCCCTGCACGTCCCACGTGATCACGTCGCCGAGCTTGAGGCGCATGTCGGTTGCGACATCGTGCTCGAACGACACCTCCGGAACTGTGTCGCCGGTAGCGCGCGCCGTCGCGCCGAACCACTTGCCGCTGACCAGCCGCTCCGATGCAACGATCGTGTCGCGGAACGTGGAGCGGTATTCGCGCCGCCACGCCCAGTTCGGCGTTCTGACGCGCGAGGTATCGCGCAGCAGGGAATCGACCGGCCGCCCGTTCAACGCCGCGATTCGCATCGTGACGATTGGCACTCGCTGAATGACCTTCCATCCGCCTGCCCGCACCGCGGAGTCGAGTCCCGCTGCTTGATCGGGCTGCACGTCGAAGAAGAGCACATTCGCCGTCGCCGCGTCCGCGGTGAGAGTGAACCGTCGCACGAGCGTGCTGCCGACCTGGTAGAGCGTGGAGACAAGGAACACGCCGAATCCGAGCGCGAGCATCACGGCGCGCGTCTGGTTACCGGGGCGATAAAGGCTCGACACGCCCTGCCGCAGCACGAATGGCCAGCGCGAGCGCAGCAGCGCACGTGCGCCACGTGAGACGAGCGTCGCCATCGCGGTGAGAACGCCGATCGATACGCCGATCGCGAGCGTGAAGGCGAGGCCTTCCCGCACCGTGTCTGACCGAGCGAGCACGATCGCCGCGACGCTGCAGATGATGGCCAGGGCGACGATTACACGCGCGACGTCGAAGCGCCCCAATTGCAACGCCTCGGCGTCAGCGTCGCGCCGCAACGTTTGCAGGGGCGACACTCGGCGCAACGCGACAAGTGGCCAGAGGGCGAAGACGAGGGCAACCCAGATGCCGATGCCGAGTCCGAGCAGTATCGCTCGCGGCTCGAGTCTGACGCCGACGTTGATCGGCAGCATGCTACCGGCGACGTGCGGCAACAGGAGCTGAATGCCGACGCCCAGCAGCGCGCCTGCGAGTGCGCCGACGAGACCCATCACCGCGGCCTGGAGAACGTAGATGAGCAACACCTGGCGACTCGTCGCGCCCAGGCAGCGGAGCACCGCGGCGACATCGATCTTGCTGGTGACGAATGCGTGGACCCCGCTCGCGACACCCACGCCGCCGAGGAGCAGCGCCACCAGACCGACGATGCCAAGGAATCCGCTGAGTTTCTCGAATGCGTCTGTGAGATCCGTCTGCGTCTTCGCCGCGGTCTGAAGGCGCATGTTCGTCTTCGCGATCCGCGGCCGGAGCCGCGCCGCAAGCCGCGCCGGACTCATGTCGGGACTGACCTTGAGAATGACCTGGCGCTCGGAGCGGCTCCCGAGCACAAGCAGCTTCGTCTCAGGAAGGAATCGCTCGCCGACGATCACGCGCGGCGCGACCACGGCAGTCACGCCGACGTCGCCGGGTATTCGTTCGATCACTCCGGCGATGACGAAGTCGGCGGTTCCGATCGAGATCGTGTCACCGACGCGGGCTTGCAGCGAGACGAGGATCGACGGGTCGACGATTGCCGCGCGCCGATCGTGGATCGTGCGCAGTATGCCGGCCGGCGTCGTCGCGATCTCTCCGTAGAACGGGTACAACCGACTCACGCCGCGCACCTGAACGAGGCGCGTCTTCCCGCTGCTCGGTACGTTTGCCATCGAGGAGAGTGTCGTCACGCGCGCGACTCCAGTTCCTGTGCGCTGCAGCGAGTCGAGCAGGGAGTCGATGCGGGCGGGGATTGCCTCGCGCGACGACAGAGATACGTCGCCGCCGAGCAGCGAACGCGCCTGCTCCCGGACGGATTGCGTCACGTTCTGCCCGAAGGAATCGATCGCGACGAGGGCGGCGACACCGAGCGAGATCGACGACATATAGAGCAGCAGGCGGCGGCGCGCCGTGCGGCCCTCGCGCCACGCGAATCCGATCAGCGTCGACAGCGGTGCGCGTGCGTTGCTCATGCCGCGCGGACCGCGTCGTCTCCGACGACGGCGCCGTCACGCAGCCTGATGATCCGTTGCGTGCGCTCGGCGAGGCTCACATCGTGAGTAACGAGCACGATCGTGGTGTTCGCTTCACGGTTGAGCGTCTCCAGAAGATCGATGATGCGTCCACCGGTGCCGGCGTCGAGATTTCCCGTCGGCTCGTCGGCGAACAGCAGCGACGGCCGGTTCACGAAGGCGCGCGCGATGGCGACTCGCTGCTGCTCGCCGCCGGACAGCTGCGCCGGCAGGTGATGGCCGCGATCGGCGAGGCCGACACGTGCCAGGAGATCCCGCGCCCGAACAGTGGCGTCGCGGTCGCCGCGAAGCTCGAGGGGAACCTGGACGTTCTCGAGCGCGCTCAATGAAGGGATGAGTTGAAAGCTCTGGAACACGAAACCAACTTTCTCTCCCCGTACACGCGCACGCGCGTCCTCGCCGAGAGCGCCGAGGTCCTCCCCGTCGAGGATCACGGTACCGCGGGTCGGGGTATCGAGTCCGGCAAGGAGGCCGAGGAGAGTCGTCTTGCCGCTGCCCGACGGGCCAACGATGGCGACGCGCGAGCCGGCCGTGATGACGAACGACACGTCGCGCAGCACGGTGAGTCGCTGTGTGCCGCTGGGATAGTCTTTTGTGAGCGAGCGAGCTTCGAGCATGACGCGATTGGGGGCGACGGTTATGATTTTCCGCCTGACGGTGCGACGTGCGCCGCCAGTTTCCTGCGAGCGGCCGTGACGCGCGCGCCGCTGGTGCTGCTGTGTGCCGGTCTTCTGGCCTCGTGCGGCGACGCTCCCGCCCGGGAGGACGTCGGCGGTGCGCGGCGAGAGGGACGCTATCGTGGAGCCGACACGTCGCGCCCGCCCGACATCGACAGTCTCGCTCCCGTGTCGAGGGAGGGCAACGTCATCGCGCAATCCAATACCGATTCTAATGCCGCACGCCCCACGATTCTCTTCATCGGTACCAGTCTGACGGCGGGATTCGGGATCGACATCTCTCAGGCATACCCCGCCGTCGTCGGGAGGATGCTCGATTCAGCCGGGCATCCGGCACGCATCATCAACGCGGGGGTGAGCGGTGAGACCTCGGCCGGTGCGCTGCGGAGAATCGATTGGGTGCTGCGGACGCCCGCCGATGTGATCGTGCTGGAGACTGGCGCGAACGACGGCCTGCGTGGCCTCGATCCGCAGTCGCTGCGCCGGAATATCGAAACAATTCTCGCACGAATTCGTTCCGAGCAGCCGCGAGCCAGGGTATTCCTCGTGCAGATGGAGGCACCGCCGAACATGGGTGCACGGTATACGAAGGCGTTTCACGACTTGTTTCCCGAGGCGGCCAGGGCGAGCGGCGTCGAGCTCATGCCCTTCTTCCTCGACGGCGTCGCCGGCGATCCTGCACTCAATCAGGAAGACGGCATCCACCCGAACGTGCGCGGCGCTCAGATCGTTGGCGCGAACGTGACACGCGCGCTGCTCAAGAGGAGAGACCGATGAGCGTTGCGACACAGTCGTCAGTCGAGGAGCGACACAGCCGTCCGGCGTCGAACGAGCACGCGCCATACTACTCCCGCTATATCGATCGCGTTCCGGCGGGCGACATCGTCGAGATCCTGAAAAATCAGATCGGCGAGACGTCGAAGTTTCTTCGTGACATTCCGAGCGATCGAACGACATCCGGCTATGCGCCTGGAAAATGGACCATCCGTGATATCGTCGGCCACCTCGCCGACACCGAGCGCATCATGAGCTAC
>Ga0222622_10000457_pt1 | contig 15214 bp, 16 predicted proteins | sample PLM2_5_b1metaG_FD_177335 | JGI IMG/M metagenome (GOLD analysis project Ga0222622, IMG submission 177335) | Groundwater sediment microbial communities from an aquifer in East River, Colorado, USA - PLM2_5_b1 | ecosystem: Environmental > Terrestrial > Soil > Riparian zone | place: USA: East... | reverse complement strand
GAAGCGGTCGTAGCTACCGCAACCGGTGTCGCGTTTAAGTTGTAGCTGGAATCGGGTTTTACCAGCGGCTGCGTTGAAGTCGCTTTATGCGCCTTTGAGGTCGCGCAACAAGTCTTGTTAGCGCAGCACCCTGGTTGACAAGTTTTTTGCTCGGGCGCGCTGGAGAGGATGCACGATCGCGCGGTAAGACCTGCCGGAGCCGTGAAAAGCGCGGCGGCCGTCGCCAGCGAAATGATGATCCTGCTCAACATTGATCTGCCTATAGCACAAGTTAGACCGCGCGTCGAGGAAAGCGTTCCAGGTCTTTCCGGTGCGTTGTAGCGTGCGCTGTCCTCAGCGCATCACGTGGCGCGCTCTGGTATTTTCCGCTGAGACAGCGGACGCTACAGCCTGCCGGTTTTTGTTTGCATTTCCACAAGGATTTTGCGAGGAAGCAAAGTATGATCTCAGTCGCAATTTAGAGAAAACTATGAAAACTGAAACTTTGGAATCTGTAGCAAGAAAGCTGGTCGCCCCGGGGAAGGGGATTCTGGCAGCTGATGAAAGTTCGGGGACAATCGAGAAACGATTGAAAAGCATCAATGTCCCTTCGACGGAGGAGAATCGCCGCGCTTATCGTGAAGTTTTGTTTACCACCGCCGGCGCAGGTGAATTCATCAGCGGCGTGATTCTCTTTGATGAAACAATTCGACAGAAGACCCGCGACGGTCGCACTTTCGTAGAAGCGCTGGAAGGGCAGGGGATCATTCCCGGTATCAAGGTGGATAAAGGTGCCAAACCAATGGCAAACTTCCCCAAGGAAAAAATCACCGAGGGGCTTGACGGATTGCGCGAGCGGCTCGTGGAATATCGCAAACTGGGAGCACGCTTCGCCAAATGGCGCGCAGTGATCGCGATTGGCGACGGAATTCCTACCGACACGTGCATTGCAAGTAATGCAGAGGCGTTGGCGCGGTACGCGACGCTTTGCCAGGAAACGGATTTGGTGCCGATCGTCGAGCCGGAAGTGCTCATGGACGGCACGCATACGATTGAACGGTATTTCGAAGTCACGCAGCAGACTCTGGAAAGCGTCTTTCACGCTTTGTATGAACATCGGGTTGTACTGGAAGGGATGCTGCTGAAACCGAACATGGTGTTATCCGGAAAAGAATGTTCAAAGCAAGCTTCAGTGCAGGAAGTTGCAGAAGCGACAGTGCGCTGCATGAAACATGTCGTGCCGGCCGCTGTTCCGGGACTCGTGTTTCTCTCGGGCGGACAGACCGATCAGCAAGCCACCGAGCATCTCAACGCGATGAATCAGCTTCCTGATCTCCCTTGGCAATTGAGCTTCTCCTACGGCCGGGCATTGCAAGCTCCTGTGCTCAAGGCTTGGAAAGGCGACTCAGCGAATGTGAGCGCTGCGCAACAGGCATTCCATCATCGCGCGATGTGCAACAGCAACGCGCGCTTCGGCAAATACACCGAAGACATGGAGAACGCGAAGGCGGCATAACCTTAGAAACGAATTAAAAGCGCTGCAGCCGCAGGTTCTGGGGAGCACAGGCTGCCAGCCTGTAGGTCTCGGCAGCATGCCGAGACCGGGGAATATCAGTGTTATTTCGGAATCGCGTGACGAAGATGTTGCCGGCAGGGTTGCCGGCAACTACAGGCTAGCAGCCTGTGCTCCCCAGAAGTGATGGCTTCGAATTCCTTCGTCATTCGACATTCGTGCTTCGTCATTTTATAGGCATTTCCCGTGCAACTCGCGCAACCCAGGAACTAAACGATGGATATTGCTGCCGCTCTTGGCCACGCGCTCTGGATGGCGTTTGCCATGCTGTGGGAAATTTTGTGGCCACTGATTCTTGGCTTCGGCTTATCCGCAGTTGTGCAGGCCGTCGTTTCTAAAAGTGAAATGATAAAATTGCTGCCTGACGATTCCCCGAAATCGCTCGCGATTGCATGCGCCCTCGGCGCAGCGTCATCCTCCTGTTCGTACGCGGCAGTTGCGCTGGCGCGCTCAATTTTTCGCAAAGGCGCGAACTTTACCGCAGCAATGGCGTTCCAGGTTGCATCCACGAACCTGGTCGCTGAGCTGACCATTATCATCATCGTACTGATGGGGTGGCAATTTGCAGCAGCTGAATTCCTCGGCGGGCTATTGATGGTCGTACTGATGGCGGTGCTGTTCAGAATGGTTCTGCAACACAAACTTGTTGCCGAAGCGCGCGCACAAGCGGAGAGGGGACTCAAAGGTAAGATGGAAGGTCACGCCGAAATGGACATGAGCGTGATGGAAGGCTCGCTTTGGGAGCGCATCGGGTCGAAGGATGGGTTCACTGCAACCAGTCACTACTTCGTCATGGATTTGGCTGCAGTATGGAAAGATATCGCCATTGGACTGCTGATCGCAGGCGCATTGGCTGCCTGGGTGCCGGCGGATTTTTGGCAGAAATTCTTCCTGGTCTCACATCCAGTCGCCGCAAGAATTTGGGGACCAATCGTCGGGCCAATCGTCGCCGTCTTTTCATTCGTTTGTTCCGTGGGCAACGTTCCGCTGGCTGCGGTCCTTTGGAACGGCGGCATCAGCTTCGGCGGCGTTATCGCGTTCATTTACGCCGACCTGATCGTCCTCCCGATCATCGATATCTACCGTAAGTATTACGGCTGGAAAGTCGCCGGCCTTATCGTCGCCGGTTTTTATGTCGCAATGGTCGTTGCTGCACTGCTGGTCGAACTCTTTTTTAACTTTCTCGGGATGATCCCTTCTCAGCGAAGCGCTCAGATCGTCGAAATGTCGATCAGGTTCAATTACACGACCGTTCTGAACATCATTTTCCTGGCTATTGCAGCGCTTCTTCTCGTCCGATTCTTCAGAACTGGAGGGCCGAAGATGCTGGCGCACATGGAGTAGGATGCATAATATAAGCCTTTGGGTTGGCGTCTGACACAGACGCCCTACAAAATTCTCGATCCGCTCTGAATGAGGTTTATGAAACGGTCGTCGACAAAACTATTGAACATCGGGAGCCAAAGAAGCTTATTGAGCACGCTGGAGAAATCCAAACATCCAATCATATGACTACACCACTTGCTATCCGGGTATTCCTAGGACTGCTTCTTGCCCCGGTTGTGCCGCTCCTCGCGCAGGACCATCCCAGGGCTCCGCAGCAATCCCAATCGCAACAACTGCCGCAGACAAGAACCGGCGCTCCCCAAGCTGCGATGACGGAAGCGACTATGTCCGACGTTTCAGCCGGACTGAAGGAATTCATCAGTGGTTACGCAGCAAAATCCGCCGACAAGAAGTTCCATATGCCGTACAACCGGAAAAATCTCGCGCTCGACTTGATCAAGGTCCATGACGACCGGTTTTCGAGTCTTGGCGGGAACAAATATTTCGCCTGTGTTGATATGAAAGGGACCGACGGCAAGATTTACGACATTGATTTCCTAATGGCCGTACAGCCCGGCAAGCTAACCGTCACACAAACTTCCGTCCACAAGATCAACGGGAAGCCCTTGTACAACTGGAAAGAAGACAAGGGCGTTTGGAAAAAAGTACCCGTCTCGTAGAGGGACCAGACGGAAGATAGCCATCTTGGCTGTCTCTGAAGACAGGCTTCCCAGCCTGTCGGTTGTTGGACCCTACAGGCAAGATGCCCGTCTGCCATGACGGGCTGGAAGCCTGTCTTCCGGCGCAGGCGCAAGCGAGGCGCTTGCTCTACAGCGGTTCGTTGGGCAGTGTGTCCGCACAAATGCCGAAGACGTTTTTTGTAACTACTGCGATCTACTACACGAACTCGTCGCCGCACGTCGGGCACGCTTACGAGATGGTGCTTGCTGATGTGATCGCGCGCTATCATCGGCTGAAAGGCGAAAAAGTCTTTTTTCTCACCGGTGTCGATCAACACGGGCAAAAAGTGCAGCAGTCCGCGGCGAAGGCAGGAATTGCCCCGGCTGAATTCGTCAAAGACATCACACAAAAGTTTGTCGATCTCGGGAAAAAACTCGACGTGAGATACGATGAATGGGCGGAGACAACCAGTAAACGCCACAAGAAGGTCGTTCAGGGAATCTTGCAGCGCTTATTCGAAGAACGTGAAATCTATAAAGACAAACAAGCAGGCTATTACTCAGTTCGCCAAGAACAATTTCTTACTGACAAAGAACGTGGTCCCGACGGCGAATTCGGCCTGGAGTGGGGGGAGATCGAGTTTCGCGAAGAAGAAAATTACTACTTCAAGCTCAGTCAGCACAAAGACTGGCTGCTTCAGTATCTCAACAATCGAGCAGACGCCGTCATTCCCGATTTTCGCCAGACGGAACTGCGCAATGCAGTTGAGAAAATCAGTGGCGACCTTTGTATCTCTCGGCCGAAATCGCGTCTCGATTGGGGAATTGAACTGCCGTTCGACAAGGATTTCGTCACTTACGTCTGGTTCGACGCGCTAACGAACTACATCAGTTTCGCAGGCTACGATCCAAACGCGAACGCTGTAGCCACCGGCCTGCGGCCGGTTGGGACCGATAGAAGCAACGAGTCCCTCAGGACGGCCCACAGGGCCGTGGCTACAAGTGAATTCGACGCGCAGCCGCAGGAATTCCGCGACAAATGGCCTGCGCTCCAAATCATCGGCAAAGACATTCTCGTACCAGCGCACGGCATCTATTGGCTCATCATGCTGCATGCGATCGGATTCCCAGACGATCAAATGCCGCAATTGCTCGTTCACGGCTGGTGGAATCTTGGCGGGGCGAAGATGAGCAAAAGCGTCGGGAACATTATCGATCCGTTCGTGCTCGCGGAGAAATACGGCGCCGAAGCAGTTCGCTATTATTTGATGAGTGATATCGCAACCGGCAAAGACGCGGATTTTTCTGAGGAACGTCTGGTCGAACGCTACAATGCCGATCTAGCGAACTCGTTAGGGAATCTGCTCAATCGGACGTTGAATATGGCGCATCGCTATCGCGACGGTGTCGTCAAAAGAACTGGAGGCGAGTCGCCCTTGGCCGGGCAAGCGGCTGATTTGCTGCGGGAATATGAAGGTGCGATGTCGCGGTTTGAGGTGCACGGCGCGATCAATCGTTTGGTGCAATTCGCAACGACCTGCAACACGTACATCGAAATGGCTGCACCGTGGCAACTCGCAAAAGATCCAAGCCGTTCCGATGCGTTGGATCACGTCTTGTTCGTGCTCGTTGAGTCGCTGCGCATCACTGGCGTTTTGATTTCCGCGATCTTGCCAACCGCGGCACGCGAAATTTTTTACCAACTCAACCTCAGAGACGGCTACAAATTGTCGGATGCAAACTGGGGCGGCTTGCCCGATGAACATCATTTAGGCAAACCAGCGCCTCTCTTCCCGCGGATTGAGTCCTGATTTCCGGGAGAGCGCGCGTCTCGCGTGCTGGTTTCGGCGTCGCGCCGAAACAGGCTTTCTCCAAGGCGAGAATTTTCACCGGTTGCCCCGCATTAAGAAAGTTCGCGACCGCGAGGACGCGCTCACCAGCACGCGAGACGCGCGCGCTCCCCAGACCTGCGCGGTCGCGCGATTCACTGCGCGCATTCTTCGAAGGCCGCGGGTTCACCACGCAGATGTGCGAGGACTTCGCCTGCGAAATGGAGTGAGCCGGTGATCAAAATCGGATTCGGTCTTGTGCGTGCAACATTGAGGGCTTCGCCCACCGTTGGAGCGATGGAGTAGGGGAGTGGTGGAGTGATGGTGGATACGACTTTCGCTAATTCCTCTGGCGCGGCTGCGCGTTCACTACGAATTTTGGGGAGGATCACTGAAGCTGCAGTCAACGCCAGTGCTTCGCAGATCCCGCGCAAATCTTTGTCGGAGAGAACTGCGAGGATAAGCGTGGCGCGCTGATCACCAAGAACTTCGCGCCATGTCTCGGCGAGCATGCGCGCAGCGGCTGGGTTATGCGCGCCATCGATGATTGTGCGGTCGTCCCAATTCTGAAAACGAGCGGGCCAATCGATAGTGGCTAGTCCACGCGCAATCGTGGAGTTGTCGACGTCGATCCTCGCCGCGCGTAGCGCAGCGATTGCCACCGCGGCGTTCTGTTTCTGATGATGGCCAGGCAACGCAATTGGCGGGCCGTCGTAAGATTCGTTTACAAATTGCAGTGGCGCTTCGCAGTCAGCGGCTCGCGCGCGAATGACCTTTTCGGCCTCGGGTCGCTGCGGGACAGAAACCAGGGGAATTCCCGGCTTAATAATTCCCGCTTTTTCAGTGGCGATTTCAGCAAGTGTGTTTCCCAGCCATTCTTTATGATCAAACTCGATTTGTGTAATTACCGAGACATCAGATTGAATCGCGTTGGTGGCATCGAGCCGTCCGCCTATTCCAGTTTCAAGGACGACCAAGTCGAGTTTCTCTTCGGAAAAACATTTCAACGCAAGCGCGGTCGTTACTTCAAAAAATGTCGGATGCGGATCCCAATCCGCGACCAGATTGCGAATCCTGGTCAATCCGTTGGCGACCGCCTCCTCGGAAATCATTTCGCCGTTCAGGCGAATGCGCTCGCGGAATGTGATGAGGTGAGGGGATGTGAAAAGGCCAGTCCGATATTCTTGCGCGCGACAGATCGAATCGATCATGGCGCAAACGGAGCCTTTGCCATTTGTGCCCGCGACGTGAATGACCTTCCAAGGAAGCGCGATCTCCCTTGGCACGCCGTAGCGCTGCGAAGGCGGCAGATCGCCCACGGCGGCTTGGAAGCCGCCGCTCCTTGATAATTCGTCCAACAGACGCCGAGTATTTTCCAACCCGAGTTTGATCCCGAAGCGCTGGAGGCTGTAAAGCCAGGCGAGGGCGTCTTTGTATGTTATTGGAGGTCGCGGCACTGAGGCCCCTCCCACATTCACGGTGTAACAGCGAAGTAACCGAGCAACTGACTGATCTGCTCTCGCATTTTTTTGCGATGCACGATCATGTCGATCAAACCATGTTCCTGGAGAAATTCAGCGGTTTGAAATCTTTCCGGCAATTCTTGATGGGTCGTCTCTTTGATCACCCGCGGCCCGGCGAAACCGATCATGCTTTTGGGTTCAGCAATAATCACGTCGCCTAGTGAAGCAAAGCTCGCCATGACTCCTGCAGTAGTCGGATTTGTAAGAACAGAAATATATGGGAGCCGTTCCTGGGCGTGTTGCGCAAGCGCGCCGCTTGTTTTTGCCATCTGCATCAAGCTCAACATTCCTTCATACATGCGCGCGCCGCCGGAAGCAGCGACGATTATGACCGCGCAGCGCTGGGCGGTGCCATATTCGATCATGCGCGTGATTTTCTCGCCAACGACTGACCCCATCGTCGCAGCGAGAAAACCGAAATCCATCACTGCGATCGCCACCTTGTAACCGTCAAGAATTCCATACCCAGTGCTCACAGCGTCAAGCAGTCCCGTACTCTCGTGGTATTTCTTGAGTCGATCTTTATACGTGACCATTCCCTGGAAACGCAAAACGTCCACGGATTTCAAGTCGGCATCCATTTCCACAAATGTGTCCGGGTCGAGCAGGTTCTGAATCCGCTCCTTAGCAGGCTCCGCAAAGTGATAGTCGCAGCGGGGACAGACACGTTGATTTTGCGACAGCTCGATTTCCGGGACGACTTCTGAGCAGCCGGGGCACTTCTGAAAAAGGCCGCGCGGAATTTCTCGCTTTTTGCCGGCCTCCGCCTTGATTGCTGGCTTCTTGAAAATTGCCATGAGATTTATGCGCGTGCTGCCGTGGCCGCGTGAACGGAGAAAACGCTCGCGCGTTTCAAAATCCGCGCGCACTCGTTCAACGTGGAGCCTGTGGTAAGAACGTCGTCGACTAATAACACGCGCAAACTTCGCACGTCCGCGTTTTTTCGTAAACGGAATGCGTTATGCAAATTTTCCATGCGCTCGGACCGATCAAGCGCGGTTTGTGTGGTCGTGTACCGAGTGCGTTCAAGCAGCGGTTTAACAGGAATCGCGGTCTCCGTGCTTAGCAATTCTGCCAGCAGGCTAGCCTGATTAAATCCGCGTTCCCGTTGCCGGGCCGGATGAAGCGGCACCGGCACGATTACATCGAAGCGGCTTTGGCGAAGTCGTTCATCGTCCAGCGCAGAGTTGAGCCAACGCGCTACAAGATGGCGCAGATGAATTTGGCGACCGTATTTAAATTCGTGGATGATCTGGCGAACGATACCGCGACCGCGGTATGCGGCTACGGCTGCGTCGAAGTAAATCGTGCGATGGGCACAGTTGGCACAGGCAAACGTGTTGGTGATAGAACCCTCGAACGGTTCCGAGCATTTCTGGCAAAATGGCGCGACGATCCGGACGGCTTTTGTTTCGCATTGATCGCAGAGGTACTCGCCAGCTCGAATGCTTTTCCCGCAGATTGTGCAACCCGGCGGGTACAGAAGCGATACGGCCGATTGCAACAGTTCAAACTTTTGAAGCACGATCATTTGTCAGCCAGATTCGCATTGCTATCCAAGTGAATGTGGCTAGGCCAAGCGGAATAATTCCAACAAGCAGATTCTTCCCTAGCCATGGGAGGGCCAGCGCTTGCCGACGCGCCAGCAAGCTGAACGTGCCGCTCCCGAAGATCCATCCAGCATGAAGAGCAATCGACAGCCATAAGGAACGCGTCAGCACACGCGCATCCGCGAGAATACAGCCGATAAAAAACAACGTAATAAACGCCGACGCCACCATCATTGGGTCGCCAACTCGCCCAAGTGAATGGGCAATCGAATTCAAGCCTGAGTTCCATGTTACGACGGCCGTTGTTTTTTCCGGGGCTTTCAAAAAGTGGACCGCTGCAAACAGCGCGGAAACGGCGAGGATCGGCATGTACTTTCGACCTGTCCTAAGTAAAACGCCCAAGACGATTCCGCGAAAGAACCATTCTTCGATGAATGGAACGGCGATTGAAGCAGCAAGCAGCTTACCGAAACGCGACCAGGCAAAGACGTGCCGAAATGAATAAACATGAAATGCAATGAGCAGCGCGCCACAACAGAGCAGGGGAATCACCGACAACAGGGCGCCAGCGCAGAGATCGCGGCCCCAACGCGGATTGGGTGCAAGACCCAGATCAGCCATGCCGCGCACGTGGCTAATACGCAGAAAGGGCCAGAGTAAAAGCGCGGCAGCGATGAGGACGGCGCGATGAAAGAACGTTTCGAAATCGTACCTTGCCAGAAATGCAAACACGCCGTGCACTGCAAGGGATTGCGCGGACCAAAACAGAAATGGAGCAAGGAGCGCTCCAACGATGAGGACGACGATGAAATAGAGCGCCAGTTTAGCTACGTCTTTCAAGCCTGCTAATGTAAGGTCTTACCGCAATGCCGAGTCAACATATATGGACCGACAGGAATGAGGATGGGAGAAAACGCGAAGTACGGGCCACGAAGTTCGGCGGCGCGTGGCGGTTCCAAGCAAAGACTGCGGACGATCTTGACTGGACCTATTACGAGCGCCCGTTTCTGGAGGACTTGTTAGTGTTAAGGGAAATTCTCGTGCGAAAATATCAGCGACGGAGGGCTTCGGCCGAAGACCTTGCGTCGATTGAGAAACTAATCCAAGAGCAACGCAGCGATGAGTGAATGTCGACGTAACATCGGTGATGTAGGGGTGACCTTTTGGAGTGCGCAGACATGTCTGCGCTTTTAAAGCGGCGACACGTCGCCGCACTCCAAAGCAATGATGGCTGAATGGAATACGGAAGAGCTAATCGAGGCGGATAAACGGTTGGTCTGGCATCCGTTTACCGATATGCGCGAATGGTGCGCTCCGGAGCATGAGCCACTCGTATTGGTCGAAGGCCGGGGCGCATTGCTGCGCGATAGCAAAGGTCGCGAATACATCGATGGCAATTCATCCATCTGGACAAATATCCACGGCCATAATCATCCGCACATCAACGCGGCCATCCGCCGCCAACTCGGTCGGGTGGCGCATACCTCATTTCTCGGCTTCACGAACCCTGCGGCCATCGAACTCGCGCAGGCGATCGTGGCGCTGTTCCCGAAGGGGCCATTGAACAAGGTTTTTTTTTCTGATGATGGCTCAACCGGAATCGAGGTCGCTTTGAGAGTTGCTGATCAGTATTGGCGGCTGCGCCGCTCGGAAAGGCATCAGTTTATCGCTTTTCGAAGCGGTTATCATGGCGATACTGCGGGTGCAGCGAGCCTGGGTGCCGCGGCGATGTTCCAAACTGGATCGCCTCGCTGGAACTTTCCTGCCATGCAAGTCCCGGATATTCAGGCGCTCGAGGCCCTTGCCCCCGCCGAGATAGCAAAGATTGCTGCCGTCGTTATCGAGCCGCTAATTCAGGGTGCCGCCGGGATGCGCCTTTGGCCCTCAGGCACGTTACGAGCTGTTCGCGAGTGGTGCAGTTGGACTGATACGCTGTTGATCGTTGACGAAGTTATGACCGGATTTGGCCGGACGGGCCGAATGTTTGCCAGCGAGCATGAAGGCGTAACTCCAGACATGATGGTTCTAGGTAAAGGTTTGACGGGAGGGTATCTTCCGCTTGCTATTACTTTAATCTCTGAAAAAATATTTTGCGCGTTCGATGGCTCGGTGGCCGACGGTGAGGCGCTTGCGTACGGACATAGCTACACCGGAAATGCCCTTGGCTGCGCCGCAGCCAAAGCCAGTCTGGAGGTGTTTGAAAATGAGCGTGTTTTGGAAGCACTGCAGCCGAAAATCCGGTATCTGAGCTCGGCACTTGCCAGGTTAAAGGGGCTTCCTGGCATAAATGAAGTGCGCCAGTGCGGATTCATTGCCGGAATAGAGACAGCGCGAGCGGAGATGGCGGCAGCCGTTTGCACCCAAGCGCGGCGCCATGGTCTACTAACCAGACCAATTAGGAATGTGGTCGTTCTGATGCCGCCTCTGTGCATCACAATGGTTCAGTTAAGCAAAGCCGTGGAAGCCCTGCGCGCTTCGATCACGGAGGTCTCCCGCTCCAGCAACGGTTCCGCGAGGAAAAATGTCGAAGAAATTACGGCTTGATCAGCTTCTCGTTGGAAAGGGATTGTTCCCAAGCCGCGAACAAGCGCAGCGAGCAATAATGGCCGGCGTTGTAACAATCGGCACGCGGATTGCAGCGAAGCCATCGGAGCTTCTCGACGAACAAACGGCGATCACACTCAAACCCACACGAAAATACGTCGGCCGAGGTGCGCTGAAGCTGGAAACCGCTCTCGAGCATTTTAGTATCGACGTACGCGGTAAGACGGCGCTGGATATTGGGGCCTCGACCGGCGGGTTTACCGATTGCATGCTACAACGGGGCGCCCACAAAGTTTATGCGGTTGATGTCGGCCACGGCCAACTGGATTGGAAACTCCGCAACGATCCACGAGTGGTTGTTCTCGAGAAAATCAATGCACGATCTCTTTCACGTGAGCATATTCGGGAACGCGTAGATGTTTGCGTGATCGACGTTTCCTTCATTTCATTGACCTTAATCCTGCCGAACGCATTCGACCTCATAACCTCGACTGGAGTGATTCTCGCGCTGATCAAACCGCAGTTCGAGCTGCAACGTTCTGAAGTGGGAAAGGGCGGAATCGTTCGCGATCGGGACTTGCACCTAAAGGCACAAGACAAGATTGTCGCGTTTGTGACGGAGTTGGGCCATGTGGTGACTGGGATTGTTCCGTCTGCCGTTAAAGGCACGGACGGAAATCAGGAATTTTTTGCATGCATGCGAAAACGATTGGCTTAATTGCACACACGGGAAAACCAGGCGTTGCGGAGCTGATCAACGCAATTGCCGAAGAATTCGCCCGGTATTCAATCTCGATCCTGTTCGAAAAGGAAACGGCAAAAGCTGCTGGAAAGAAATCAGGTTACTCGTTGGCAGAATTGGGAGCTGCGGCGGATCTCCTGGTGGTAGCGGGAGGCGATGGAAGCATTCTGCGCGTCGTAGGCCAACTTGGCGAGAATATTAAGCCGATCTTCGGCATCAACGTCGGCTCCCTCGGGTTTCTGACGTGCGCAAGTTCGTCGAATTATCGCGAAGCCGTGGAATGCATCGCGAGGGATCGGATTAATTTCAGTCAGCGGGCGTTACTCGAGGCGCGAGTCAGTTTGGGCGACAAAAGAACGAGCAAAATGATCGCGTTGAACGATGCCGTACTAAGTCGCGGCGAACTTTCGCGCCTGGTTATGTTAACCACACGAGTCAATGGCGAACCGCTCACTGAGTTCAATGCCGACGGCCTGATTGTCGCGACGCCGACCGGTTCGACGGCTTACTCATTGTCGGCCGGCGGACCGATTCTCGATCCTGAGTCCGGGGTTTTCGTGATCACGCCGATTTGCCCGCACGTTCTCACCAACCGATCGATCATTGTTGCGCAACAATCGATAATCGAAATCGAGGCGAGCGATCCCGATTACCCAGTTTTTTTGACCTTGGATGGGCGAAAACCAATCCACGTCGAACGAGGATCAATAGTTACCATTCGAAAAGCCAGGAAAACGCTTCCGCTCGCCTCGTTGCCCGAAGCCTCATTCTTCAGCGTAGTCCGGCAAAAACTGAAGTGGAGCGGGAGCAACGTCTGATCTCTGCGACCGCCCTGTGGGCCGTCTCACGAGTGTTCACGAAGCACTAGCATGGACCGGCCACAGGCCGGTGGCTACAACATTTGCGAAATCGCTCTACGCGATTCTTTTTCCGTTGTGTGTTTTTCCGACACCTGATAGTCAGTACTCACGATGAATCTTGTGAGTACGCCGGATGGCCGCATCATAAATCTCGATCACCTCACATATGCAGAGCGCACAGGGGAGTATGTGATTTTGCATTTCATCGGCGGAACTGACGCTGGCTCCGGATCGATTCTCAGGCTGAAGCAAGGCGAAGGTGCCAGGCGCGTTTGGGCCTATCTCGCCGACAAACGCACCGCCAAGATCGAAACGCTTTAACAGCAGAGCGATCGACTGATTTCAAATACCTATGGCGAAGCAGCAAACTGGGCTCATTAACCGATCCTACATCGCAACATTTTTGCTTTTTCTTGTGGTCCTACTCCCTCCATGTACCAAGGGCAAGGAGGGGCCATCGGCCTCTGTTCCAACCGACTGCCAACAGTTTCTCGACAAGTATTTTGACGCGTGGAAATCAAAAGATATCGCTACACTGCAGGCCCTTTCGTTCTACCTATCGCCCCAAGACCAGTCGAGACTCCCGGCGGGCAGTCTGGAACTGTGGCGCGAATCTAAAAACAAGCTGGTGACTGAGAACTTCGAACAAGTGACCAGGGACTTTGGCGATTTTAAAGGTTACGAGGTGCTCAGGGCGAAGACCACCACGATCTCTCCACAAGATCAGGTTGCAGCAAATACAATCGGCTCAGGAATTCATACCGAGCTGGTTTGCAAAGCCAGGTTCTCCAAGAAACATGACGCGCACGTCGGGCTCCACCTCATAAAGGAAACAGAAGGCTCGCAGTACATTGTCGCAGCCTGGAATTTTCAAGCAGCGCCATGAAGTTCGCGCGCCACGCCGGCAACATGAAACCTGGCACTCTTCTTCTCGTTACGGGTTTGTTGGTTACCAACGCGTTCGGTGGATCCGATGGTTTCAGCGGTATTCAATGTGGTTCTGACATTGCGAAGGCGCTCACCGGTAAACGCATGTCCAATGAAAGAATTGCCGATCTTGAGAAAAGGCACGCGGATCTAGGTCTTAAGGATCTCGGCGCAGACGAGATTTCTGAACGCTTGTCATGCATATCCTGGTTGATCTGCGGATCGGAGTTTATGCTTTTGCAGGATGGATCGATTGCCCGGGACGTCTTAAAGATTCCTCCACATTCAAAGACCGCGCCTTTGTTCATCGGCGCATGCGAGCTGAACGGGAAAGAAGGCAAAAATATTGTTGTTGCGATTTTGGATAATGAGAAAGAGACGGACGCAAGCGCGCTCACTGCGAAAGTCGCGTGAAAAATCGATCAGAACAAAATGAAGTTTGTTAGCGTTCCCGTCGACGGTCTTCGTTGTCCGCGCAGCGGTGTGATCACCTTGGACGGCGGTCTCTAGTTGGGTGGTGATCGTTGACCGAGTTGTAAGATCCCGAGTTCTGTTGATTCAATATGACATATGGTTTTTTTAGCCGGCTTTTATCGGACATATAGCAAGTGAGATCTATCGCGCACGGGTTTTGCTGGCTTTCTAGACGGGATTACTTCAATAAATCCGTAGTGAATCGGAACAGGATCAAGGTTGTTCTGTTCTTGTGCTCGATGGCCGTTCTGGTTGCGGCTGTCGACTGCTTTTCAGCCGATATCACGACATTGGACGGCAAAACATACAAAGACGCGCTGGTCACCGGCGTTGAAGCAGACGGAGTTCACATCAGTTTTCGCGATGGAGTCGTGAAAGTTCCCTTTGATCAATTGCCGCAGGAGCTTCAACGACAATATGGATACGATCCGGCCAAGACGACTGGAATTGCAGTGAAGCTGGCGGGAACTGTCAAACGGGTCGGCGGACAGATGCTGGCTAATTTTCCTCAATCTCTCGCAAAGAATCCAATGCCGATTGCATTGCTGGTTGGTTTTGTACTGCTCTTGAAATTTGCGGCGGGAAAATTGGTTAAGAGCAGGAAACGCGAACAGCGGTTGGCTTCTCGTCGGGATGAATACCGTAAGTCAGATGACTGGCAGCGAAAGCGAGCGCTGGTGCTGAAGCGTGATAAGTATCGCTGCGTGTATTGCCGTGCGCGAGCAAATCAAGTTCACTATAAGCACTATGCGCCGCGGAACGTCGGAAGTGAACCGATAGAGTGGCTCGTCTCAGTATGCGAGCGCTGCCACCGCAAACTTGATCCGGATTTCACGTGACATATAATTTTTTAGGAAATTTCATCGGGCACGGGTTTTGCTGAGTTACACCCGATTTGCGTGATTCCGCTTTTGTCGGATTCTCTCCCAGGTGAGCAAGTTGATCAGACGGAATAATTCCGTAAAATATTACGGAGAAATTCCATCCATATCTCGTTAGGCCGCATCACTCCTTTCCAGACAGACAAACAAGAAAATCAAAGACAAAAAAGGAAACCAATGCCAAAGAAAATCAAAATCAACCAAGGACCGTGCAATCCAGCATGCAGCAAGATCATCAAGTTCATGACAGATCGCACGGTGCCGCCCAACGTTGGCATCAGCTTGCCTCCCTATACGGGGATCGATGGGTACCGCTACGTCAATGT
>Ga0222622_10000456_pt1 | contig 15216 bp, 15 predicted proteins | sample PLM2_5_b1metaG_FD_177335 | JGI IMG/M metagenome (GOLD analysis project Ga0222622, IMG submission 177335) | Groundwater sediment microbial communities from an aquifer in East River, Colorado, USA - PLM2_5_b1 | ecosystem: Environmental > Terrestrial > Soil > Riparian zone | place: USA: East... | reverse complement strand
CGGTTCTCATCGCATGCTCCATTTCATTTCGATCTGTCGATTCTTGATATTTATGTGTCGCTGAAACACGGCGCTACACTGGTGCTGGTCGAGGAACAGCTAGGGAAGGAACCCGCGCGATTGGCGCCTTGGATTGCCGAGAAGAAGATCACCGTCTGGTACTCGGCTCCATCGATCTTGAGTCTGCTGGCGCAGTTTGGAAAACTGGAACAGCACGATTTTTCTTCGCTTAGACTCGTTTTGTTCGCCGGCGAGGTTTTTCCGATCAAATATCTGAAACTATTGAAGTCTTTGTGGCTGCATCCTCGGTATTCCAACTTGTACGGTCCAACCGAGACCAACGTCTGCACGTTTTACGAGGTGGCGCATCTGATTCCCGCGTCTCAAACTGAATCGGTTCCCATCGGCAAAGCATGTCCGTACTGCGAGCCGCTCGTAGTTAACGAAGATGGTATCGAGGTCGCGCGGGGAACCGAGGGAGAGCTATGCATTGCGGGACCCAGTGTATTGCAGGGATATTGGAATCTCCCGGAAAATACCGCCAAGGCGTTCCTGCGCGGTCACGACACTCGCTGGTATCGGACGGGCGATATCGTAGTCGAACTTCCAGACGGCAACTATAAATTCCTGGGACGACGTGACCGCATGATCAAAAAGCGGGGGTATCGGATTGAACTTGGGGAGATCGAGGTGGCGCTCTATCAACACCCGGCCATCAAAGAAGCGGCGGTATTAGCATTTCCAAACGTCGACGGGGTTCCAATCAAGGCATTCACAAGTACATGCGACGGATCGAAGCTATCGATCATCGAGCTAAAGAAATTCTGTTCCGAGAATCTGCCGTTATATATGGTTCCCGATGTGTTCTGCTCCCTTGAGTCGTTGCCGAAAACTTCCACGGACAAGATCGATTACCAGAAGCTCAAGAGTATGAGATGAGATGGTCGCCGGGGACAACACGGCCCCAAGGGAGATCGGCGAAATCGTCGCTGACCCCTTCAGTTCGGAGTTAGTAACTCACGCAATCAAATGACGCTGTGAATTTTGAACTGACATCTGAGCAACAGAAATTGCAGACGGCAGCCATTGAGTTTGCCCGTCGCGAGCTCAACAGCAACATGATCGAGCGCGACGCTCAACAGGTGTTCTCGCGTGATGGTTGGAAAAGATGCGCTTCGTTCGGCGTGCAGGGAATGCCCGTTCCCAAAGAGTACGGCGGGCGGGACGCGGACCCGATCACAACCATTGCCATGATGGAAGGCCTGGGTTACGGCGGCTCCGACCAAGGATTGCTATTCTCCATTAATGCTCATATGTGGACCAATTCGATCCCGCTACTCAAATACGGCACGTCGGAACAGAAGAAGAAATATCTTCCGGGACTGTGCGACGGAAGTCTTATCGGCGCCAACGGCGCCAGCGAGCCAAGCGCCGGATCGGATATCTTTTCGATGCAGACCCGCGCTACGAAAGATGGCAACCACTACGTTCTGAACGGCAGGAAAATTTTTGTGACCAATGCTCCAGTCGCGGATCTGTTCACGCTGTATGCCACGCTTGACCCGCAGCTCGGCGCCGCAGGCATCTGCACGTTTGTCGTCGAGAAAGGGACGCGGGGACTTAGCGTCGGAAAAAAGAAAGACAAGATGGGGCTGCGCACAGCACTCATGGCTGAGCTAGTACTTGACGACTGCCGCGTGCCAGGAACAGCCCTGCTCGGGCGGGAAGGTCGCGGCGTCGAGGTCTTCAACTGCTCAATGGCGTGGGAGCGAGCCTGTATCCTGGCGACCTGTCTTGGCACAATGCAGCGCCAGCTCGAACGCTGCGTCGAACACGCTCGGAGGCGCAAGCAATTCGGCCAGCCGATCGGCAAGTTCCAATCGGTGGCGAACCGCATCGTTGATATGAAGCTTCGTTACGAAACAGCCCGGCTGCTCATTTATAAGGTGGGCTGGCTAATGCAGAGTGATCGCTCAGCTGATATGGACGCCGCCATGGCCAAGTTGTATGTCTCCGAATCGTTCGTGAAATCGTGCCTCGATGCGATTCAGATCCACGGCGGCGCAGGGTTCCTAACCGGACTCGAATTCGAACGTGAAATGCGCGACTCGGTAGGGAGCACGCTCTACTCGGGAACGTCGGAAATTCAGCGGAATATTATCGCGCGAGGGCTGCGGCTCTGATCTTTCGTCCCCCAGGTTTCGGCTCCGCCGGTCTTCGGTTCGCGGGAGAAAGCTACAGGACGGAACACGGGGGATAGAAGGCAGAAGACGGAGGATAGAGGATAGAGGATAGAGGAACTAAGCCAGTGCTGCCGACAATTACGCGAGATCATTTGACGCCTTCCCAAAGCAAGCCATCGCAAAAATTCTGGAGAATCCTTAGGCGGAAGGAACGTTGGGGGTTGTCGTGGCGCGGTTGGCTGCTTGTCACCGCGGCCGGGCTGATTGCTGCTTATTTCGCGCTTTTGAGTGTTTATCCGTTTCTTGCTATCACCCATCGCGTCAATGCGAATATCCTTGTGGTCGAAGGGTGGTTACACGAATACGCAATCCGCTCGGCTGTGGATGAATTCCGAAGCGGTTCCTATGAGCGGGTTTTCACCACCGGCGGGCCGGTTCAAGGAACCGGAGGTTATACCAATGATTACAACACCTCGGCCAGCGTCGGGGCGGATCTCTTGAGAAAGAACGGTCTCGCAAACGGATCAGTGCAGATGGTTCCGTCACGGGTGATGGATCGGGATAGAACATACGGTTCGGCGGTTGCGCTGCGGAACTGGTTCCGCGACCACAATATGGCTGTGTCTGGCATCGATGTTGTTACCCAAGATCTGCATGCGCGCCGCACTCGCCTTCTATTTCAGAAAGCTCTTGGTGACCAAGTTGCCGTAGGAGTCATCGCAATTCCAAATCCGGACTATGATGCCAAGCACTGGTGGCGTTATAGCGAGGGAGTGAAGGAGGTCTTAAGCGAGACAGCCAGCTATGTGTACGCAAGGCTGCTCTTTTATCCTTCGGAACCGCCACGTGTAGAGAAGGCGGTCGTACCCTCTCAGCGCGCTACCAGACAATGAAGAGAGCCATTGTTGACTTGCGCTATGTGGGATTGCCACTGGCAACACAAATTGCGCGCGGGAAGTACGGGACAGACGGCGAGCTGGTATTTTAACAACAATGTTCTCATCGGCCACGCTTTCGGCCCCACGCTGTCGCCCGGCTGGAGCTTGGTGGGTGTGGCGGATTTTAACGGCGACGGCAAACCGGATTACCTGCTTTGCAATCCCAACACGGGACAGACGGTGATATGGTATCTTAACAACAATGTTCTCATCGGCCAAGCGTACGGTCCCACGCTGTGGTCCGGCTGGGGCTTGGTCGCACCGTGAGTGAGTTTTAGACGCTACGTCGCCAGCCGATCATCAAATTGTTAAGATGCTACAACACTAAAGGCGTTGTGCTGAGAGCTTGACCAAGACTCGCGAGAGTTTATTGGTTGGGAGTTGTCGGCGTTGATTCACCAGAACAACAAGTAATGGCTGCCTCAGCGGCTAGCCACCTGCTGCACGAGATCTCGCAGGGCGCATCATTTGGAGCGGCTAAAGACCACGAAGGCCGTTCGGTCGTCAGGGCGTTAAAGGACATGAACGTTACGGTTATCTTATGCACGTATAACCGATGCGAAAGTCTGATGAGGGCGTTGCGTAGCGTCGCGCTCTCGCGCCTGCCGGAATCAGTCGCTTGGGAGGTGTTGGTGGTTGACAACAATTCTTCTGATCAGACACGTGATGGGGTCACAGACTTCTGTGCTCAATATCCTGGCCGACTTCGTTATGTGTTCGAATCGCAGCCAGGAAAATCTCACGCTCTCAACAGAGGGATTGCTGAAGCCCAGGGTGAAGTGCTTGCTTTTATGGACGACGACGTAACGGTTGAGTCGCTGTGGTTACATAATCTGACGGCCCCTTTGCTCAGTGGCAGGTGGGCCGGCTGTGGTGGCCGCATTCTTGCGGACTGGGGCGGCTTTGCGCTCCCGCGCTGGCTACCAGAAAAGGGACTCTACAACCTAGGACCACTCGTTATCTTCGACCTCGGACTTGAAGCCGGACTCCTGACAGAGCCGCCTTTTGGTACGAACATGGCCTTTCGGAAAGTTATGTTCGGGAAGTATGGAGGTTTTAGGACAGACCTCGGGCCCAGACCTGGGAGCGAGATTCGGGGGGAGGATACCGAGTTCGGTAGGAGGTTGCTTGTCGCTGGCGAACAATTGTGGTACGAACCGTCGGCTATAGTGCATCACATAGTGCCGCAGAATCGCCTGCGAAAGCAACACTTTCTGAATTGGTGGTTTGACCACGCTCGCAGTCACGTTCGAGAGTTCGGGTTACCGCCTGATAATAAGGTAGTCGTCGCCGGCATCCCGCTGCACTTGCTTCCCAGGCTTGCAGTTTGGACGGCTCGATGGGTGTTCGAATTGCGACCTTCGCAGCGATTTTCAAACAAGCTAAGTCTCTGGACAGTAGCTGGTCAAATAGTGGAGTGCTACCACCAACAATACGCTGGTAAACGCCTCGCTAGATGACATGGTTGCTTCGGTTTGATTTCGACTATTAGCGCTATGGTGGTTCCCAACGTGGGTATTGGGTTGCCTGTGTATAACGGGGGAAGGTATCTGCGCTCCGCCCTGGAATCCATCTTGCGGCAGGATTACACTGAATCGGAAATGATCACTTTGGACAATAGTTTCACCTATCCAATGTGTATGGCATGATTACGGTTTTCACACTCTGCGCCACTAATTATCTCGCCCACGCGAAAGTCTTGGGCGATTCGCTGACTGAACACAACCAGGACTTTCGATTTGTGATTGGCTTGGTTGACCGTTTGCCGAAGGATCTAGATCCGTCCCACTGGTCGCCCTATGAGATCATCCCAGTTGAGCAGCTCGGCATTGAAGCATTCTCGGAAATGGTAGAACGATATGACATCGTGGAGCTCAGTACGGCCGTAAAGCCGTTCTATTTCGAATGGCTTTATTTGCGCGACCCTAGCGTGGAGGCGCTTGTCTACCTCGATCCCGACATTTTGGTGTTTAGCAGCCTGGACCGCCTTATTGCAAAACTTCGCGAATACAATCTCGTTGTCACTCCTCACAATTGCACGTTTGATGATACCCCACGAAATCTTTATTACGAGCTTGCTATGTTAAGTACCGGGGTCTTCAATTTGGGATTCCTGGGAACATCAAGAAACCAAACGACCTTCGCCTTCCTGAAGTGGTGGCAGACCCGCGTTAGGAATTACTGCTATTATGCGCCTGGCGCCGGCGTGTTTGTGGACCAGCTTTGGATGATATTAGCGCCCTTGTATTTTCCTGGTGTACACGTGGAAAAGGATCCCGGCTATAACATGTGCTATTGGAATCTTTTTGAACGGAGACTGAGCCGTCGCAATGGCCACTATGTTGTTAATGACGATGCGCGCCTGGTGTTTTACCATTTCAGTAGCTATCGACCCGAAGAGGAGGAGTTTACAACTACTCGCGCGCAACCCGTACGTATTTCGTTTCGCGAGCGCCCCGATGTGAGGGCTGTCTACGACGAATACCGTGCCAGATTGCTCGGCACCGGTTACAATGCCGTGAAGGATCGGCCATGGTTGATTCCAGGTAGGCGTACAAACTCAACGCCCAGGGTAGCAACAGCAATTAAGAGTGGACTTCGAGCGTGTTTCAGAATTCTTCCGAGATCAATGCAGCTGATGCTGAGGCCCAAGCCCAGGTTCTCGATCCACGCTTGCTTCGAAAAGCAGTTAACTGGAGAACCAAACCGTTTTACGAAAATATAGCAACCTAAGACGGCTTCCGCCATCCCGAACGCCGTTCGGCGAGTCGATCCTTGGGAGAGCCCGACAGAAAGGTTCTCCAGTCAAGTCAGCATGAAACCACTAGTCACCATTGGGCTTCCATTGTGCAAACGCTTGGAATACTTATCCAACGTTTTGCGCGTAATAGAAGCCCAAGATTATCCTGCGATCGACTTGTTAATCTCGGACAACGGTCTCAATGGGACGAAGATCCAGGAGATTGTGGACCGTCATTATTCCAAGCCAAACAGATTCCGACAGAATCCAGCAACCGTTGGAATCTGTGAGCACTTCAATCAACTGATAGACTCTGCAAACGGCGAATATTACATGATGCTTGCCGACGACGATGAAGTCACACCGAATTATGTTTCGGAACTAGTGAACCGCCTGATCGGCTCCCCATCGGCCTTCCTGGGAGTGGCGCGTCAGCAATCTATTGACAAAGAGGGAACCGTTTTGAGAGAATCAAGCGCAAACATTCCACAGTTTCTATCCGGACCTGATTTCATCAGAGGAACATGGAAGACACACGAGTTTGACTTCCAGTGTCTCGGAACCTTCATGGCGAAAACGGCCGTGCTCAGGGAATGCGGTGGGTTTCCCAATTTCACCAGGGGATACGCGGTTGACAACGCCTTGCTAATCAAACTCTGCTTGAAGGGAGACGTCGCATTCAGTCCCAACAGCGCGTTCCGTTGGCGAGTGGACGCTTCGAGCTATGGGTGGTCGTCACCGATAGCTGACCTAGCTCGCGCGTGCCGGCAGTACATGCATTGGATGGAAAGGGATCCGACGGTAATCCACTACGCCGCGACCAACCCAGCCGTTTGGTCGGAGTTGAAGGAAGCCTTGATTCACAATGAATTGCTTACCTATTTTTGGAGATGGAGGGACGTCTACAGCCACCGGCTATCTTTTACGCAGTGGGTGAGAGCTGCGTTTGAGATGCCTTACTCCTATTTCTATTATCGAAATGTGGCGTCAGTCTTTGCTCGCCGCGTTAGAGCACATCTTGATCGTTCCTTCAGGAGCGACCTTCTAGAGCGACAACAACGGCAGGCCGCTCCATTCCGAGTGGGAGATGGGGACGGCCATCGTCCAATTGAATCAGCTAAAGATGCCCTGGCCCAGAATCTCATCGACTCGCAGTGATCAGTCGCCCTTCGATACTTTTCATTTCGCATGAAGCGAGCCGGACGGGTGCGCCTTTCGTTCTCCTGCATCTCCAGCGATGGATCAAAGCGAACACCGGTTTCAAACTCACTACCCTTCTCCGCCGGGGTGGCCCTCTGCTTTCCGAGTTTGCCAAACTTGGCGAAACGATAGTGCTAGAATCCAGCCATCCCGGTCGTCCTCGCTGGATTCGCGGTATAGCTCGTCGTTACAGATTGGATCGACTGCGTCTCTGGTTGTCCTTCCGGGCCCTGCGCAATCGGCCGTTCAAGCTTGTGTACTCCAACACTGTCACGAACGGAGATTTACTAACTCAAGTTACCCAGCCAAGTACCCCAGTGATTACCCACGTTCACGAACTGGCTTACTGGTTTGAACGGAGCGGGTGGGAGAACTGGGAAGCCGTTCAACGCTCCACAACGCACTTCGTTGCCGCCTCGGAAGCTGTGTCTGGTAATCTTGTGAAACGTTACCAAATACCTGCTAGCCAGATCAGCGTCGTCCATGAGTTTATACCCGCGAAAGAATACCGCATGCAGATTGACATGGCACAAAGACACAAAATCCGTTGTGAACTGGGAATTCCGTCCAATGCGTTTGTTGTTGGCGGTTCTGGTATGGAGACGTGGCGGAAGGGCAAGGATCTGTTCGTGCAACTCGCAGCGCAAATTTGTAGACGGCATCTGGCGCGCCCCTTTCACTTCGTCTGGGTTGGTTGGCCGGGTAACGAAAATGACCAACGCCGACTCTCGCACGACATAAGAGCCGCTGGACTCACGAACCTGGTTTCTTGGACCGGCGAAGTCAGCAATCCGCTGGATTACTTTTCGTCTTTTGACGCGTTTGCTCTCGTGTCACGCGAGGATCCTTTTCCGTTGGTTTGTCTAGAAGCTGCACTTCTTGGAATACCTGTCCTCTGCTTTGCTAAAGCCGGAGGAATTCCGGAATTCTTGGAAACAGACTCCGGGTTCGTGGTTGACTATTTGGATGTCGGTGCGATGGCGGACAAATTGCAGTTGCTGGCGGACGATGAGGCGCTGCGTCGCCGTTTAGGGTCGTGCGGGGCGGATAAAGTCCGTGCGCGCTTTTCAGTCGAAGGAGCAGCACCTCGCCTGCTGGATATCATGAAACGACTTTCGCCCTCTTTATGCCAATCAACGCACATGAACATGGTTTGAATATCAAAAGAAAACGAGAGAAACTTGAAGGAAGGTAACAGAAAATGTCTCAGGATTAGTTTTTTTGGCCATTTTGGCACACTTAATCTTGGCAACGAAAGCACGCTGCAAGCGATTCTCTGCCATTTTCGTCATCTCCTGCCAGGAGCCAGGGTTACCTGTATTTGCACCGAGCCAGAGGCTGTGGCAGCGGCCTATCACATCGAAGCCATTCCGATTCGTCGCAACGTCGTTGGACCCTGGAAAATGCACGGTTTGGTGACAAAATGGTTACGCAAGCTCATTGTCGGAATACCGATGGAGCTTTATCGTTGGTTTGAGGCATACAGAAGGACTGAAAACACGGACATGCTTATTATCCCTGGAACAGGGTTGTTAACGGACGCGTACGGTCTTTTGAACTGGGGCCCATACGACCTATTTAAATGGTCCTTGATCTCCAAATTGCGCGGTTGCAAGATCCTATTTCTCAGCGTCGGCGCGGGTCCGGTCCACAGCGCCTTGGGGAAATTCTTCGTCAAATTCACTCTTTCTTTGGCGAACTTTCGGTCGTATCGCGACGAGGCCAGCATGAAGTACCTGAGGGCCATTGGTGTCCCGACAGATGGGGACCGTGTCTATCCGGACCTTGTGTTCAGTTTAGCTCGTAGTTTAATTCCCGATCAAACTGTGAAGCGCGGGACGCAGCACCTGGTTGGTCTCGGTTTAATGTTGTATGCAGGCAAGTACAGCGTCAAATCTCCTACTACAGCAATCGAGACGGCATACTTGGATAATATTGTCGTGTTCGCGAACCGGTTGCTGCTCCAAGGGTATGACATCAGGTTACTTATCGGCGATGCTTGCGACGACCAACAGGTAACGCGGGAGTTCAAGTCGCTGCTTAGAACACAAGTGGCCGCGTATGATGACGACCGCATTGTGGATGAACCGGCACACTCCACAGAACAATTACTGTCACAAATTGCAGAAACTGACGTAGTCGTGGCGACCCGATTTCATAATGTTCTCTTAGCATTGCTTCTTAATAAGCCGGTGATTGCCATCTCATTCCACCATAAGTGTGCGGCGTTGATGGAACAGATGGGACTGTCAGAGTACTGTCACGATATTAATCACATGAACAGTGACAGATTGATCGAGCAATTCCAGGAGCTGGAGAGGAATGCGGAGAAACTGAAACCTCTCATCAGAGAAAAGGTCGAACAAGCGCGGAAGGCTTTGGACGAGCAATACAATCTCATCTTCAAAATGCTGTGAGGCAACATTGGTCCATGCATGAGGCCCTCGCGCAGCCGGCAGCGGGCGATCTAAAGCGGAAGTCCGTGGTGGGAGGTGTCGCCGCCGTCTCACCGCAAGGTGCGAAATTTGTGGTGCAAACGGCGACCACGATGGTGTTGGCACGGTTGCTATCACCACAGGACTTTGGATTGCAAGAAATGGTGGTCGTGGTCACCGGTTTTCTGGCTCTCTTCTGGGACGCCGGTCTGGGTATGGCAACTATCCAGCGTGTTGAGGTGACACACGAGCCATCTCCCCCCTGTTCTGGATCAACGTCGCGGTCGGAGCAATACTAGCCGAACTCTGCGCCGCGCTGAGTACGTGCGGCGCGCAACAAGCAAATTCTATCAGTGACTATCTCTAGGTCTCTGCCAGTAAGCTAGCGGACGTATGACCCCTCAACTGAATCGGGACCTAGAAGCCTTCGAGCGGCAGATCCAAATGACCGACGGCCTCTCTCTCGAATGGCCTATCATCGCCTCGACGCTGAGCTTAAAAGACTTTGATCTCACCTGGCAAATGGACTATTGCGAACGCGCCTGTTTGATTGCAATATTGCAAAACCTACGGCCCGAGCACGGCGTGGAGGTCGGGACATTCTCTGGCGGCTCGCTGGCCGTCCTATCGCGGTTCAGCCAGCGCGTCTTCTCACTAGATATCAACCCTCTCAGCAGCCAGAGGCTTAAGGGACGGTTTCGCAACGTTACCTTTTTAGTAGGAGACTCTAGAACCGAACTGCCGAAGGTTTTGGAACAAGTGGAACATCTGCAATCTGGTCCCAGCTTTATACTAGTTGACGGCGACCACTCGCGTGCAGGTGTTCTGGCCGACTTGAGTAACGTACTGCAGTTTCGACCCCGCTTCCCAACAATCATCATGTGTCATGACTCGTTCAATCCCGACTGCCGACAGGGGATGATTGAAGCTCCCTGGGCCGACAATCCTTATGTCCGTCTCGTGGAATTGGATTTTGAAAGAGGTGGAATCTTCGAGGTTACGCGCGGAGTCATGTGGGGTGGGCTTGCTCTCGCTATTATGCTACCAGAGCGGCGACAAGGCCCGCTTGTCGTTGGCCAACGTCACCAGATGTTGTTCGACGCCATCTACCGCCAATCCCCGCATCGGCAAGGGTTGATACGCAAGCTGGCACCCAGAGTGACTGGCAGGTTTTACAGATGTAGGTAAGCGCGCGTGGGAAATCCGCCCAGTGTGTCGTTGTCAGAAAAAACGCAGGCTTTGCGCGAGTGCTTTTGGACAGGACAGACGGCCAGCGCGGCTGCCAAGGATAGGGTCTGGCCGGCCTCTAGAAGGCACAGAATTCATGTCCGCGCCAAACTGACCGAGCAGCTCAGCATCCAGCCGGTTGCTGTCATAACCTTTGTCGCCGACCAACTTCTCGGGCACACCAGCAACGAACCGCGGTCCCAAAGTCTGCGAGACCAATTTCACTTCAGCCGGGCTAGCACTCTCTGCGCATATGGCGAGAGGAAGATCATGACGGTCTGCAATCGCGATGAGCTTGCTGACGCGCGAGAGACTGAGCAACAATGAGAATTTTAAACGGTCTGGAAAAGGTGCGTAGTAGGGGCAGTAACATTGGCTTCTTTGGGCACTTTGGTTCCCCCAACTTCGGCAACGAGATCACTCTTCAGACTCTCACGCCAAGTGACCGGACAAAGGGGTCAGGTCACTGACGATTAAGCCGGCAGTTCAAAACTTGGAGGGGAATGCAGAATAACTGAAAGCTCTCATCAGACGAAAGGTCGAACAGGCACGTAAGGCTTAGGACGAGCAATGCAATCTCATCTTCAAAGTGCTGTGAGTGATCGTTCGCCTGCGCATCATGTTCTAGCGCAACCGGCGGTGGCCGACCTAAAACGAAAGTCGGTAGTGGGAGGTGTCGCTGCCGTGTCCGCGCATGGTGCGGGATTTGTGGTCCAGACGGCGACCACGATGGTATTGGCGCGGTTGCTATCACCAGAGGACTTTGGATTGCAAGGAATGGTGGTCGTCGTGACCGGGTTTCTCGCTCTTTTCCGGGACGCCGGTCTAAGTATGGCAACTATCCAACGACTTGAGGTGACACACGAGCAGACCTCCACCCTTTTCTGGATCAACGTCGCAATCGGAGCAATACTAGCCGCACTCTGCGTTACGTCTGCTCCACTTATCGCCGCGTTTTACCACGAGCCCCGGTTATACTGGATCGCGGTGGTCTCGGGAGCGAATTTTCTGGTCAATGGTCTGGGGGCCCAGCACGGTGCCTTACTTGCCCGGGCGATGCGATTCGTGACAACGGCGAAGATTGGTGTGTTATCTCTTATAGCCGGCTCTGCGGTTGGCATCGTCATGGCGTTGCTCGGTTGTCGATACTGGTCTCTGGTGGCGATGGCTCTCGTTATTTCAATTGTCAGCACTGCGGCCGTGTGGCTTGCTGTTCCCTGGCGCCCTGGTCCTCCCCGACGCAGGTCCGGCATCCGGTCGATGTTGCATTTTGGCGGATTGGCGACGTGTAACAGCGTCGTCGTATTCCTGGCATGGAACGCTGAGAAGCTGCTCCTGGGTCGCTTCTGGGGAGCGAACGCGCTTGGAGTGTATGGGCGCGCATTCCAGCTCGTCACCTTGCCGGTGCAACAATTGAACGTTGCGCTCGGCGGTGTGGCCTTTCCTGCGCTTTCGCGGATTCAACATGATGCCAAGCGCCTTGCCAGGTCCTTCCTGAGAGGCTACTCGATGGTTGTTTCTCTGACCGTCCCGGTCGCCATCAGTTGTACTCTGTTTTCGGAAGAGATAGTCCGTATTGTGCTTGGCGCAAAATGGATGGAAGTGGCGCCAATTGTCAGGCTGCTCGCCCCGGTGGCATTGGTGTTCGCCGTGGCGAATCCGCTCTCCTGGTTAGTTCTCTCCACTGGCCGAGTCCGCAGGGCTTTGGCGATGAGTTCCGCGATGACTCCGTTAGTTATCTTGGGGGTCGTGCTCGGTTTGGGCCACGGACCCAAGGGAGTTGCTCTCGCGTATTCGTTAGCTATGTCCCTGCTAATCATCCCGATCGCGGCCTGGTCCAAACTCGGCACCGAAGTCACCTGGGCGGATCTGTGGGAAGCCACCAAACCACCGTTTCTGTCCGGTTTGTTCGCAGCTGCGGCGGGCTTGCTCGTGAAGCTCATGCTCTGTAGCAGATTATCACCGATGCTTTGTCTAATGGCGGGGGTCGGTCTTCTTTTAGGCGTTTACGCATGGGTCCTTCTGATTGTCATGAGGCAGAAACATGTGTACATGGACGTGTTGTTCCAGCTATTGCCACGGCTCAAGGCGACACAGGAGAGGGCCGTGGAACCGGCGGCGAGGCCGTTGTAAGTGTCGCGAGTCGTGAGGTGCAGAAGCGCTTTGTAGTTCGAGTTTTGGAGAGAAGTGCTTTGCATACCTTCCGAAGCGGAATACCGGATTGGTCAACGGAGAATCTGGCCTAATCTGTCGTGGTCACAGAAAGCCAAATTGCACATCCCGTAATGGCGAGGGCGGCGCGCTTGCAGGTCCTGGGAAAGTCTCCCGCCGGCTTTTATTTGCGGTTGAATAAGTGGATCTGGGAACGTCTCCCTTCTCGCGTGCGCAATTTCCATCCCGTGCGCTTTTACGGGACGTGGTTGCACACTCTGGTTCGCTTGCGCGCCGAGCGCCAACAGTATTTCGGTACGTTCTTCCTGCGAAATCGTCCGGCGCTTGAATTGATGCGCCGTCTGGTCCGGCGGAAAGCGCACGGCTCGGCGTTAAGAATTGCCGTGTTGGGTTGCAGTGTCGGGGCCGAGGTTTATTCGATCCTCTGGACCATCCGTTCGGCACGGCCGGACTTAAAAGTGTCCCTGGATGCGGTGGATATTTCGCAAGAAATACTGAGCTTCGCCGAGAAAGGTATTTACACTCCGGAGACCTCCCAGTTTGTTAGCGCTTCGATTTTTGAACGGTTGAGTGGGCTGAGAAGGTTGAAATGTTCGATTGGGAAGGGGATCAGGCCAAAGTCAAATCGTGGCTTCGGGAAGGGATAAGGTGGCACCTCGGGGATGCTGCTGATACGGAACTTGTAAACATTCTTGGGCCTCAGGACATGGTGGTCGCGAATAACTTTCTCTGTCACATGGCCAGAGACGATGCCGAAAAGTGCCTTCGCAACATCGCACGACTGGTTAGTCCAGGAGGGTACCTGTTTGTTTCAGGAGTCGATCTGGACGTTCGAACAAAGGTCGCGCTTGACCTCGGCTGGGAACCGGTGCGGGAGTTAATAGCGGAGATCCACGATGGCGATCCTTCTGTCCGGGCGGACTGGCCCTGGGAGTGGTGGGGGCTTGAGCCTTTAAACCGCAGGGAGCACGATTGGCAAACCCGTTACGCTGCGGTGTTCCGGCCACAACGCCAGTAAGTTAGGATTCGAGCGCGATGATGCAGACAAATCGAGAGAAATTTGACGCGCGCACTTGTGTACGGCTTTTGCTGGACTTTGTTGACCGTGACCGTACCATAGCCATCGATTCTAAGGGGAAATCTCATGCAAATAAGCCACGAGGACAATTTGGATGGCGTCAGCAATGGCGTGCTCATCAAACCGAACGGAGTCAAATGGCATTGGCTGACACTGCAGGCAATATTCGCGCTGCTCATATTTCTGGCGTTAATCGCACAGGCGGCGGCCACACCCGCCTATCCTCTCAGACCAAGCGCCAATCGCCGTTACTTAGTGGACAGCAATAATGTTCCGTTTCTGATCATTGGCGATGCGCCCCACTCGATTCTGGCAAAGCTGAACAACTCTGACGCCATTACATACCTCACTGATAGAGGACAAAGAGGATTCAACGCGCTCTGGATTGAACTATTGTGCGACAGTTACACATTCGGATACGGTACTGAAGGGCAAGCAAACTATGGCCGGGACGTGAACGGGAACAACCCGTTCACCTCCACGTTGCAGGGCGGCTATTATAATTTGACCACTCCGAACGAAGCTTACTGGAGCCATGTTGACTTTATCGTGCAAACTGCTGCTGCCCATGGACTGCAATGCCTATTCACGCCGCTCGATCAAGGCGGCTGGACGCAGACATCTCTCACCAATGGTACGAGCCGTTGCTTTCAGTATGGGCAATTTCTTGGGAATCGTTATCGGAACTCTCCCAACGTGATTTGGAACCTCGGCAATGATTTCCAGAACTGGCAAATCCCAGCAAACGACGCGGTAATCCTCGCTATCGCGGACGGGATTAGGAGTGTGGACAACAAGCTGATGACGGTTCAACTGAACTATCTAGTCAGCGAATCTCACGACAATCCAAATTGGATTCCGCGCATTAATACGAATGGCGTTTACACCTATTATCCCACCTATGCCGAGACGCTGGCTGCCTACAACAGGCCCACCGTAATGCCGGTGTTGTTCTTGGAAGAAAATTACGAGGACGAAAATTGGCACGGCGACCAGGGGACGCCAAGGATTCTGCGGATGCAGGAGTATTGGTCGCTCACAGCCGGAGCATTGTCGGGGCACATGGCCGGCAGTTATTGGACGGATAGATTCGCTAATGGCTGGCAATCGCATCTGGATACGCAATGCGTGAAAGAACTTGGGTATTTCAAGGCATTCATGACATCTGTTGCGTGGTATAACCTTGTTCCTGACCAGACTCACTCGCTGTTGACCGCAGGATACGGCACTTACAGAGCCACTG
>Ga0222622_10000454_pt1 | contig 15255 bp, 5 predicted proteins | sample PLM2_5_b1metaG_FD_177335 | JGI IMG/M metagenome (GOLD analysis project Ga0222622, IMG submission 177335) | Groundwater sediment microbial communities from an aquifer in East River, Colorado, USA - PLM2_5_b1 | ecosystem: Environmental > Terrestrial > Soil > Riparian zone | place: USA: East River... | reverse complement strand
CGTGTCGACGTCCATCACGATATTCACGCCGCGATTGCCCACGTACGCAACGTCGACCGTGAATCGATACGGCAGCTCGCGCTGATAGGCGGCGTTCCAGGAGTGCAGCGTCCCCTCGCGCAAGGTTGGTGGAATCACGTCCCACGTGCCGTTCAGCAAGGAGCCGGTGACCGGAATGATGCCATCGGCCGGAATGTTCAGCAGCACGGGGTCAGGAAATCCCGCCGCCATCGATCCCTGCCGCTGGAACCCGTTCGGCGCCGTGCCGTTGTAGTTCTGCTTGACCGGGTAGTTGAATGCGTAGCGGTTGTCCGGGAACGGGATCGTGCTTGCCCCATAACCGGCACGGACGACGTTCTTGTCGTTGAGACGCCAGGACACGCCGGTGCGCGGATTGAAATTCGTGAAGGTGCTCTTCACGTTGAGCGCGTTGTTCTGGTCGCCGTATCCCGCGACGCGAAGCGTATTCGTCGCCGGATCGTAGTTGGCCAGGGTGCCCTTCCCCTCGAGCCCCTCGAGCGGCGTGTAGTATTCCCACCGAAGACCAAGGTCGACCGTCACGTTGGATCGTGCCTGCCACTTGTCGTGCGCGAACAGGAACGTGCCCATGTGTTGCGTGCCCGGTTCGTCGATGACCTTGAGGTCGCGCTGAACAACCTGGGGCCAATCGAGCAGGAACGCCGCGAACGCATTCGCAACGCCGAGACTGCTCGACTGATCGGCCGGTGTGGTGGTACCGGAGGAGGCGAATGCGAATCGGCCGCGCGGCCCACCGGCGTCCTGTGTTTGCAGCAGCATGTCGCGGTTGTGCCGCCACTCGCCGCCGAGCTTCACCGTATGCGTGCTCATCAACTTCGTGAGCGTCGCCGTGGTGTTCCAGGTTTTTTCCGAGCGGTCCCATGGCTGGCTGGCGGAGAACCCGAGGATGGGATCGGTGTAGCCGTTGATGCTGAAGTTCGAGAGACCGCTCGTGAACTCATCGAGATTGGCGCCGGGGATGCCGACATCCTTGCTGGTCGTGAGCCCGTTGCCGGTTGTGGCCGTGACGTTGTGGTAGTAGTTCAAGCCGCCGCGCACATCGAGGACGGTTTGACCGCTGAAGACGTGCGTCCACGTCACCGCCGTGCTGCTGCTGGTGTTCGTGCCGGTGCCGGCGAACCCACCGTTGGCCGGACCGCCGTAATCTCCGAACGCACCCGGATCGAAGACCACGGGACGCATGAAGCTGACGCGGTAGGACATCGAATTCTTCGGACTGATGGTGTAGTTGACCTTGGTATCGAATCCGTCGGTGGTTTTCTCGCGGATCGCCGCCTTCGTCCAGTTGTTCTGACCGAGCGCGGCGTTCGGGATATTCGGCTCGGGGATGAAGGCCAGCAGCTTCTTGGCAACTGGGCTAATCCGATCCTGCGGAAGGATGTTGCCGTCAAACGGGACGCGATTGGCGCCGCTCACATCGCCCGTCGTCGGGTCGTAGATCTTGCTGGCTGCGGCACTGAAGTCGCCGTTGCGCATCGCCAGCGTGGGCACCGTGGCTCGTACGACGTAGCCGTTGTTGTCGAGCGTCCGCTGATAGTCGCCAAAGAAGAACAGCTTGCTCTTGACGATCGGCCCGCCGAGAGTGAAGCCGCCATTGACGAACTTGGTGGGCGGCCGCTGATGCGTAAAGTAGTCGCCCGCGTTGGTCTTCTCGTTGTTGCCGAAGAAAAACAGGCTGCCCTTCAAGCTGTTGGTGCCGGACTTCAACGTCACGTTGGTGACGGCGCCGCCCGAGCGGCCGAATTCCGCGTCGTAGTTGCTCGTCGAGATACTGACCGTCTCCAGTGCGTCGGCTGCCGGGATGATCACCTGCAGCAAGCCGGTCTTCTGGTTGTCGTCCAGCCCCTCGATGAGCGTGTTGCTCGCCATCCCCGGCTGTCCGTTCACTTCGTAGCGCAAGGAGTCCTGCGAGTTGAAGAACTGCGAGTGCTCGCGGTGCGGACGGGTGATGCCGGGCACCGTCATCGACAGGCTCTGGAAGTTGCGATTGAACGTCAGGGGCAGTTCCGAGACCATCTTCGATTCGAGAATGCGACCCGTGTCCGTGCGGTCCGTTTGCAGCGCGGGAGTTTCCGCGGCAACGGTCACTTCCTCGGTCATCTGTCCGACGCTCAACGCGAGATCGACGCGGACGGTCGTGTTGACGTCAACCTTGACGCCCTGCCGCGCCATCTTCTTGAAGCCTTGCAGCTCGGCTTCCACGGTGTAGTTGCCGTTCGGCAAGCTGCTAAAGATGTAGTAGCCGGCTTCGTTAGTGGTGACGTTGCGGCTGACGTTCTTGCCGACGTCGGTTGCCGTCACCGTCGCACCGGGTACGCCGGCACCGCTCGAATCAGTGATATTGCCGAGAAGCGTTCCCGTCACCGCCTGTGCGGCAGCCAACGATGGAACAAGCATGAGCAGGGCGCTCAACACGAGTGAGCCGAGAACCGATCCCTGCAGGCCTCTGGACGCGAAGAGCGAACTGCGTCGCATTAGAACCTTCCTCCTTGAACGAGTACAAAACGGACACCAGCCGCAGCCGATGTCGGCAGCGCCCGGTATAGTAGTGCGGAAATGCACTCATTGTGCCCGGGTGGTAGCATCCGGTTGACGGTTCGCCGTTCGCGGGTCGCGGCTCGTTGGCCCGTGACGAAACCGTTCGAAAAGCGGAAAATCGCAGCGAATCAGCGGCCCGAGCGTAAGTGAGGGCTGGCAGGCGCTGGGGTGGGGCCCCAGCGCAAAAGTGAGAAACGATTAATTGAGGCCTGACTGATCCAACATGCCGTATACCGTCACCAAAGACTTGATTCTGCCAAGCACCGTCACCGGGTCCTGGCCCCGGCCGCGATGGTTTGACACGAGCATGTGGGCGAGACCGCTCGATACCTGCATGCTGGATATCCGCTTTCGCGAGAAATTCCAGGACGCGCTGGCGGTCGTCATTTCAGACGAAGAACGGGCCGGACTAGACATTCTCACCCACGGCGATTTCCACTGCGACGAAGACTTCGCCGGGCGCAGCTGGCACCACTACCCGCTGCAGCGCTGGACCGGATTCGAGGGGGATTACCTTCAATCGGAGGAGACGCGCAGCCCGTGGCTCCGGTATCCGCCCGGAACGCTGCTGAACGAAATCTACACGGCGTGGCGTTGGCCCCGTGTCACCGGCAAGATCGAACATCGCCCGCTCGACTATCCGAAGATCTGGCGTATCGCTCAGAGCAAGACGCGCAAGCCGGTCCGCTTCGGCACTTGCTGCTCGCAGGTGATGGGTCTGTTTCTCGACATTCACACCAACCAGTACACCGACAATCGCCAGATCGTGTGGGACATGGCTGTGGCGATGAACAAGGAGTTGCTGGCGCTGCGCGACGCCGGCTGCCGCTGCATTCAAATCGAGGAACCCACGCTGCACTTCATGGCCAACACGTTCGGCGCCCGGGACGAGAAGGTCAAGTTCATGGTCGAGTGCTACAACCGGGAAGTGCAGGGGTTGGACGATGTCGAGATCTGGATTCATACCTGCTGGGGCAACCCCAACATGCAGCGCGTGATGGAGGATACGAGTTATCGCGCGTCGTTCGAGTTGTACCTGAACGAGATGCGCGGCGACGTCTGGACGATCGAGACCAAGGACCGCAATTTCACCGACATCGAACTCTTCGGCGCCTACAAGGGGAAGCTACCGAAGAAGATCTGCATCGGCGCGGTCAGTCATCGATCGCTGCAGGCCGATCGCCCCGAGGACGTCGCCAGCGCGATTCGCACCGCGCTCAAGCACATCGCACCCGAGCAGCTGATTGTCTCGAGCGACTGCGGCTTCGGGCGGCAAGGCGCTAATCGCGAAATCGCGTTCTACAAGGCGAGCGCGATCGCGCAGGGCTGCAACATCGTGCGCCAGGAGCTCGGTTTCCCCGCCAGCTACGTGCCGGCCGCCGATCCAGCGTTGCAGATGGACATCGTGCCGAAGACCGCGACCTAGACCACGCGCAACAGCCGAAACTCACGTCTTCGTCGGTGTCAGCTTTTCTCACGGCTCGCGGGGCCCCACCCCCGCCCGCTCTCGCTCGGCGGCGCCGCTTCGCGGCGCTCCCTTCCAGCGCCTCGCTCGGGCCGCAGGCGCTCTCCCTTAGCGTCAGCGTCCAGCCCGCAAGAACGCTTTGCTTGATCGATGCGTTCGATGTTGTGCTCGTACGAGAGTCCTTGGGGCCCATCGAGGCCGGGCGGATATTGGTGTTTTGCGTAGACCGGGTACGCCTCGGTCCTGAGATGCGCGAGCATGCTGTGCGCGCGACGGGTGTCGCGTTCGTGACGAAGGGCCGTAATGTCGATCGGTGCGACGACGATGCGCTCGCCCGGTCCGGGTGAAGCCTCGGCCAGCAGCCGCCCATCGAAGTCGACGATCTGACTTCCACCCGGCCACGAGTAGGGTGGATAGTGCTTCAGGCTGGCGCCCTGGTTGGCTGCGACGACGAATGCGGTGTTCTCCAGCGCGCGACAGCGATTCACAATCGTCCACCAGTTCATCGGCTCGGTTGCACCCCACGGGTCCATGTAGGCAGATACGCGGATCAGCACTTCGGCGCCGTTGGCTGCGAGCTGCCGTATTGCTTCCGGAAACAACCAGTCGTAACAGATCGCACACCCAATCTTCCCGATCGGCGTGTCGGCGACGGGGAAGAGCGGATCCAGGTAACCGTCGATTTCGTGCGGGCTCGAGTGGACCTCGTAGGGAATCCACGGGTTCACCTTGCGGTACTTGTAAAGAATTCCTTCCGGACCGATGAGGCACGTGGCATTGAACGCGCGCCCCGGCCAGCGCGGATCGACTTCAATCATCGATCCACTCTGGATGTAGATGTCGTGCTCGCGCGCCTTCGCCTGCAGGCGGTCGGTGTGCTCGTTGGGAATCGGCACCGCGAGTTTGTGCAGGAGTTCGTCGACGGTGGCGAAGACCGGTGCGGCATGCGCGAACTCGGGAAAGACGACGAGACGGACCGGCAGAAACGGCGCGCTTCCCGCCACCGCCGCATCGATCATCGCGAGCATGCGATCGGTGTTCGCGCGCATGTTCGAACGCTCGAGCGGATTGGGCAGATCCGTTTGGCAGGCGGCGGCGGAATAGCGGATAGGGATCATGGTTAATGTTGCTGGTTGTTAGTTTTCAATCGCCTCGGATCCCGGATCCCGGACAACGGATCGCGACAGCCGTCGTTACCAATTCACCAATTCACCAATTGTCTTGCGCACGACCCGCGTGTTGTACCGGTCGAGATACTCTTGATGTCGCGGCGTATCGGGATAATGCTCCTCGGCGCCATATGGATATTTCGTCATCGCGTGAAACGGCAGCGGACCAACAGTGTCCGGGCTTGCCGATCGGGGATTCATTTCCTTGCTGTAGCCGTTTGCGTAGAGGAGAAACGAACGGGTCCAGCCGGGGGCGAGTGGAGGCAGCGCGGTCGCATCGAACGACAGCGCGATCTCGTCGCCCGGGCGCGAGATCACGAACATGTCGTCGGCACGACCGAGAAGCGCACGAACATCCCCCTCACGCGTGTATCGGCCAACGAACGTTTTCCACGGCGTCACCGTCGAGACGCGCGCGTAGTCGTAGCCGATCGGCTCCCGTCCATCGGGGGTCGTCTCCCGCGAAAAGCCGCGCCAGTGCAAGTCAGCCGACAGCGCATCCAGACGGGTGAGTCTCGGCACCCCGGGATCGGCTTCGCCGACCGCGATCTGATCCCAGTAGATCCGCATGTTCGTCAGAAGACGGACCTCGCGCGATGGCGAGAGGAACTTGCCGTCGAGGCTGACGGCAATCGTTTGCGGCCGTCCTACCGGGAACCCGACATCTGCGATGACGGTGTGCCAGGCACCGCTGCCGTCCTTCACTTGCAGCGACGGCGCCGCCGTTTCGATCCGGGCCTGGGAGGCGGCGACGTTGTCGTTCGAGAATGCGTAGTCGGTCCAACCGGTCAGCAGCAGGACCGGGTGCTCGCCCACCGGACCCAGATCGAGCGTCAGCGAATGAGGGGCCGCGTAGCCGCGAATCGGCAGTACCGCGAAATCATCGGCGTAATGGCGGTCGAGCGAAGCAATGCGTGCGAGTAGGTCGTGCCCATGGTCGTCGACGGCACCGCGAGGCGGACGCGTATTTTGAATCGAGATTGGATGGAACGATTCACGGGGCGGTTGGCGTAGCCCTTCGTTTGGATATACCGAGACGCCGCTCCGATGATCGACAGCCACGAGCTGCAGCCGATCGACGAACAACACTTCCTCGAGCTCGTTGGTCATGCGCAGCTCGTAGCGGCCGTCGCGCGGCTTCAGCTGCTCGTCGCCAATCCGAACATATTCGTCGGGGTCAGGCTGATTCCAGATCGAGGGTGCGACCCAGTCGCCCATCTCGCCGCCGCCCATGAAGTCCGTGACGAACTCGAAACCGGTCCCATTCCAGGTGAACAGGAAGGGGCATGAGGACGGTTTGCGATCCAGCTCCGTCACTGGAAGCACAGCCGCGCGAGCCGTGGTCGATGCCGGCGTCTCCGCCTGCACGATCCCTGATGGCCACACGATGCGAACGGCGTCCGCGCTGGTACGCGCGGCGAGACCGAAGATCACATCCGCGGGCGCGAAGGCAGGCGACGCTGATGCGGTTTCAATCGTCTGCCGCAAACTGCCAGCGCGCAGATCCACTTTCGCGCCGAGGGCGCTGCGGTTGCTGACGCGTCCGGTCAAACGGACGCGAAGCGAGGCGTTGCGTTCGCCACCGTCATTCCGCCAGACGTGCAGCCGCCCGCTCGACTCGCGGATCACGACATCGTCGTCACCGTCGCCATCGACATCTCCGAGCGCCAGTGCCTGGAAGGTCGCCGTCCCGGAAGGGGCCAGCGCGTTCAGTCGCGAGGCGGCGCTCGCATCGCTCCATCCGTCTCCACCGATGTTGCGGAACAGTCGCGCGCCGCGTTCGGAGACGGTCATGAGATCGACCAATCCGTCGTTGTCGTAATCGACGAATTGCGCCGCGACCGTCGCATCCGATTCGCCGGTAACTGCTGCGGCGCGAAAGCGCCCCTTGCCGTCGCTCAATGCGATGACGCCGGCAGCATGACGACCAAAGAACAGATCCGGGTATCCATCCTTGTTGACGTCGGCGACGGCCAGCGATGCGGCGCCTTCTCCTTGCGGCAGGGCCACATCCGCGCCCGCATCGCGGAACGTCCCGTCGCGCATGTTGCGATACAACAACGCGCCGCGCGCGCCGCCGGCGATCAAGAGGTCCACGTCGCGGCGATTGTCGAAGTCTGTCGGTGCGACGGCGATTGGCCGTCCGCCGATCGCCGCCTTCAGGCCGGCATCGGCGGTGATATCGGTAAAGCTGCCGTCTCCGTTGTTCCGGAGGAGCTGCATTGCCGCGCCTGCACTGGCAATGTCGAGATCTCCGTCATGATCGACATCGACAAGCGCGGCGGTCGCGACCTGTTCGGGCGGGCGCGGCAGCTTTGCTGACGCGGTCATATCTTGAAAACCGCCGTCAGTGCCCTGATGCAGCAGGAGGTATCCGCCCGGGCCGAACACCAGCAAATCGAGTCGGGTGTCGTTGTCCACGTCGCCTGCGACGACACCTGCCGCGGCGTCCATATGGACCTGATCGAGGTGTGACGACGAGGTCTGGTCGCTGAATCCGCGCGCGTCCTTGCGGAAAAGGTGAACGCTTCCTCGTTCGAGATCGACGAGGTCGAGGTCGCCATCACCGTCAATATCGACCAACGCGATCGCGCCGAACCCCCCCGTCGCATTCGGCGCGCCTTGGGGCAGGAACTCGGCGGGCATTTCGCTGAAAGTGACTGACGGCGTGGACGTGTTCACGAGCGATCGCTCTGCGCCGGTCGACGTCAGCGCTTCGGCGTATCTTCCCTGTGACAAATACGTCTGCGCATAAGTGACGCCGTAGGCGCTCGCCCGTAACGCGTCGAAGCGCTGCATCGCCTGCCGGCCTTCGTCGGCGCGGCCGGCGCGGGTCAAGGCCAGCGCCAGACTGTACGCGGCGGTCACGTTGTACGGCTCCGCGGTTAACGCGCCCTGAAACAACGGGATCGCATCGTCGTATCGCCGCTCCTGCGTTCGAATCTGTCCGAGCTGGATCTTGGCGCCGGCATCGCTGGAGTCGAGCTGCAGCACGCGCTCGAAGGCCGCGGCGGCCTCGTCAATGCGATTGTCTGTCTTCGCGATCATCCCGAGGACGTAATGACTCGTCGGCGACTCGGGAAGTGCGGTTACTGCGGCCCGTGCGGCGTCTGCCGCCTCTCCGCCCTTGTTGGCATAGAACAGCGCGATCGCCAGGTTCACGCGCGCGAGGCCCAGGTCCGGGGCGCTCTTCAAGGCCTGCCGGAACGCATCGGCTGCGCCGTCGTAAGTGAATTGCTCGAGCAACGCGACGCCGCGATTGTTGGCTCGATACGCGCTTTCGACGTCGGGTGCGGGCCTGGCCGGCTGCTGAAGAAGCGACAACGCAACCAGCAGCGCAATGGCGAGGGTCTTCACGATTTGGGTCCAAGCGGTACGGTCTTCACGACGCCCTTGCCTTCAACAATCGTGATGCTCTGATCCCCGGCGACCCCTGGCAGGCGCTCAGTCTTGCCGGTTGGCCACACGATCTCGATCCCCCCGACTTTCGTTGCCGCGCCAAGGCCAATGGTTACAGGCCTCTCGCTCTGAGAAAGATAACTGGATCCCGTCTTCACCATGACCGAGACGGGTACGCCGGATACACGCGTGACCCGCACCTTCGCACCGATCGCGTCGCGATTCGAGGTCGACCCAACCAGCGTGACGCGCAGCTTGTGATTGACTCCGCCATCGTTCCGGAAGAGCCTCGCTGATCCATTGTTGGCCACGACGACGAGATCGAGATCGCCGTCATTGTCGTAGTCGCCATAGGCGGCACCGCGCGCGACGGCGGGTTTGGAGAACGACGCCCCGACCCGCGTGCTCACATCGTCGAACTTCTTGTTGCCAAGGTTGTGGAACAGGTGCGGCGGCTGCGCATAGGTAATGGTCGGCTGGACGCTGCTGATGTCATCGGCAACATGACCGTTCGCGGCGAAAATGTCCGGAAGACCGTCGAGGTCGAAGTCGAAAAAGAAACACGAGAAGGTGAGTCGAAGCAAAGAGGCTTTCCCAATCGTCGAGGTCGGCGCCTCGTCGATGAACAGCCCATTTCCCTCGTTTGAATACAGCGCCATCATCTCATTCGAAAAGTTTCCAATGATCAGGCTCTGGCGGCCCGACGCGTCATAGTCGGCCGCATCAGCTCCCATTCCGGCGCGTGCGACGCCGGCTTCATTGAACGCAATGCCCGCCAGGACCCCGACGTCGGCGAACGTGCCATCGCCCTTATTACGGTAGAGGCGATTCGGCTGTGTGTCGTTCGCGGCGAACACATCGATGAATCCGTCGTTGTCGTAGTCGATCAGCGCAAGACCGAGCGTCTTTGCTGAGGCATCGAACACCCCTGCTTTTCGCGTGACGTTCTCGAAGGTGCCATCGCCGAGATTGTGGTAGAGAGTGGGGCTCTGTCCCTGGTACGACTCGGGCGTGCAATACGACTTGGTCTTTCCGTTCAGCGTGCAGAAGAGGTCCTTTTCGACGGACCACTCGACGTAATTACCGACGAAGAGATCGAGTTTGCCGTCGCGGTCGTAGTCGAACCAGACCGCGCTGGTCGAGAATCCGGGATCGCCGACACCCGCTCGGCTCGTGATGTCCTCGAACTTGCCACCGCCGTTGTTGCGAAAGAGGTGATTGGGCCCAAGGGCAGTGATGTAGACGTCGCTGTCGCCGTCGTTGTCGAAGTCGCCGACGCTGACGCCCATGCCGTACATCTCGACCGCCAGGCCGGAAGCGCGCGTGATGTCGGCAAACGTGCCGTTCCCGTTGTTGTGATACAGCGCCGGGTACGATGGCGATCCTGGTTGCCCCGGCCAGTGATGTCCGTTCACAAACAGGATGTCCTGCCAGCCGTCGCCGTCGGCATCGAGAAACGCGACTCCGGCGCCGAGCGTTTCGGGCAGATACTTTTTGCCGAAGGCGCCGCTCGTGTGCTTGAAGTGGATGCCGCTCGTTGTCGTGACGTCATTGAACTGAGGAAGCGGTGACTGCTTCACGCTTTGCGCGCCAACAACGGCGACACTGATGGCGAAGCACCCCAGGAGGGCTCGTATAAACATCATGCCTTTCTAATGAGATCCGGCGCCCGCCGCGGCGGACTTCACCACCGGCTGAACCGCGGCCGTCAGGTGCTCGTGAATCTGCTGACGCTCGTTGTTGTCTTCCGCGTGCAGCTGCCGGTACGGGCCGGTGATCGACTGCGAGGATTCGTCGGCCTTGAAGCGTTCGTAGAGCGTCCGTTCGCGCGCCGCTGATGCCGCGTCTCCCAATCCCTGGTAGCAGAGCATCAGGTTGTAGTGGGCCTGCAGATCCTCAGGATCGATGCCGAGCACTCCGGTGAATGCGCCAATCGCATCCTTGTATTCACGTTTCAGGAACAACACCCGTCCGAGTTGATTGAGGACGACGCGGTCGCGTGGGTACTTCGCGTTGGCGCTCTTCAGATGATCGATCGCTTCGTCGTACCGGCCAAGGCTCTTCAACGCCGTGGCCAGGAAAAAGTGGGTCTTCGCCAACTCCGGATCGATGTGCAGCGCCTGACGCAGCACTTCTTCGGCTCCGGCCATGTTGCCTTCCTGCACTCGAGCGCGGCCGACATTCACCCAACCGTCGGCATACGCCGGCTCCATTTGGGTCACTTTCAGGAACGTGGCCTCGGCGTTCTTGATATCCCCCTGTAAGAGGAGACCGATTCCGTAGTCGTTCCACCGTTCGCGGACCGTTGGATCCATCACCGGCGCGACGGTGGGCAGCGGCGCTCCGCGGGGGAGCACGCGCAGCACGGTTTCGTTGTGTGCCATCACCGTCGTCGGAATGTCAGGTATGGCTTTCATCGGTCCCGACACGTGCGACGTATCGCCGCTGAATACCCACTTCCCATCGTCGTGCGCCGCGGTGATCGAGGGATTCTTGTCTGCCGGATCGCGAACGCCCGCGTACGCCCACTGCGTGTTCCACCACGCGAACTTCCGGTAGTTCACCTTTGCCTTCAGGTAGATCCGATCGCCCGCGTCCTCTGGAATCTGGAGACGATAGTGAATCGTATCGGCGGCCCCGGGCGGAATCAGCCGTACATAGGCAACCGATCGCGCGCTCCACGCATTCCGCTTGTTGATTTGGTTGCCGTGCTCGTCGAGCAACAGGCTTCGATAGAAGTGTGCCCCGGGATCCACCGGACCGCGGCCGCCGTCTGCGGCTTCGCCGCTGTGGAGCAGCGTGCGTCCGTGCTCGTCGACGGCTTCCAGTTCGACCCACACATCGAACGCATCGACTGTACCGCCGGGGAAGAAGTGGCCCACCTTTCGCGTGCGGACCACCACTTCGACGCGGATCGAATCGCCTCGTCTGACCGCCGCGTCAACTTTTCCGAGCGGCGCGATCACTTCCGCGGCAGGCGCAAGGAAGTTCTGCGCCGCCCCGAAATTCATCGACTCTTCGCCGACCGCAAACGTGCTGGCCGTTCGCGGCTCTGTCGAGCTTTGCGATCGACCGGCCGCCGCAGCTTCCGACGGGCTCGTGCGCACGATGCCGAAGATGTCCACAGACACCTGCCCGTCGCGCAGGAAATCCTGGACCGCTTTCAGTTGCGCCGCGTCGCCGTTGACGAACGGAAGCGCCGTATTCGCGGCGGCAAATCTGTGCGACCGGACCTTGCCGTTCTTTGCCGCGGGATCGTTCGAATCGACGAGCGGCATGTGGCAATCGGCGCACTTCGACGGCTTCTTCGGGTAATAGAAGGAGCGTGCCCCTTCGCCGGAGACGCCGGACGCCTGCCAATTGTCGTAATCGTTGAATCCGCGAAACCAGCGATACGAATTGACGGGTACGTCGAGGTGGACCTTGTGGCAACTCGAACAGAACTCTGGCGTCTGGTCGCGGTGGAACGGCTTCAGGAAGATCTCTTTGTGCGGCTGCGGATCGATATATGTCAGTTGGTCGTGCACGAAGCGCAGCACCGGGTGATCGCTCGCTGCGAGATCGTGCAGCGGCGGGTACTCGATCTCGAAATCTCCCTGGCCCATGGTGCTTCTGACGTGCGTGATCGAATGGCACGAGGTGCACGCGAGACCAGCCTGCGCTTCAGGCGTATCAATCTGTTCTTTGATCGGCTGGTCGAAACGGCCGTTGAAGAACACGGCGTGGTCGTGGCAGCCGGCGCACCACTTCGACGGTTTGGTGCCGACCGTATCCTGCATGTACTCGATCGACTTGCGGTACCACTGATTGTTGAACGATGAGAAGTGATGCGTCGACGACTTCCACTGTTCGTAGATATCGGTGTGGCACCGGCCGCAACTTGCACTGGTCATGAAAAAGTTCGCCGGAATCGTCCGGTGCACGTTGGTGTCGCCCGACGACGGAAAAAACGGGCTCGATGGGCCTCGCCCTTCCTCTTCCATCCTGGTCGGGACGACGGAAGGGTTTCGAATGACCTGGGTAGCCTTGGCGCGCGAGGAGCTGAGCGTCGCAGCGACTGGAGCGACCACCGCGGCGATTGCGGCCACGGCACAGGCAACGGCGACGGGAGCACGTTCGCCCGGGGCACCGCGACGAAGAACGGACACCGCTCCTCCGATCGCGAGCGGGAGACCACCCGCCAACGACAGAGCGATGTGCACCGGCAGCAGCCATCGCCACCGTCCGGCGGCGCCCAGGATGGTGATCAAAAGTCCGAACGCCAGGCCGGCGCCGAGGACCACGTACGCAAGCGTGATCGCGCTCTTCCACAGCCGTGACGGCCGTGGGCTCCGCTCGGCCGCACCGGCGGCCCTTCGGCCCCAAAACCACGCGGCCGTCAGCGCAATGCCCCCCGCGATGTGGAACACCACATTGGCGAAATAGAAGATGGTCGGACTTGCGGAGGCGGCAAGATACGCGGTATTCAGCGCGTAGATCGACAAAAGTAGCGGCAGCCACCGCGAACCGGTGTGTCGCGCCATGTTCAATGCCGCACCTCTCCTGCGCAAATTGGGCTCAAGCGATTGAGCGTAGGCCGCACGGGAAAGAGGGTCAATAGTAGGAACAGGGCATTGACGGCGGTGATGTCGGGATCCGCTGTCCAGGGTGCGGGATCCGTGATTCTGGGTCCGGGAGGCACATCTCGACTGGACGCCCGCTACGACCGAGGATAGTATTTCGACCGCCGTGCAGACTCAGGCAACCAGGGTGGTCCTGATCGTGACGATGCTGCTGAGCATCGCCGCGGTCGGTCGCGCCCAGGAACGATCCGCGCCCGACCTGCCAGTCCTCACCGCCATCCAAGACATCCGGGGTCTCTCGCAAGATGAGGGGCAGCGCGGCTATCCCGTACGCATTCGCGGCACCGTCACACATTTCGACGAAATCCTGCACACCACATTAATTGTTCACGACGGCGCATTTGGTCAGTTCGTGTTCCCACCCGCCAAGGGTGTGAACGTGGGGAACTGGGACGATCTCAAGGCCGGCGACCTCGTGGAAATACAGGGCCGCACCGTCCGCGGTGGCTTCGCTCCGAATGTCGCGCCCGAGCGGATTCGCAAGCTCGGCCGCGGCCCGATGCCGGAAGGAAAGAAGCTCGCGTTTTCCGAAATGCTGACCGGACGCTACGACTGCGATTACATCGGCGTCGTCGGGGTCATTCAGCGGACCTGGCTGTCGGCTCGTCCGTCTCAGGTCATGTATGCCGAGGTGGCCACCGAGGACGGCATGGTGCGAGCGGCGTTCTGGGACTCGACCGAGGCCGACCTGTCGCGGTTCATCGACGCACGTGTGCAGCTGCGCGGCAACATCGGGACGATCTTCGGCGGCACCGAACAGTTGCGCGGTGTGTCGCTGTTTGCCGGCCGACTTGGGGATATGGTGGTGATCGAATCGCCGCCCGATCCGTTTTCGCTTCCGGAACGCTCGATTCAAAAGATCTACAACTATTCGTCGGCTGGGGAAGTCAACCGTCGCATCCGGGTTCGAGGCGTCGTCACGGCGCGAATGTCCATGGCCCCGATCGCCATGCCGGACTTCACCACCCAGGCCACCTTTCAATACACAGTCAACGTCCTCTATTTAAAGGACGCCAGCGGTGATGTGCGAGTCGAGACGGAGGCAAGCCCGCACGTCCGCCTTGGCGACATCGTCGAGGCGTCCGGTTTCCCTGCCGTCACACCGGGGCGGCCGATGCTGCGAAACGCGGTCTTCCGCATCGTCGGCAGCGGCACCGAACCGCCGCCGGTGAATGTCGCGGCGGCCGCCGTTCTTACGCCGGACCACGATGCGCAACTCGTGCGGATGAACGCGCAATTGCTGAGCGTGATCCCGAATCCGATGGAACGCGTGCTCGTGATGCGCGCGGGCGATACCGTCTTTGATGCCAGGCTCGATGCGGCTCAGGACGGAACGCGCATCGACGAGATCCGCGCGGGCAGCCTGCTGATGGTCACCGGGGTGTATTCCTACCAGATAGGTCCGCCTCCATCATTTCGATTGTTCCTCCGCACGCCTGCCGATGTGCGCGTGCTGGCCGCTGCTCCGTGGTGGACGCTCCGGCACACCGTCGTGATGTTGACGATTCTTGCTTTGGCGGCAGGTGTAGGCGCGTGGCGCATGCGCGCGGTCACGACGCGTAAGCGGCTCGAGTACCAGGCGGTGTTGTGCGAACGCTCACGCGTGGCGCGCGAGCTGCACGACACCGTCGAACAGGGACTGGCGGGAATTGCCCTGCAGCTCGAGGCCGTCGATGGATCGTTCCAGACGGCGCCGGAAGCGGCACGCGAATCGCTCAGGGTTGCGCGGCAAATGTTGCGCTATAGCCTCGAGGAGACCCGGCGGTCGGTGATGGATCTACGGTCTCAGGCCCTGGAGCGGAGCGACCTCGCGGGCGCGCTCGACACGCTGGCTCACCAGATGACGCTGAACACGCCGGCGGAGGCCTACGTGCGCGTGACCGGCGCGGTTCAGCGCCTCGATGCCGCCAAGGAACACCATCTGCTGCGGATTGGGCTCGAAGCCCTGACCAATGCGCTCAAACATGGCCGCGCCACCCGGATCGAAATAGAACTCTGTTTCGCGCCGGACTCGACCAGCCTG
>Ga0222622_10000453_pt1 | contig 15257 bp, 14 predicted proteins | sample PLM2_5_b1metaG_FD_177335 | JGI IMG/M metagenome (GOLD analysis project Ga0222622, IMG submission 177335) | Groundwater sediment microbial communities from an aquifer in East River, Colorado, USA - PLM2_5_b1 | ecosystem: Environmental > Terrestrial > Soil > Riparian zone | place: USA: East... | reverse complement strand
AGCAGCTACAGGTAAATGCCCGTTTAAGGTGCGCCCAACGTAATCGTCTCGCCGATTTTCATCACCCGCAGCCGCGCTTTTGAGTTGCGCTTTTCCAGTTCGCGTTCGAAAGCCCCCGGAGTGCCCGTCAGCACGGGAAACGTTCCGTAGTGCATCGGAATGACCTCGCGTGGTTTAACGAGCTTGACTGCTTCCGCCGCACGATCAGGTCCCATCGTAAAATGGTCGCCGATGCAAACCAGCATGACGTCGATCTTGTGGAAGCGGGACACCAGCGCCATGTCTGAAAACAAATCTGTATCGCCCGTGTGATAAATCGTGGGACCGCCACGAATCGCGATCACCAATCCGGCGGGATTGCCGGCATAAACCGGTGGTGCGTTTTCCTCCTTGGAAACTCCGGAGCCATGCCACGCGCGGACAAAGGTGACTCTGATTTCACCTCCAGGCAGCGTAAGCGTTCCACCCATGTGTCCGGTGGTTTCAACATCAGCAAACTCACTCGGATAACCGAGCGCGCTAACAATCGCTGCCGATAAGTCGAATGTGGCCACGAGTTTTGCACGTGTGCGTTTCCCGATTTCGACTGCATTGCCGACGTGATCGGAATGTCCATGGGTAACTAAGATGAAGTCAACGCGTTTCAGCGCCGAGACTTCTTCTGTGCCTCTATCGTAAACTGGGTTGGTCAACCAGGGATCGATAAGCAGAACATGGTCGGTAGGCGTAACGATCTTGAAAGCCGACTGACCGTACCAAGTGAGTTGCGTTTCCATGCGAATCAGAAAAGCCAAAACACGTGGTCAAGCAAGGGCAATGACCCGGCTCCAATGTCGAAGCCCGAATGATGAATGCCGAAGGAATATCGAAATCCGAATGACAAAAAAACGTAGGAGCGCTGACTTCGAGCTTCGCTCATTAGTTCGACATTAGACATTCGACATTCGTCATTTTAATTGAGCGCGTGAACCACGAGCAAGCCCACCAGCTTCTTAGCGCGAGTCATCCGCACATGGCTGACTTGATCGCGCACTCGCGCCGTTACAATATCGCCCCCGCAGTTTCAATTCGCCCATTCGACGCGCTCGCCGAATCGATTGCTTACCAACAACTGAGTGGCAAAGCTGCAGCCACCATTTTTGGCCGTGTCCGCGCTCTCTATCCCAAAACAAAATGGCTTGATCCTGCAAAAATTCTCGCGACACCGGACGACAATTTTCGCGCCGCAGGCCTTTCGCGAGCCAAGACCGCTGCAATAAAGGATCTCGCCGCGAAGACGATCGACGGCACCGTGCCATCCGGACGCGTCCTTCTTGGAATGAGTGATGACGCAATCATCACGCGTCTCACACAGGTGCGCGGGATTGGCCGCTGGACAGTCGAGATGCTTCTTCTTTTTGATCTGGGACGTCCTGATGTCTGGCCGGTCGACGATTACGGCGTGCGCAAAGGTTTCGCCAAAACTTTTGGCCGACGAAAACTGCCCACGCCGAAACAACTAATGAAAATCGGCGAAAAATGGCGTCCGTATCGCTCGGTTGCAGCTTGGTATTTCTGGCGAGCACTAGATGCTCCGGGAAAGATAAAAAGTTGAAAAGATCGCAAAAGTTACAACGATTAAACGCTATCTCTGTGACCTTAACGATTTGACCTTGCGCTGCGCACTGCGCCTCGTTAGAACGAGCTTATTATGGCCATGATTCACGTTAATCGGGGCGCAACAAGTTTGGGCGCATTTTCCGAAGAAGAGATTCGCGAAGGCCTGCGCACTGGTCGCTTCGCTCCCACTGATATCGGGTGGCGCGAAGGCATGGCGACTTGGCAGCCCCTCTCGCAGTTCCCAGAGTTGACAGCGGGTGGCCCGACGGCACCGCCTCCGCAGACTGGCGCAACATCCATAGCCGCCTCGGCACCACCAACGGCTGCCGGAACGACTGAGCCTCTCGCAATCTGGTCGCTTGTACTGGGCGTGCTAAGTCTGGTTTGCTGTGGATTCATTCTCGGTATCCCTGCCGTGATTTGTGGACATCTTGCGCTCTCGAAGTTTCAGAAAGACCCGCAATTACAAGGCAAGGGTCTCGCGACCGCTGGACTCATTATCGGTTACGTAGCGATCGCATTTTGGCTGATCTATGTTGTTTTCTTCGGCGGCGCTTCTTTCATCAAGTCAATCAGTCATTCAGGAACTTAGGAAACTTGGATCTCATGAAACGAGAGAATGCCGCGATCGCCCCCAGCGCCGATTCAACCCCCTATTCCGTCAGCTTTCCGCCCGCTCCACAACGAATCAGCGTTGTTGACTTTGATATGCCATTCGGGCGGATGGTTGTGTTCATGATTAAGTGGGCGTTTGCGGCAATTCCTGCACTAATCGTCATTTGGGCCGTCGTTTTCATTTGTCTTTTCATCTTCGCGGCCTTCTTTGGCGGAATCGCTGCCTTGTCACAGCGCCACTAACAAATGCAGATCGCGCGGCGGTCACTCGCTCTGGGTGAGAGCGATCACGAGTTGATCTGGCTGAGCGTCTCAGTTTTGTCCCTGACCGCCGCAGGTTTTTGGCTGGCGCTGGGCTTGCCCTGGCCGGTGTGTGTGTTTCATCAGCTCACGGGGTTGCCGTGCGTGACCTGCGGAATGACGCGCTGTGGGATTGAATTCTTTCACGGCCACTTCTTCGCTGCGTTGAAATGGAATCCGCTGGTGTTTGCACTTCTTTGCGGCGTGATCGCATTTGATCTCTATGCTTCAGCGACGCTCGCAATGCGCATGCCCCGTTTGCGAATTGTGTTTAGTGAAGCGGAAAAGAGATACTTACGGGTGATAATCGTCGCCGTTCTCGCACTGAACTGGTTGTATTCGCTTTCTCACTGGCGCGATTTCTAGCCGCTCAGGCTGTAGCCGAGGGCGCTGACTTCGGCTCGGGAAATAACGTTAGACCCAGTGCCGCGGTCAACGCCCGCGGCTACAGCTACGCTTCCACACGTGGGGGCAGCCGCAAAATCGGTGTCCATCTGTGTTCATCTGTGGCTAATTTGGCTCGATGCGAGTTCTGGTCACTGGCGGTGCAGGCTTCATAGGATCGCACCTTGTCGAGAAGCTACTGGCGGGCGGACACCAAGTGGTCATTCTCGATGACTTCAACGATTTTTATGATCCGCAAATCAAGCACGACAACATTGCCGGTTTTGCCGGGCACGTAACGGTTTGTCACGTCGATCTCCGCGACAGCGAATCGGTGCGCAATTTGTTTCATCGTGAGAAAATTGACACGATCGCTCATCTGGCTGCGCGCGCAGGCGTTCGGCCCTCAATTCAACAGCCTCGACTTTATTACGACACAAATGTCACTGGAACATTACACCTGCTTGAGGCTGCGCGTGTAACCGGCGTGGAGCGATTCGTCTTTGCATCGAGCTCATCGGTTTACGGAGCTTCGAAGACGATCCCATTTTCTGAGGATGTACATCTTACCCAGACATTGAGTCCGTATGCTGCCACAAAGGTCGCAGGCGAATTTCTTTGCTCGACCTACTCGCATCTCTACAACCTGCGTGTAGTCGCGCTTCGGTATTTCACCGTGTACGGTCCGCGCCAACGGCCGGATCTGGCCATTCATCAATTCACCCGGCGTATTTACGCAGGGCAACCTATCGATCAGTTTGGGGACGGCACTACGCGCCGCGATTACACTTACATTGATGACGTGATTCAGGGAACGATGGCTGCGCTCAAGTACGAAGGCCCGCTGTTCGACATGTTCAACCTTGGCGAGAGCGAGACGATTCAGCTCAAAGATTTAATCGCGGCGGTCGAGAACGCGCTCGGGAAAAGGGCAAAAATCAACCAACTGCCCCAGCAAGCCGGCGACATGCCTCTGACTTGCGCGGATATTTCCAAAGCGAGGAAATTGCTCGGCTATAAGCCAACCACGCGATTCAGCGAGGGCCTGCCGCGTTTTATTGATTGGTTTTTGCTCAGCGCCAGATGAAGACGTTGATCCAGCGTTTGCCATTCGAGCAACGCGCCTGTTTTATCGCTGGTCAGGCGAAATCTGGCACCACGCTGTTGGTGGCGTTACTCGATAACCATCCTCAGCTGCTCGTGTTGCCGGAGGAAACCGCTTATTTTCCTACTGTCCTGACCAAATATGCGCCCCGCGGCCGTCGCGCGCAGTTTGATTATCTCACCAAGCAATCGCTTGCCAACGTGCTGTTCGGCGGCCCATGCAAGTGGGGTAAGCGGAATTACTCGACATTTCCGCGGGAGGAATTTCTAAAGGCGTTTGAGGGTGCGGCATTCGATCCCGCAAATGCGCAGGAGGATTTACTTGTGCTCATGGTAAAAGCTTACGCGGCGACGCTGGAACGGCCGTTGGATACCGTAGCGCGCTGGGTCGAGAAAACTCCGGCCAATCGCAATCACATTTCGGAGATCCTCAGGCGCTTTCCACATGCAAAGATTCTGGTCACGATGCGCGACCCGCGCGCCATTCTCGCAGCACAAATTGCGCTGGAGAAGACAAGACAAACAGGAAGGTTCTCGACTTACTATGTGATCGCTCATTGGCGGGTCGCCGCCCGGCTCGCCAGACGCGTGCGCGCTGGCGAGGTTCCCGGGGTGGTGGTGCCTTATGAAAAACTGGTCTACGAGCCCGCCAGAACGATGGAAGAGGTTTGCGCCTATCTGGAGATTGATTTCAACCCGGATATCGTGCTGACGCCGACGAAAGTGGGCCAGTTCTGGAAGGGCAACTCCGCCGCGCGGATCAACTTTTCGCAAATCAGCTCAGAACCTGCGACACGGTGGGAAGGTGAACTCTCGGAGGACGAGATCGGTTGGGTCGAATGGCACTGCCGCGATCTTATGTCCGAATTTGGCTACGACCCGAGGCTGACCCGGCGCGAATTACGCTATTTTATGCAGCCGATTCGCGGCGAGCGTCCACGAGAATACATCAAATCGCGTGCCTATTCACTGCGCGATGACTTGATTCGGCGTTAGCGGTAGGGACGCTGCGCTGCGGCGTCCAAATAGCGATGTCTCTTTCGTCGTTACGCTTGCAATCGCGATGGAAGCAGGCAATAATCTCCGCGAGATGTCGGGAATCTTCTTCGATCTTCCGAGCGTCCGGTTTCTAAGACGATTCAGATTTCTTGAACCGATGCTACGAATGGTTGTGGCATCACTGTTTCGTTGCCTGAGTGTGCCGGGTCGCGCTTTGAGACAAGTCCATTTCCGGCACGACGAGGCGGAGTTTCCATCGGCGTCGCAGAGTGCTTGTGAAAAGTTTGACTGGACTCTTGATGATTCGCGCGCCGCGGACGGTGTCCCGAACCTTTTCGGGGCGCTCCGCCCTTTTAACAATTGGACAAAGATTAAGGATCAACATGAACTCTTATTCACCCGAAAGACGCCAACGCCGCTCGCGCGGTGGGGGCCGACGCAGAGGAAATCAGGAACGCTTTCGAGACCGGCAGGGAGCAGCGAAGACACAGAAAAAGACATTCTGGCAACGGGTTGCTGAATTTTTCGGAAACGGCGGCGAGAAAAGGAAAACCGCAGGGCAACCGCGCAATGGTGCGCAGCCATCGCGACTGGCGCGCAAACCCGAGCGGATTGAAGTCACTTCGCCCCGTCTGTACGTAGGTAACTTGTCCTTCGACGCTACCGAGAGCGACCTTTTCGAGTTGTTCAACGGAGTGGGGCACGTGCAAAATGCCGAGGTCGTAAGTTACCGGCACAACCAGCGCTCGAAAGGTTTTGCCTTTGTGCAGATGCAAACTATCGAGGAAGCAAAACGCGCCGTGGAGGAATTGCACGACAAGGAATTCCTTGGGCGCAGGCTGGTGGTGAGCGGAGCAAAATCCGACCAGCACGAGGTGCGTTAGCCCACTTTTCGAGGTCTCCCATCCAGATTCTCGCTGTCAGCCGGCTGGCCCGCGACATTGTTGATTTGCACCGGATCGCGCAGGCAGGCTGAGCGCAATCCCACAGTCGCGGCCGCGGCCTACCGCATATCCATCCGAGGACCCTACTTCTTTATCTCCAAATACGTCCGCGTTTGCACGTGACTGGTGCCCGGCTGGAGTTCTTCAACTCGCATTTGTTTGAGGAACCAGCGCTTTTCGATCTTCTGCGCGGAGACGACTTCGAATCGCTTCGCCAGCTGCGCGTTCGAGTCAAACCCCTCCATCCGCATCAGCGCGCCGCTCGCCTTGTCGATCCAAAGCAAAATATTTGAATATTGCGATTCGTGCGAGGGCGCGCGCAGTTGTAGTTTCCAGCACTTGCGCGTGCGGACATTTTCTTCGCCCAACACGCGCGCAGTTGGCCAATAGAGAAATTTGAACGCCAGGTCTTCGTACGTCACGCTGGTGCCTCGAATTCTTTGATTGAGCTTCGAGCCCGAGAATTTTTCGGTTCCGGTGTCGCTCACAACATCAAGGCGCGAACTATTCTCGCCGAGACGCAACTGCAAAACCTCATCGGGATTTGTGAATGAATAACGAATCAGCGGGCCGTTTTGCACCAGCCGAAATGGGACCACCACATCATCTTGCCGAAGCTGCCCCTGCAGATCGATGTGCTGTTGTGACTCAATCATCCGCACGGTGGCGAGAATGTCGTTAGCCGACGGCGGCGACTCGGCGGAAATAAAATGTGTCGCGAATGCCGCACAAATGACGAATGCCGAATGACGAACGAGGAAGGAATGATAAAGGCGGCATGACAAAGGCCGAATGATGGACAACGAACGAGAGCGTGCGCTGGCCGCTCTGGTTTCGTCATTAGCATTCAATTCGTCATTCGTCATTCGTGCTTTGTCATTGTACCGAATTTGTTTATTTGCAGCTAACGATTAAAAGGCTTAAGCGCGGCTTCAATTCCCTCGCATGGACCAGTCTCTCTTTCGTTTGATTAATGGGCAATGGACGAGCCCGGCTCTGGACTTGTTCATGGCGGCGGTGAGCGACAGCGAGATTTGGACGCCGTTGTTTATCGCAATTGGAATTAGCGCACTTTTTCTTGGCGGCTTCAAAGCCCGCGCGTTCGTCATTTGTTTAGTCTTGTCTTTGCTAATCGGAAGCGTAGTCACGAGCGCGTTAAAATCAGCTGTGGATCGCCGTCGGCCCAAACAGGTCGAGACGGTGCGGATGGTGCACTTGCAAAAGGCGCGTCCGAAATTTCTAACTCTTTTTGAGAAACCGACCATTCGCTTTTCCGGTCCCGCCGATCGCAGCCGGTCGGGACCGTCGTTTCCGTCAGGGCACGTGGCGACCAACACAATAATTGCCGTTTTTTGCACCCTGTTTTATCGCCGGGGTGGCTGGCTCTACTGGTTCGTCACCGCAGCAGTGGGTTACTCGCGAATCTATCTTGGCTCGCATTGGCCGAGCGATGTGATTGCTACTGTTTTTCTGGGCGTTGGTGAATCACTGTTCTTTATCGCCGCGCTCGAGTTAATATGGAGGATCGCGGGACGTAAATGGACGCCGCAGTTCTTTGCGCGCCATCCAAGCTTGATTGGCGATCTGAGTGGTAAGGCGCGACCGCCGCGCGCGCCGCAATCGTCCACATGAGCACCACGCGCGCGGTCTGGTTTTTCATCATCGCGCTGACGGCGATTCGATTATCAATGCTAGCGACTACTGATCTGGAATTCGACGAAGCCCATTACTGGATGTGGTCGGAGCGCCTCGCGCCGGCATATTTCAGTAAAGGACCGGCCATTGCTTTTTTCATTCGCGCCAGCACTTCGATTTTCGGCGCGAATGAGTTCGGCGTCCGCTTCTTCAGTCCGCTGCTCGCAGGAGGAACAAGTGTGCTCATGTTCTACTTCGCGCGACGTCTGTTCGGCGCGACTGCCGGGTTGTGGGCTGTCATGGCGGTTAATGTCACCCCGATCTTCAATGTAGGTGCGTTCCTGATGACGATTGATGCGTTGTCGATTTTCTTCTGGCTCGCCGCGATGTTCACATTTTGGTTGGCGGTGGAAAAAAGCCCACATTTCTCCTGGTACTGGCCCCTTACCGGATTGCTGATTGGGCTTGGTTTTCTTTCCAAATACACGAACGCACTAGAGCTTGTCTCGATCGTGTTGGTGCTTGCCCTGGCTCCCCGGCTCAGAAGAGAGTTTGCGCACTCGGGTCTATACTCATTGCTCGGCATGTTCGCCATTTGCACGGTGCCGCCGATAATGTGGAACCAGCAACATGCCTGGATCACGCTCGTGCATTTGCGTTCGCGGGGAAGCCTCGAGCACGGTTTTGGTTTTCATCCAGTCGAGGTACTTTCGTTTCTCGGTCAGCATTTCCTGGCGTACTCGCCATTTCTCTTTCTGGGCTTGGCGTGGGGTGTCATCGCAAGTTGGCGACGCGTCAATCAGCAATTCAAGGTGCTGTTCTTGATGTGGTTTGGGTTACCGGTTTTTGTTTTTTATTTGCTTTTGTCAGTAAACAAAGCTGCCGCGCCAAACTGGGACGGACTCGCTTTTCTGGGTTTTGGCCTTTTGGCGATTCATTTCTGGTGGGAAAAACTCGAACGCAGCATCGCGTTACGGCTGGTCGCTGTCGTGGCCTTACTGCTTGGACTCACGATGAGTATCCTCGCGTTGGACACAGATTTGCTGCGCGCGGCTGGGTACCAGTTTAAGCGAACTGATCCAAGCGATCGGATGCGCGGATGGAAAAGCGCTACGATCGGGCTTGAAAAAATACGCCACGATTTGGAAACGCAATTGGGCGAGAAGCTTTTTCTGATTGCCGACGCTCGCGACCGTGCCTCAGAAATTTCCTTTTATCTACGCGACAAACGAGTCGAAGGGCCACGTCATCCGCCGGTTTATATCCCAGAATCGCAGGACATGGTAAACCAGTTCTCGTTTTGGCCACGCTATGATGAATTCATTGAACTAAAACCGGGCACGCCGCGGCCAGAGGGTGAAACGTACACAGAAGAGAACGGCATCAACCCGTTCGTCGGCCGTGATGCTCTCTTTATTCGGAGCGGTGAGAAGGCACACGTGCCGCATAGTATTCGAGCTGCATTTCAATCAACAGAGCCGGTAGGAACGATTGAAGTGTCGCGCTACGGAAAACTAATACGCACCTGGCAAGTGTTTCTCTGTCGAAACTACCGAACACTCCCGTTGTAGGAAAGGGTCGGGCGAACCGTGGCTGGGGCAATAGCGGATGTCAGCCAGTCTGACTGATTCGGCAGGTTGGCAGCGTGCCAGCCACGTCAGGCTAGCAGCCTAACCTCCTGCGTGCTACCCTGCGGCCACCGCCTACTGGAAATGCAGCAACTCGCAGTTTCGGTCATCGTACCGATCTTCAACGAAGAAGAGAACATCCCGATCTTGCAATCGGAGCTGCACGCGGCGCTAAAAGATCTCGATTACGAAATCATTTTTGTCGATGACGGATCGAGCGATCGCACTGTAGATCGAATCGAAGCTGCACCGAATGTTCGAGTGATCCGGTTTGAAAAAAATGCCGGCCAAAGCGCGGCGATCTATGCTGGTCTCAAGACAGCGTGTGGCGCAACCGTGGTACTTATCGACGGCGATTTGCAAAACGATCCCGCTGATGTTCCAAGGCTTCTTTCTGAAATTGCGCGCGGCGCCGATCTCGTGTGTGGCTATCGCGCCAAGCGCCAGGACACACCGTTGAAGCGAATGACGAGCCGGATTGCCAACGCGGTTCGCAGCCGCTACACAAAAGACGGGGTGCGCGATACCGGTTGCACGCTCAAAGCAATGCGGCGTGAATGTGTTGGCGCGCTCGTTCCATTCAAGGGAATGCACCGTTTCATTCCTGCGCTGGTCAAAGGCGCAGGGTACCGACTTGTGGAAATCCCAGTGAATCATCGGCCGCGCCGGTTCGGCCACAGTAAGTACGGCTTGAGCAATCGCGCGTTGCGCGCGACAGCCGACATGTTCGGTGTGCGCTGGCTGCTTTCGCGGCGATTGAACTACAAGATTCGCGAGTAGCACGTGCTACTCGATGTCAAAACACGCTTGTCAACCCAAGCGCTCCCGCTAAGCTTGGCCTCCCGCACCGGGAATCCGCATGTCCTTGGCCAATTTACTTTCTGCCGAGCAAATCATCCCAGAGATGAAAGCAACGGAACGCTGGGCGGCGATCGTTGAGCTGATCGATTTGCTCGTTGGTCTTGGCAAAATCAAAGCCGCAGATCGCGACCCGATTCTTACCGCGCTTAGACAGCGGGAGGAGACCATGAGCACAGGCATCGGTTTCGGGATCGCCATTCCACATTGTTCTTCAGACCGGCTCGACGAAGTCGTCGCCGCATTCGGAAGATCCACCACAGGCATTGAGTTTGATGCGCTCGACAACGCCCCGGTGAAATTCATCGTCCTTTTCATTGTGCCGAAAAATCAATTTCAGACGCACCTGCGCACGTTGGCTTCCATTGCAAAATTTCTGAACGATCGCTCCGTGCGTGAGAGCCTGGCCGGCGCCACGTCAGCCGACGAAATTTTGTCGATCTTTCGGGATCGTTCCTAGCTGTAGCGGCGGTCTGTGACCGCCGAGCAAATATCGATGCGGCGCTCACAGAGCGCCGCTACAATTTCAGCGATTCTGACCCATGGAAACCTTCCAGTCACTGCTTGCAAGAAAGCTCGCGAGTGCTTTGAAAGAAGCCGGTTTATCGGACGCAGGTGAATTGACGCCGGCAAGCGACCCGCGTTTCGGCGATTACCAGACCAACGCTGCTCTCGTCTTAGGAAAGCAGCGCGGCGAAAATCCGCGAGTTCTCGCGGAGAAAATCGTCGCGCATCTTGTTACTGGCGATGTTTGCGAACGGCCGGTCGTGGCGGGCGCCGGCTTCATCAACTTCACACTGCGGCCCGGCGCGGTCGCTGAAAAGACAATGGAAGTGCTGCGGGACGACCGGCTTGGTGTTGCTGAGGCAAAATCGACACAGCGTATCGTGATCGATTTTGGGTCGCCCAATGTCGCCAAACCGATGCACGTCGGTCACATCCGTAGCACGGTGCTCGGCGATGCTCTTGCGCGCGTCGCGCAGTTTCTCGGACACGAAGTGATCCGAGACAATCACATTGGCGACTGGGGCACGCAGTTCGGTATGGTGATTTACGGTTGGAAGAATTTACTGGATCGACAAGCGCTGCAGCGCAATCCGCTGGCCGAGATTGTGCGCATTTACAAGGAGACAAACGAGCGAGCGACTGAGGATCCGGAAGTTCGCCAAGCCTGCCGCCAGGAATTGATAAAGCTCCAGGCCGGCGACAAGGAAAACCTCGACATCTGGAACGAATGCGTCGCCTTCTCAATGCAGGATTTCGAGCGCGTTTACAAGTTGCTGGATATTCATTACGACATCCAGTGCGGCGAAAGCTTTTACCACAATCGGCTGCCTGGTGTGGTAGAACGCCTGCTCAAATCTGGCATTGCAGAGATTAGCGAGGGCGCCGTGGTTGTTTTCTTTCGCGAAAATCCCGAGCTCGCCGATAAACCATTGATCATCCGCAAGCGGGACGGCGGCTTCAATTATGCCACGACGGACCTCGCCACAATCGATTATCGGATCAGCGATTTGAAAGCGGACGCGATTTGGTACGTAGTGGGCGCGCCACAGATTTTGCATTTCAAACAAATTTTCAATATTGCGCGGCGCGAAGGTTACACGGCTGATCTGTGCCATATCACGTTTGGCAGCATTCTCGGCGAGGACCGGAAACTTATGAAGACGCGGTCCGGCGACAACGTGCCATTGCGTGATCTTCTCGAAGAAGCCTGCAAGCGCGCGCGGAAAATCATTGAGGAAAAGAATCCGCACCTGAGCGATGAGGAAAAGATCGACATCGCTCAGAAGATTGGGATTGGCGCAGTGAAATATGCCGATCTCTCACAGTATCGGATGACCGATTACGTTTTCTCATGGGACAAGATGCTGTCCCTACAGGGAAATACCGCGCCGTACCTGCAGAATGCCTATGTGCGGATTCGTTCAATTTTTCGCAAAGCAGGCGAATCCGCTCCAAAGATTGATATGCTGGTCTTCGCCGATTCCGCCGAAATTAATCTGGCCAAACGGCTGTGTCAGTTTGGCGAGACTGTTCCGCAAGTGCTCAACGATTTCCGGCCAAATATTTTGACAAATTATCTGTTCGAGGTGGCGAACAGCCTCCACGCATTTTACGAGGCCTGTCCGGTGCTGAAGTCAGAGGAACCGGCGCGCAGCTCGCGACTCGCCTTGTGTGAACTGACCGCGCGAGTGTTGAAGTACGGCCTGGGTCTTCTCGGGATTCAAGTGCCGGAGAAAATGTAAGAGAACGCCGAACGCCCAACGTCAAACGTTAAACTCGGACGCTGAATTCGACGTTGGACGTTGAGCGTTGGGCGTTGGACGTTTGCTTCCTGCTGTGAAAAAGGAGCTCCCGCGCATTCCAACCTGCACCTATCGGCTGCAATTCAATCGCTGGTTCACTTTTTTGCAGGCACGCGAAATCGTCCCGTACTTGCACGCACTGGGCATCAGTGACGCGTATGCGTCGCCATATTTTCAGGCGAGCCCGGATAGCCTCCATGGCTACGACATCACCGACCACAACAAGCTAAACGCGGCTATCGGCTCACGCGCGGATTACGAGGCATGGATCGTGGAACTGCACGCCCACTCCATGGGACAGATTCTCGATTTTGTGCCGAATCACGTCGGCATTGCCGACTCGCAGAACCAGTGGTGGATGGACGTACTGGAAAACGGCCCCAGCTCCAGATATGCGCCCTATTTCGACATCGACTGGCAACCCCGGAAATTCGATCTGCGGGACAAAGTTCTTCTCCCAATCTTGAGCGATCAATACGGGCGCGTCCTTGAGCGCGGTGAATTGCAGGTGCACTTCGAACAAGGAACGTTCTATCTGCTGTATGCCGAGCGCAGACTCCCGGTCGCGCCGGGAACGTATCGTCACGTTCTCGAAATTGCCTTGCAAAATCTCGTCGACTACAACGACGAAGGCTTTTACGCGGAACTGCAAAGCATTCTGACCGCGCTCGAATACCTGCCGAAACGCACCGAAACTGATCCGAAGCGGATCGCGGAGCGCACTCGAGAGAAGGAGATCATCAAACGACGACTGGACCGCCGTTGCGTCGAAGCGCCGCAAGTCCAACAGGCGATCGAAAAGGCGTTGGCGCAAATCAACGGAAAACCGGGCGATGCACGCAGCTTCGACACGCTCGATGAATTGCTTAACGCGCAATCCTATCGTCTTGCCTTTTGGCGTGTTGCCGCGGAAGAAATTAATTACCGCCGGTTTTTCGACGTAAATGAGTTGGCGGCGATTCGGGTCGAATTGCCAAAAGTGTTCGACGCCATTCACCGGCTTCTTCTGGATTTGGTGGGCACCGGCGCAGTGACAGGCCTTCGCATCGATCATCCCGACGGTCTTTACTTGCCCGGTGATTATTTCGAAAAGCTCCAGCAGCGTTGCGCGAAAGCGCTTGGGATCGCATTACCCAAAGACGGACGCGCCATTTACATAATCGCAGAAAAAATCCTCACCGGCTCGGAGACACTGCGCAAAGAGTGGCGCGTGCACGGAACCACTGGTTACGACTTTGCGAACCAACTAATGCAGCTGCTGGTCGATTCGTCGGCGGAGGCGGCAATCACAAAGACGTTCCATCGTTTCATGGATCACTCAGTCCCTTTTGGCCATCTGCTGTATGCCAAAAAACTGCAGGTGATGAAACTCGCGCTGGCGAACGACGTCGATGTTCTGGGCAACATGCTTGATCGGCTTTCCGAGCGAGACCGCTGGTATCGCGATTTCACGCTGGAAGCACTTTCGCGTGCGGTGCGCGAGACCATCGCCTGCTTCCCTGTTTATCGAACTTATCTCGTGCCGGATCAGCCGGTGAGCGAAGAAGATCGCCAAATCATCGAGCGCGTGATCAGCGCAGCCAAGCGCCGAAACCCGGCGATGGACGAATCGATCTTCAATTATCTACGTGAGGTGCTGCTTTTTCGTTTTCCACTAAATCTCGATGCCGCCGGGCGCGCGGCGCACACGCATTTCGTTTTGAAGTTTCAACAAACAACGGCACCGGTCATGGCCAAGGGACTGGAGGACACGGTCTTTTACATTTACAACCGGCTGACAGCGCTAAACGAAGTAGGCGGCGAGCCACAACAGTTTGGGATCAGCATCGACGCGTTTCACGAGCGCAATCTGGATCGGCAACGAAATTGGCCGGCGACTTTGCTGGCCACCTCGACACACGACACAAAACGCAGCGAAGATGTGCGTGCGCGAATCGTGGCGATTTCCGAAATCTCGGAGCTTTGGCGACGTTCGCTGCAACGGTGGCACGTGGTGAATCGCCGTTGGAAACAACTGATCAATGACTTGGAAGCGCCGGACGCGAGCGAAGAATATTTACTGTACCAGACTCTGTTAGGCACCTGGCCCGTAGAGGCAAACGGCGACCCTAAACCCATGCCGTCGCCGGAGTACGTCGAGCGGATTCAGGCTTACATGGCGAAGGCGCTCCATGAAGCGAAGATCAACACGAGCTGGATCCAGCCAAACGAAGAATGGGATGCAGCGATGCGGGATTTTGTCGCGAAGATTTTGGAGCCGGCGACGCGAAATAAGTTCGTGCCAATTTTTCTGCCGGTTGTGAAGGAGATTGCGCGTCTCGGCGCCATCAATTCGCTCACACAAATATTGCTGAAGCTAACCTCCCCCGGCGTACCCGACATTTACCAGGGTAACGAGATTTGGGATTTTTCTCTGGTCGATCCCGATAACCGGCGCCCGGTCGATTACAAAAGACGCCGCGACATCCTCGAAACATTAGCGAACGCGACGACCGAGCAACTGATGCAGGGCTGGCCAGATGGCCGGATTAAATTGTTTCTGACCCAGCACGTGCTGCGATTTCGCCGCGAGCACGCTGACCTTTTCCAGCGCGGCGAATATCTACCGCTGCGCCTGAGCGGAACCTTTGCGGAGTGTTGCGTCAGTTTTGCCCGACGCATCCGGGATAAATGGATCGTTGTGATCACGCCGCGACTCTCTTCGCGCGTAGGTTTTCCGCCCATTGGCGAGCGATGGAAAGATACCGCAATCGAATTTCCTGAAACGTTTTCGCTGAAACGCGCACACGATCTATTCACGTGTCGCCCAATTTGTTTAGGGGATCGACAAGTGAAAGTCGCCGAAGCGCTGTCGATCCTTCCGTTTGCAGTGATTACGAATC
>Ga0222622_10000449_pt1 | contig 15327 bp, 15 predicted proteins | sample PLM2_5_b1metaG_FD_177335 | JGI IMG/M metagenome (GOLD analysis project Ga0222622, IMG submission 177335) | Groundwater sediment microbial communities from an aquifer in East River, Colorado, USA - PLM2_5_b1 | ecosystem: Environmental > Terrestrial > Soil > Riparian zone | place: USA: East... | reverse complement strand
TGGTCTGCGCGCTAGTTGTGCCGTTAGCTTTTGCACAAACCAGCACGACGACGACCGAGGAAACGACAACGACGAACAAACCGACAACGACAACAGACACTACAACCACGACCTATACAACCGGAGCCGTAACGACCTATGAGCCGGGCAAGACCATTATCGTCAAAAGCGATGAGGGTCCTGTTAGCTTCGCGCTAGGCACAGCCGCGCGAATTGTTAACGGCGCCGGCAAAGTGGTGACAGCCCCGCTGCGAGCTGGTCAGAAGGTGCGCGTTTATTACACGGGCCCAACTGAACATCGCACGGTCGAGCGCGTGATCGTCGAAGATTAAGCGAACAGTGTTCGCAAAATTCAAGCCGCAGGATCGCTGATCCTGCGGCTTTTTGCTGTAGCCGTCGCTCTGTGAGCGACGCTACAGGATTTGCGCTTCGTAGGTAAATCGAGGAAGTTTCATTCCTCATGGCTTTCGATTTAAAGGAGATTATTGCCGCGCGGCTGGGTGAAAATTATCAGCTCCACGAGCGGCACGTGAACCGGACACTGGTGGCGGCCCAGCGGGTGATCGGGTTCGACAGGGTCTATGCGCGGGGCGAGGGCGCGTATCTCTACGACATGGATAATCAGCCGTATCTGGATTTTCTGAGCGGCTACAGCGTATTCAACATCGGGCGGAATCATCCGCTGGTGCAACAGGCAATCCGCGACGTGCTGGATCTCGATCTGCCGAACATGGTGCAGATGGATTGCTCGCTGTTGAGCGGTTTGCTTGCGGAAGCAATCACGAAACGGACGCCGCCGCATCTGGACGCCGTTTTCTTTTGCAATTCAGGGACCGAAGCGATGGAAGGTGCGCTCAAATTCGCACGCGCCGCGACTGGCAGGAAGCGCGCTGTGTCGCTGGCTAGCGCGTTTCATGGGCTAAGCCTCGGCGCGTTGTCGTTGATGGGTTGCGAGAGTTTCACCGAAGGGTTTGGACCGCTAATTCAAGGCTTTGATGCCCGCGTGCCGCTGGATGATCTCGAGGCGCTGGATCGGGAATTGCGCTCGCGCGATGTGGCGGCTTTCGTGATCGAAACCGTTCAGGGAAAAGGATGTCAAACTCCCAAGACAAACTTCTTTGTTCGTGCACAAGAGCTTTGTCGTAGATACGGAACTCTCGTCATTTCTGATGAAGTGCAGACCGGACTTGGCCGCACGGGAAAAATGTTCGGATTTCAGCATTGGGATTTGGAGCCGGACATCATTACTCTCGCGAAAACTTTGAGCGGCGGTTATGTGCCGTGCGGCGCAATCGTGGCGCGACGCGACATTTACCAGAAAACATTTTCGCGGATGGACCGTTGCGTTGTTCACTCGACAACCTTTGGGCGCAACAACCTGGCAATGGCCTGTGGTCTCGCGGCGCTGGAAATTATCGACCAGGAAAATTTGGTCGACCGCGCGGACAAGATGGGCGCGCTACTGGCGGAAAAAGTGGACGCGCTCCGCGCGAAGCATTCGTTCATCAAAGAAGTCCGAGGCAAAGGTCTCATGATCGGGATCGAGTTCCACGAGCCCAGCGAGTTCAAACTCAAGATGGCTTGGAAACTTTTGCACAAGATCGACAAGGTGCTCTTCGCGCAGATGGTCGTGACACAAATGTTGAGCAAACATCGCATTCTTACCCAAGTAGCCGGGCACGCGATGGACGTGATGAAAATCCTGCCCCCGCTGATCATCGGCGAGAAAGAAGTCGACATGTTTGTGAACGCGCTCGACGACGTGTTGACCGAGTGCCGCAAATTCCCGGGCCCGATGTGGGAACTTGGAAACAATTTCGTGCGCGCAGCCCTCGGTTCGCGCGGGTCCGCCGAAATGCGGTCCGCAGTTTCGGCGTAGTATTGCTAAGTAACACCTTGCTTCAGCGAGGTGACAGAGGCAACTCGGCCATCGGAACTGCTTTAGCAGTTTACGTAATGGCTCAATAAACCGCTAAAGCGGCTGCCGCTGAAGATGACATCTGAATCATCTCGCTAAAGCAGGGTGTTAGTAAGGAATCTGTTCGCAGCAGATTTCCCGTTTGTCGATCTGTCTCTCAGGCGTACGTTGTACAAAGGAAGGAAAAATATTATGAGCACTGTGGTCGCTGAAAAGAAAAAAACTGAAACGAAGCTGAATCAGCTGGAGCAGCTGAAGAAGTTCACCAAAGTCGTCGCGGACACTGCCGACTTTGAATCGATCAAGGATTTCAAGCCGCAGGATGCGACGACGAACCCAAGCCTGGTTTATGCCGCTACTCAAAAGCAGCAATACGGGCGTCTGCTGGATGAAGTTTTGAAGGATCGGAAGAACTCGGGGTTGAGTGGCCAGGCGCAGATCGAAGACATCTGCGATCATCTACTGGTTCAGTTCGGTTCCGACATTCTCGAGATTGTGCCTGGACGCGTCTCGACCGAAACCGACGCGCGATTGTCGTACGACGTCGAAGGTTCGATCAACAAAGCGCGGCGACTGGTTCAACTTTACGAGGAGCACAAAATTCCACGCGAACGCGTGTTGATTAAGATCGCGTCAACTTGGGAAGGACTTCTTGCCGCCGAGCAACTGCAAAAAGAAGGGATCCGCTGCAATTTGACGCTGCTGTTTTCATTGCCGCAGGCGGTGCGCGCGGCCGAGGCAAAAGTGCAACTTATCTCGCCGTTTGTCGGGCGGATTTACGATTGGTACAAAAAGGAGATGAAGCGCGATTACATCGGTCCGGAAGATCCAGGAGTACAGTCAGTTACTGAAATTTATACGTATTATAAGAAGTTCAATATCCCGACCGAAGTCATGGGTGCGAGCTTCCGCAACATCGGCCAAATCCGCGAGCTGGCGGGCTGCGATTGCCTGACGATCAGTCCCGAACTGATGAAGGAACTTTCTGAATCTAGCGAGCCGCTCGAACGCAAACTGGACCCCGGAAAAGTGAAATCGGCGAAGATCGACAAACTAGGGTTAGACGAAAAGAAATTCCGGTGGTTGCTAAACGAGAACGCGATGGCGTACGAAAAGACTGGTGAGGGCATTCGCAAATTCGCGGCTGACGTGGTGAAGCTGGAAAAATTCGTCGCATCGAAGATATGAACCGCGGATTACACCGATAGGGCGGATAGAAATAAGGGATACTGCGACCGGCGTTTTGTCATTCTGAGCGAAGCGAAGAATCTCTGGTCATTTGTTTGGGCGCCATGAAGGCGATATCCAGAGATATTTCACTTCGCTCAACATGACAGCAAGAGGGGCCTTATCCGATCGGGGTAATCCGAGGTGAACTCATGTTCAACGTTGTTCTCGTCGAGCCGGAGATTCCGCCGAACACTGGCAACATCGGGCGACTTTGTCTTGCAACGCGGTCAACACTGCATTTGGTCAAACCGCTTGGCTTTTCGTTAGATAATCGAGAGTTGCGCCGAGCAGGCCTCGATTACTGGGAGGAGGTCCCTTTGGAATTATGGGATTCCTTTGACGCCTTGCGACGGGCGCAGCCGTCGGGAACGCGCTACTTTTTTCTGACGACAAAAAGCAAGCGGCCTTATTACGAAGTGAGATTTCAGAAGGATGATTTCCTCGTGTTTGGCCGCGAGACGAAAGGCCTCTCGGAGGATTTGCTGGGCACCAACGTTAATAACTGCGTCACTATTCCGATGCACGGGACGCGAAGTCTGAACCTGGCTACTGCGGTTGCAATTGTGTTGTTCGAGGCTGTGCGACAACAGCGCCGAAGAGCCACGGACTGAGGCCAAGAGCCAGCGTTTTGTGGGACCGAAGGCATCCGAAAAAGATCGCTCCAACGTTGAATAAGTACAGATCTCCAAAAGTCTAACAACGCTAAAAGGAAACATCTTATGAGAACATTTGTTGCTGTAATTTGCAGTCTTGCGCTCGCGAGTGTCGCGTACGGCGCGCAACCAGAAGAAAACAAACAACAGAAGAAAAAGCAGCCGCAAACGGTGCAGCACGCGCCTCCGCCTACGACCGGACATCAGACGGGCGCTGGAGCGGGCCCCAAGAAGACGTCAATGGGAGCCTATCAAGGCAAGAAGGGCCAGACCCAAATGGGCGCTTATGAAGGGCAGAAGGGCAAGAAAGGCCAGACCCAAATGGGAGCGTAGGAAGGGCAGAAGGGCAAGAAAGGCCAGACTCAAATGGGCGCTTATGAAGGGCAGAAGGGCAAGAAAGGCCAGACCCAAATGGGCGCCTATGAAGGGCAGAAGTTCAAGAAAGGCCAGACCCAAATGGGCGCCTATGAAGGGCAGAAAGGCAAAAAGGGCCAAACCTCAATGGAAGCTTATCAGGGGCAGAAGGGCAAGAAGGGTCAAGCCTCAATGGAAGCTTATCAGGGGCAAAAGGGCAAGGCCCCCAAGGGTGGGAAAGTAACGGAAGCGACCGCGGCAACGGGCAAGGTAGCAAAGAGCAAGCCATTTAAGCCGCAGCACTTCAACGTTGCAAAACAATTTAACACCGCAAAGGCACCGCCAGTGAAGTTTCAGCAAGGCAGACACATTGAAGGAAGCCAAAACTGGCAGGGCCAAAATTACGCCGTTTTCCGCAACTACCACTCAGAGTGGCATGATCAGGGTTGGTGGCATAGCCATTACGGCAATAACATCGTGTGGACGTTCGGAGCCCCGTATTACTTTAGCTCCGGTTACTGGTTCCCGGCGTGGGGCTACGCTCCCAACGCGTATTATGCCTGGGATGGCCCTATCTACGCGTATAATCGTCTGCCGCCGGATCAGGTAATTGCTAATGTGCAGGCTGCGCTGCAGCAACAAGGTTATTATCACGGAGAGGTGGATGGTCTCATTGGACCGCTTACACGCGGTGCGATCGCAGATTACCAGCGCGATCACGGCCTCTACACAACATCAACAATCGATCAGCCGACGTTGCAATCACTGGGAATGTCATAACTGAATTTGTAGCAATCGAAAAGCCGCCGTGGAGTTCTTTCTGCGGCGGCTTTTTTTGCTCAGTATATTTATGCTCGGCCGTTTTGGCTGATCTTGTGCGATGTCGATCCTGGTGAGAGATAGTTGTTCGTGCAGTCGCCCCAATTAATCGCTCGCGATATCTATCAGTCGTTTCGGATGGGTCCTCGCCGGATCGAAGTGCTGCGGGGCATCTCCATGCAAATCGAGCATAATGAAGCAGTATTTCTCTCTGGGGCTTCTGGCGCAGGCAAAACAACGCTTCTTTACACATTAGCCGGTCTGGAGCGGCCCGAGTCGGGAACCGTTGAATTCGAAGGCCGGCGATTGTATTGTGGCGGCTCCGCAGCAGAGGCGCGTTTGCGGAACAAAAAAATGGGTTTTGTTTTTCAGGGTTACTTCCTGTTACCCGAACTTACCGCATTCGAAAATGTCCTGCTGCCGGGAATGATTGCCCGTCGGGCGACGAAACACGACACCGAGCAAAGCCTGACTGCGGTCGGCCTCGCGGATCGCATGCATCATTTGCCAGCAGAGCTTTCCGGCGGGGAACAACAGCGGGTCGCCATCGCGCGAGCGTTGACGAACGATCCAGACATCATTTTTGCCGACGAGCCGACTGGAAATCTCGATTCGAAAACAGGCGACGCCATTATGGATTTGCTTTTAAATCTCGCGCGCGATCGGAAGAAGACGCTCCTTGTCGTGACGCACGACAATCGGCTGGCAACACGCGGCGACCGGCAGTTGCACATCAAGGATGGGGTGTTGCAGTAAGGGCCAGGTTAAATAGTTAAAAAAAGTTACAATGTTACAACGGATCCCCGCTTCAACGGTTCAACGGTGTAACGATTCAACGCTTTTATTTTGCTGCTTGAATTACGCAATTAAACGTCGAAGATTTTTTTTGCGATTATGAAAACCACCGATGCAGCGGTATTAGAGGAACCCAAGATCCATGAGCCTACTGCGGATTCAGTAGTTGAACCGGCAATTGAAGGTCGTCCACGGCCCATCGCCGTGGGCATCAAGGAAGCAAAGATTTACATCGACGGGAAATTTTACTCCGAAGCCGACGCGAAAATCTCCGTTTTCGACCATGGTCTCCTGTACGGCGACGGAATTTTCGAGGGAATTCGTTTCTATAATGGTCGTGTTTTCCGACTCGGCGAGCATCTTGATCGGTTGTGGGATTCGGCTCGCTCGATCTGCCTGGAAATTCCTATGACCAAGGAGGCGATGACAGAAGCGCTCCTCGAGGCGATTCGGCAAAATCATCTGCGGGACGGTTACGTCCGACTGATAGTGACGCGCGGGATTGGTAATCTGGGTCTAAATCCGACGCAATGTAAATGGCCGAGCGTGATCATTATTGTGGCGGCAATCACGCTCTATCACGAGAATCTTTATAAAAAGGGATTGACGATCGTGACATGCGCGACGCGCCGCTGCAATCCGGGTGCACTCAATCCGGCAGTCAAGTCTCTCAATTACTTGAACAACGTGATGGCACGGCTGGAGGCGAATTTGGCTGATGCGGACGAGGCGCTGATGTTGAACGATGTGGGCAATGTTGCCGAATGCACGGCGGACAACATTTTCGTCGTTAAGCGCAGTCAAATTGTTACGCCGCCGGTTACCGCAGGCGCACTTCGCGGCATTACACGCTCAGTCGCGTTTGAAATCGCCACGGAACTTGGCTTCAAAACGTTAAAGGCAGATATTACGCGCCACGATGTTTACGCTGCCGACGAATGTTTTCTTACCGGGACGGCGGCGGAGATCGTTCCCGTGGTTAAAGCCGACGGGCGCCTGATCGGTAACGGAAAACCCGGCCCCGTCACTATGCGCATAATTGCACGCTTCCGGGAAATGACGCGCGAAACGGGCACACCGATTTTCGCCTAGCGTTGAGCAAAGCCGCTTCCGAGGCAGTAGATGTCAGGGAAATATTCCGGGTTGAATGTTTCCAAAATATCAGGGTCTAATTAACAGAGATGTTGTGCGACGTTTGCAAATGCAATGACGCGACGGTGTTCCTGACACAGATTCTGGAAGGCAAAATGCACAAGGTGAATCTGTGCGAAGCCTGCTCGAAAGAGAAAGGTGTACAGGACCCCACGAGCTTCGCTCTTGCCGATCTGCTGCTTGGCATCGGAGCAGCCGAGGAGATCGAAAAGGGAGCGCCGACGCAAAAATGTCCGGTATGCGGCTTTAGCCAGGCTGACTTCAAGAAAACTGGACGCCTGGGATGCAGCGAATGCTACGTCACGTTTGCGGAGGGTTTGCACTCGCTCCTAAAAGCAATGCACAAAGGCACCGAACATGTGGGGAAATTGCCGGAACGCGCGCAGCGCGCCATGGCACTGAGTCATCGGATGCGGGCGCTGAACGAAAATCTGCAGAAAGCCGTAGCCGATGAGAACTATGAGACGGCCGCCTCGCTGCGCGATCAAATCAAACAGCTTGAAAGCGAACTCACCAATTCCCCATGAAATTTTCGAATATGCTGGCTACTGCCGGGGAATGGCTGCGCGGTGAAGGGCCGCATCACCAAGTTGTGATTAGCAGCCGTGTGCGCCTCGCGCGTAATCTGCGCAACCGCCCTTTCCCTGGCTGGGCGAAGAAAGCCGAACGCAATTCGATCCTGGAACTGATCAGGTCACATGTGGAATCGCTTCCGGAAATGCAGGAATCCTTTTCCGAAAGTTTGCAGGATCTGTCGGCCTTGGACAGGCAGGTGTTGGTGGAACGTCATCTGATTAGTCGCGAGCATGCGGCCAAAGGCGGCGGGAGCGCGGTGGTAGTGAATCGGCGGCAAACCGTTAGCATCATGATCAACGAAGAAGATCATTTACGAATGCAATCGATTCGCTCCGGGCTCCAGTTGAAGCAGGCATTCAAGCTGGTGGACAAGATCGACAGCGCACTGGAAAGCAAGCTCGACTTCGCTTTTGATCCGCGGATGGGATATCTAACCGCATGCCCTACGAACGTTGGCACTGGGATGCGCGCCTCCGCGATGCTCCACTTGCCTGGCCTTGTCCTGAGCGAGTTGATTAACCAAGTGATTCAAGCGGTGAGTAAAATCGGTCTCGCGGTGCGTGGGCTTTACGGCGAAGGGACCGAAGCAATGGGTAACCTCTTTCAAATCTCAAATCAGACCACGCTCGGTGAGAAAGAGGACGAGATCATCCATCGTCTGAGCAAAGTGATTGAAACAATCATCGAAAAGGAACATGACGCGCGTCAAATTTTGCTCCAAAAAAAGCCGAACACGCTGTGCGATCAGATCGGTCGCGCGTATGGAGTTTTGACCTACGCGCACGCCATGCCGTCGAAAGAAGCGCTCAACCTGCTCTCGATCATCAAACTCGGCATGGACCTGGGCGCGTTTCCAGAAGACCAGCGCCTTCAGATCGATGAATTGTTTATCGAAACGCAGCCGGCGCATTTGCAAAAAAGCTCGCAACAAAAACTGAATGCCGAAGAACGCGACCATCTGCGCGCCCAGATTATCCGCGAGCGTTTGAAAGTTTTCCCCAAACCTGATATTAGTAAGATGGCAAGGGAGTCGGGCAATGGTTCGACTAACGCGCAATCGAACAATGAATAATTTTACACCGCGAGCTCAACAGGTTTTGGCGCTTGCTCGTAAGGAAGCCGACCGGTTTAACCACAACTACGTCGGCACTGAGCATCTGCTTTTGGGACTCATCAAACTTGGCCAAGGAGTAGCGGTGAACGTCTTGCAGAAGATGGGTCTCGATCTCGAGACAGTGCGCATGGAGGTCGAGAAACAGGTCGGCTCAGGACCGGAGACCAAGATCGTCGGTAATGTTCCTTACACGCCCCGGGTTAAAAAAGTGTTGGCGCTGGCGGGCAAGGAAGCCAAGGCGCTCAATCATTCATACGTCGGCACGGAACATATTTTGCTTGGACTTCTGCGCGAGGGCGAGGGGGTTGCCGCCAGAGTACTCAAGAGCCTCGAGCTCGACATCGAACGCACGCGGAATGAAATCCTTAAAGAGCTTGACCCAAACTTCACGCCGACTGAATCAGAGCAGGAACCCGGCGAACCGGCGAAAAAAGACGTCAAGACTCCAGCGCTACGCGCATTTGGCCGTGACCTGACGGAGTTAGCGAGGAAGGGAGAACTCGATCCCGTAATTGGCCGGCGCAATGAGATTGAGCGGGTAATTCAAGTGCTTTGCCGGAGGACAAAGAACAATCCAGTTCTGATCGGCGAAGCCGGCGTAGGGAAAACGGCCATCGCCGAAGGATTGGCGCAGGAAATCGCAAATGGCAACGTGCCCGAACTGTTGCATGACAGGCGTGTCATCACCCTAGATCTGGCGCTAATGGTGGCTGGAACAAAATACCGCGGTCAGTTCGAAGAGCGTATCAAAGCTGTGATGGACGAAATCCGCCGCTCCAAGAACGTGATTCTTTTCATCGACGAGTTGCACACGATTGTCGGGGCAGGTTCGGCCGAAGGGGCTATGGACGCGTCGAACATTATCAAACCTGCGCTGAGTCGTGGCGAGTTGCAATGTGTCGGCGCGACGACGATGAATGAGTATCGCAAGTACATCGAGAAAGACGCAGCATTGGAACGTCGTTTCCAGACGATAAAAGTGGATGCGCCGACGGTTGATGAGGCGATTCTAATCTTGAAAGGTCTTCGACCCAAGTACGAGGCGCACCACAAGGCAAAACTCACCGACGAGGCGCTGGAGACTGCCGTCAGATTTTCGGATCGTTACATCACGGGACGGTTTCTTCCCGATAAGGCTATCGATGTGATGGACGAGGCAGGCGCGCGTGCTCGGATCAATGCCATGACACGTCCGCCGGATGTGAAGGACATCGAGAAAGAAATAGAAGAGATCCGACTGGAAAAGGAAGGAGCGATTAAGGCGCAGGATTTTGAGAAAGCTGCCGCTCTTCGCGACAAAGAGAAGCAAACGAAGGAGAAACTCGATGCCATTCTCAGCAAATGGCGTGAGGAGCGGGAAGAGAAAGAGGTCGTGGTAAGCGCGGACGACATGATGCACATCATCTCGAAAGTCACCGGCGTCCCACTGCAGCGGATGGAACAGGAGGAAACGCAAAAGCTTCTCATGATGGAATCCGAGATGAAGCATCGCGTCATCGGCCAGGACGAAGCGGTCACCGCCATCAGCAAGGCTTTGCGTCGGTCACGGGCCGACTTGAAGGATCCAAGGCGCCCGATCGGTTCGTTCGTCTTTCTCGGTCCCACTGGAGTCGGCAAAACGTATCTCGCGCGCACTCTCGCCGAATTCATGTTCGGTGACGCCGACGCGTTGATTCAAATCGACATGTCGGAGTACATGGAAAAATTCACCGCATCGCGTTTGATCGGTTCGCCGCCAGGGTACGTCGGTTACGAGGAGGGCGGACAACTATCGGAAGCCGTGCGACGCCGGCCGTACTCGGTTGTGCTTTTTGATGAGATCGAAAAGGCGCACCCGGATGTGATGCATTTGCTTTTGCAGATACTTGAAGACGGCAAGATCACCGACTCGCTAGGGCGCAAGATCGATTTCCGAAACACCATCATCATCATGACTTCCAACGTCGGCGCCGAATTGTTGAAAAAACAAACGGTGATGGGTTTCGGCGCGCCGCTCGAAGGGCACGATTACGATTCGATGCGCGACAAAATTCTCGATGAGACCAAGCGCGTCTTTAAACCGGAATTTCTCAACCGGCTGGACGAGATCATTGTGTTTCATTCGCTTGGCAAACCTGAGCTGTTGCGCATCGTCGATCTGGAAGTGGACAAAGTGCTAACCCGCATCAAGGCCAAGGATGTCCACATTGAGTTGACGCAAAGCGCGAAGGAATTCCTGATCGAGAAAGGATACGATCCGCAGTATGGAGCGCGGCCAATGCGGCGTGGGGTGGAGCGTTTTCTCGAAGACCCGCTCGCGGAAGAATTGCTCCGCGGCACCGTAAAACCCGGCGACAAAGTTGAGGTTATGGCGGTCGATGGGAAGCTCTCGTTCCAGGTTCCCGAATCGCAACCACAGAGCAGCGCGACCGCGCCGACGAGCTAGGGCTGCGTTACAAGTCCACCGTAGAGGTTGACGCATTTCCTTTTATGTGACGCCATGTGTCACATGAAGACGATAACGATCCGGGAACTTCACCACAACACTGGCGAATGGGTCCGGGAGGCAGCCAGGTTCGGCGAGATTCATGTCACGGAGCGTGGGAAAACTATTGCGAAGATCGTCCCGCAGGCACCGGCGCATGAAATTCCATATTTCGCGCGTCGCAAACTCATCCCTCGTTTTCGCGCAATCATGCACAACCTTCAAGGCGGGACAGATAGCACTCAAATCATCTCAGAAGACCGAGACCGGCCAATTGAATGATCTACTTCGATGCTAGTTACGTCGTGCGGCTGTATTACAAGGACCACGGTTTTGAAGAAGTTCGGCATTTGGCGACCACCGATGCGATTGCGTGTGCTCAACACGGGCAAGCGGAAGTAGTAGCGGCACTTCACCGCAAATGCCGAGAAGGCACTTTAACGACGAAAGCCTATCGAGTTATTCTGGAGCAATTTGGTGCTGACGTCAAAGCTGACGCGTTCAGATGGTTCCCTCTGTCGCAAACTGTTTTGGATCGGGTCCGCGCCAGCTTTAATAGGTTGCCGGCAGAGATTTTCCTTCGCGCATCAGACACCATACACCTGGCCAGTGCGAGCGAACACGCTTTCCCTGTTATTTACTCCAACGATAAAAACTTGTTAGCGGCTACGCCCCATTTTGGGCTTCGCGGCGTAAACATAATTCATTGATCACGCCCGTGGATGGGCATCGGCGTAAGCTTTCTTCAGCCGTTCGACAGTGACGTGCGTGTAAATCTGCGTGGTAGAAAGGCTGGCGTGCCCCAGTAGGGCCTGGACACTGCGCAGATCAGCACCGCGATCGAGCATGTGCGTGGCAAAGCTATGTCGCAATTTGTGTGGGCTAATTGAAATCGGAATTGATGTGTGGCGCACATAGCGTTTTAACACTAACCAGATCGAGCGGGAGGACATTCGTTTTCGCGCCTTGTTTATGAAGAGTGGCCCTGTATGCACGTTCGCAGCGGCGCGATAGCGTGAGATCGTTTCGAGCGCCGGCAAACCCACCGGGCAAACACGCTCCTTGCGACCTTTGCCGAATACCCGCACAGACTCGGTGTAAGGATCGAGATCGGCCACATCGAGCGCAGCCAGCTCGCTCAGTCGCAAGCCGCTGCTGTAAAATAATTCCATAATAGCGACATCGCGCAGCGGCATCCAAACTGGCGCGGCGCGGTTCTTCGTCTCGCGGGTCGGAGCGCTAAGGAGCTCCTCAACCTGTTGCCGAGTGAGCACCAGCGGCAGCTTCTTTTCAATTTTTGGCATTTGCACTTCTCGAACGGGATTATGTCGTAGCCGTTTTCGAGCTGCGAGAAACTGATAAAAGCTGCGCAGCGCAGAGAATTGCAGCCGCACGTATGAACGAGCCTGCCCGCGCTTCATAAGTGCAAAAAGATAATCTCGAAAATCGTCAGCATTACATTTCTTCCACGATCTCTTGGTTTCCGCACCACAAGTAGCTAACGCCTGGCGATACGCCTTGAGGGTGCGCGGCGAAGCATTTCGCTCATTGGCGAGGTATCGCAGGAATTCCTCGACGAGAGGATCTTTTTTCTCAGAAGCGCTTGGGACCTTTTTCATGTCGAGCAGGGGTAGGGCGGGCAGTCCCCTGCACGCCGCGGGATGCGAGCAGCCGATCGACCGGCGCGCACGGAGTGACGCGCCTTACCGGCCAAAAGCGAAGAAGTCATTCCGGCTTTTCTACCACGTACCGCAAATCGGTAGGGCTGGCATTACCCCGAAACTGACTCCTGAAAATTGGCGGCGGGTTTGTAGAAATTAATTCGTACCCCTTCAGAACAAATTCTGGATAGATCCCGTTACTGGCAGGCTCATAGACTTTGTCGCCGCTGAAATTACCGTAGAGCTTGTATTCGTAATTATTGTCGCTTCCAAATTCGAGACGCTCGCGGTCGGGCGCGAGCTTTTGTTTTTCATTTAACATTACCAACTCAGCTGTGCTCCATGGTTGACCCGGTCGCCGGACGTAACCCCAGAATTTGTAATCGGGCTTATAATAGCGTCGCCCGATAAAGTAATCCCCGGTCGGCTCGGCTGCGATATGTTGCGCCATCTCGATTCGTGCTTGCTGAATGCCCTGCGGCATGGTTTCGCAACTGCTCAACAACACCGCGCACAGCAGTATATTGCCTGCCAGTAAAAACTGAGTCGCGCGTCTCATTGCTTCGATGGACATCCTTTATCGCACCTTTCTGCAAGGCGCAATTGGAAGCTCCTTTGCTAGGTTGTAAATTCGAATGTCGAATCCGAAACGACCTTGCGTTTTTCGCGTTCACCGATCACTAGTCACTGATCACTGATACCATGGTTCGATTCTTCAACGCTCTGGGCACGCCGCTGCTCTCTTTTTTTCAATACCTGGGCGAACTCGTGCTGCTGGCAGCTGACACTTTTCGTTCCATTTTCACGCGCAAACTCCGCTGGAAATTATTTCTCAATCAAGTTGTTGAGATTGGATTGCTTTCGCAGCTCGTCGTTATAATCACCGGCGCATTCACCGGCGCGGTGTTCTCGGCACAAACATTTTTCCAATTTAACAAGCTGGGAATGGGCTCCGCCGTGGGCGCGGTAGTTTCGGTGTCGCTCTGCCGAGAACTGGCTCCTGTTCTGACAGCACTAATGGTCGCGGGGCGCGTCGGGGCGGCGATGTCGGCTGAGATCGGCACAATGAAAGTGACGGAGCAAATCGATGCACTTCGCGCGCTGGCAGTTTACCCCGTTGATTACCTGGTAGTGCCGCGCGCGCTTGCCATGATGGTATCGATGCCGCTGCTTGTGGCGGAGTGCATCGCCGTCGGCATCGCCGCCGGCTATCTCGTAGCGATTTTCATGCTCGACATTAACGGCACTTATTACATGGCGAACATGGTGCGGTGGACGCGCAGTCGTGACATCATCATGGGTCTGTCAAAAGCATTCTGTTTCGGAATACTCATCGTGTTCATCAGTTGCCAGAAAGGCTTGACCACACGCGAAGGCGCGGTGGGCGTCGGCCGCGCGACAACTGAAGCTGTCGTGGACTCGTCGCTGGCTGTTCTGATTTGCAATTTCTTCCTTACCATGATGTTCAACATCATCTACCCGGCGGGCTATCAATGAGTGCAGTGATGGCGATTTTTGGAGTAATTGAAAGTGGAGAGTGGTGAGTTGAGAGTTCGTGTGTTGCCATGATCGAAGCACCGCCGTCTCCAAAGCCGTCTAGCAAACCTCAGCCGGTTCCAGGTAATTCGTCGCCTATGATCAAGGTGCGTTCATTGAAAAAAAAAATCGGGCAGCAGGAGATTTTGCGCGGCGTTGATCTTGAGGTGCAGACCGGTGAAACTCTTGCCATCATCGGGCGCAGCGGCGGTGGCAAGAGCGTTTTGCTTAAACATCTCGTAGGATTGATGGAACCGAACCGGGGAGAAATTTGGATCCAGGGCCAAAACATTATCGGTATGAGCGAGCGCCAGCTTGGGGCGATTCGCCAAAAGGTTGGAATTCTTTTCCAAGGCGGCGCGCTTTTTGATTCGATGACGGTCGAAGACAACATTGCATTTCCTTTGCGCGAAGCCGGCGAACGCGATGCGAAGATTTTGCACTCAAAAGTTGCGGAGATGCTTGAGGTAATGGAAATGGAGGGAGAGGAGGACAAAATGCCGGAGAGTTTGAGTGGCGGAATGAAGAAACGGGTGGGTCTCGCGCGCGCCATCATTCGCCGCCCTTCGTGCGTACTGTACGATGAGCCGACGGCAGGGCTTGATCCTGTTGTGGCGGACAGCATCAACCGATTGATCCGCCGGCTGCAGCAACGCTTTGGAATGACTAGCGTCGTGGTCACCCACGATATGAAAAGCGCATTCGACGTAGCTGATCGGATCGCGTACCTGCACGAAGGCCGCGTCTATTTTCATGGGACTGCGACTGAGCTTCAACAGTCGACAGATCCTCTCATTGAGGATTTCCTGCTCGGCCGATCCGACGGCAGGGGCGATTGACTCAATCGTCCTGGGCGGGTTGCGGTGAACCGCCGGTATCTTGCGAAAATCAGCAGTAAAGACGACAATTAGCGTCTCAAAATGAACCGGCACGAGCGAGGTTTGGAATTTAAAGTTGGTATTTTTGTTTTTGTGGGTTTGGCGATGTTAGCCGCGCTGCTGGTGCAATTCGGCAGGCTGGGAGAGGGTTTCAAGACATATTACCCCCTGACGGTT
>Ga0222622_10000447_pt1 | contig 15395 bp, 9 predicted proteins | sample PLM2_5_b1metaG_FD_177335 | JGI IMG/M metagenome (GOLD analysis project Ga0222622, IMG submission 177335) | Groundwater sediment microbial communities from an aquifer in East River, Colorado, USA - PLM2_5_b1 | ecosystem: Environmental > Terrestrial > Soil > Riparian zone | place: USA: East River... | reverse complement strand
GGGCAAACGAAGCGCGCGTTCACGCCGACCGACATCTACAAGCTCACCACGGTGAGCTCACCGGCGATGTCGCCCGATGGGCGCCGCGTCGCTTTCACGGTGACGACGGTCAAGGAAACCGAGAACAAGCGGCACAACGAGGTGTGGGTCGTGCCCACCGCTGGAGGGGCGCCGGTACGCTACACGTCGCCGGGCACCGAAAGCTCGAGTCCACGCTGGTCGCCGGATGGCGCGTGGCTCTTCTTCACCTCCAAGCGAGAAGGTGGTAAGGGGACGACGTGGGCACTGCGCATGGATCAGCCGGGCGGCGAGGCCGTGCAGCTCGAGCAGTATCCGGCCGGCAGCACGCCGCGCGACCGGCGCTTCGCCGTCTGGGCGGACACGGTTCCCGGCGACACGCTCACCGATTCGACGCGCAAGGCCACGGATCCGTTCGACGCCATGGGCGCGACTGCCCGTCCGCCGTTCGGCGCCGTCACCAAGCCGATCGATCCGAAGCGCTTCGACGGCCGCCACATCGTCGACATGACGTACAAGACCAACAACGGCGGCTTCCTGCCTAACCGCAAGATCGCGCGCACGTACAAGGCCGCGCAGCTGTGGATGCAGCCGTTCGCCGGCGCGAGCACGAAAAAGAAGCTCACCGATACGCCGTATTCGCACCGCGAGGTCGCCGTCTCGCCTGACGGAAACTGGATTGCCTTCGTCGCCGACTCCGCGCTTCGCTCCGATTCCGCGCTTCAGGCGCAGCGCGATTCACTCGGCCGGCTGCCCTACGACAGCACGCGCGACGAGCGCGAGCGGAACGATGACGACATCTACGTCGTGAGCGTCGGCGGCGGTGCACCGCGCAAAGTCGCGAGTGCTCGCGGCTCCGAGCGCTCGCTCGCCTGGTCGCCCGACGGCTCACGCATCGCCTTCATCGCGAGCCCGACGCGTACGGCGTCCGACCGCATCTACACCGTGGACGTGAAGAGCGGCGCCGTGACCAACGTGCTGCGCGACTGGCGCTACGAGCCGGACAATGTCTTCTGGACGCCATCCGGCGACATCCTGTTCACCGCCCCGACGGGCGGGAGCACAGGTGTGTATCGCCTGGCGCCAAAGTCCGGCGTCGTCACCCAGCTGGTGAGCGGACGCCGCCGCATCAGTGGCCTGACGACGGACGAGGCTCGGTCGCGCATCGCCTACGTCGCGACGAGTCTGACGGCGCCGACGGAGCTCTACGTCGCCAATGCCGACGGGAAGGGCGAGCGCAAGCTGACGAGCTTCAACGACAAGGTGAATTCCGAGATCGCGTGGTCCGACGCCGAGCGTTTCACCTACAAGTCGGTCGGGAACCTCGAGATCGAAGGCTGGTTGATGAAGCCCTACGACTACCGGCCTGGCAAGAAGTATCCGCTCGTGCTCTACATCCACGGTGGTCCTCATTCCGCGTACGGCGAGAACTGGTTCGACGAGTTCCAGAATCTCGCGGCTACCGGCAACTACGTGCTGTTCACCAATCCGCGCGGCTCGAGCGGCTACGGCGGTGACTTCACGTACGCGACGCGCGGCCGTTGGGGCTATGAGGACTACGATGATCTGATGAAGGCCGTCGACATCGCCTCCGTCAGGCCCGACGTCGACAGCACGCGAATGGGCGTGACCGGTGGATCGTATGGCGGCTTCATGACCGACTGGATCACGACGCGCACCAACCGCTTCAAGGCGGCACAGACCGATCGCTCGATCAGCAACTGGTATTCGTGGTACGGCAGCTCCGACGCGCAGGGCCTGACCGAGTTCGAGTTCTATGGCAAGCCGTGGGACAATCCGACGCTCTACGACACGCTGTCCCCGATCCGCTACGTGAGCAAGGTGCGGACGCCGACGCTGATCGTACAGTCCGAGGAGGACTATCGCACGGCGATGTCCGACGCCGAACAGTGGTTCATGGCACTCAAGAAACAGGGTGTGCCGGTCGAGTTCATCCGCTATCCGCGCTCGACGCACGAGCTGTCGCGGAGCGGAGAGCCCTGGCTGCTGGTCGATCGTCTCGGACGTCTGCGTCAGTGGTTTGGCTACTGGCTCGCTGAGCCCAGTCCCGTCACAGCGCGTAAGTGATCGCGCAGCTCGCGCGTCTCTGCTTCGTCGTCCTCTGCTCGGGCGACGCCTGCACCGGCGCACCTCCGTCCAGCGACTCGATGGTCGTCGTCCGTACCGCCGACTCGACCGTCGTCACGGCATGCGACGAGCTCGCCCAGGGGCGGGCGTGGCGCGCCACGCGCACGCTCGAGCCCGTTCTCGCCGATCCCGTTAGGCGCACGCCCGACGTCGTGCTGCTCGCCGCCGCCGCCGCCGCCGAGTGGCAGGGTTGGCAGGAAGTGACGGAACTGCTCGACAGCCAGCCATGGCTCGACACCTTGCAGGCGGGGCGGGGCAGGGTGCTGCTCGCCCGTGCCGCGCTCGAGACGGGAGCCGATTCGGTAGCTCGGCTGCACGCCGAAGCGTCGATTGCCCGAGCTCACGATCCGGCCGAGCGAGCGCGGCGCACGGTGATTCTCGCCCGCGCACTCGATCGCCTGACGTACTTCGACAGCGCGCGTTCCGCGTATCTCACCGCCGCGCGCGGCCTTCCCCTTATCGCCGACTGGCTGTCCCTTCGCGCCGCGGCGCTCACGCCGTCGTCGAAGACTCGGGCGACCATGTACGAGGCGCTCACGCTACCCGCGGCGAAGACGCGCGCGCCGCGCGTCGAGGCGCAGACGCTCGAGCGCGTGACGCATGATCTGCGCGCCGCGGCCCGTGCGTATGCGGCCGTAGGCGAGGAGGTGCAGGCGCTTCGCCTGCGCGCCGACGCCGCGACGACGAGCAACCAGCGTGCGATCGTGCGCAGCGCGCTGCTCTCGATCATCAAGCGCTCGCCGGGGTCGGGCGACGCACAACAGGCGATCGCTGTGCTCGACGATCGCTACGGGACGCCGTCGCCCGGCGCCGATCTCGTGATCGCGCGCAGCCTGGCCGTCACTGGACCCTTTCCTCGAGCGGCGACCTCCTTCAGACGCGCGATCGATCGCGGCCTGGCGACGTCGCGCGATCGGCTCACCTATGCGACGGTCTTGCGGCGACTCAACAGGCATCGCGGGGCGATCGAGCAGTTGGCAAGGATCAGGGATCTCAAGCTCGTTCCCGACGCCGAGCTGCTGCGCGCGCGCTCGCTGCTCGCGATCAGGAGGGGAGCGAATGCGCGCGCAGTGCTCCGCTCTATCCCGAAGCGCTTTCCGCGCGACACGGCCGCGGCATCTGGCGCGCTCTTTCTGCTTGCCGACCTGGCAACCGACGAGCGGCGTGACATGGCGGCGCGTACGACGCTGCGCGATCTCGCGCGTCGATATCCGACGAGCGACATCGCCGCAACCGCGCGCTTTCGTGCCGCGCTGATCGCCTACATTCACGGCAAGCCGCGTCAGGCGGCGATGGAGTTCGACACGCTGGCCGAATCGTACTCGCGCAGCTCGGAAGCGCTGTCCGCGGTCTACTGGGCCGGTCGCGCGTGGAATCGTGTCGGCGACAAGGAGCGCGCGATCACGCGCTGGAACCAGCTGCTCGCCCGCGATCCGCTGTCCTATTACTCCGCGGCGGCGGCGCGGCGACTCGGCGAGCAGCCATGGGCGCCGACGGCGATGGCGGATGCGTTTCCGCGCGTGCCCGTCGTCGACAGCATCTTCGCGCGAGCGGATGCGCTGACGCGCCTCGGCATGGACGGCGAGGCGCGTTTCGAGTATGACCAGGCGCTTCGCGACGCGAGCGACACGCCGCCGCGCCTGCTCGCCACGGCCGGCGCGTTCCGTACCCGCGCGATGACCCACCGCGCGATCCAGCTCGGGTGGCGTCTCGTCGCCAAGGGCGATCGCGATGCCCGGGCCTACCGGCTCGTCTACCCGGTCTCGATGGGCGACGCGCTCGTCGCCGAGGCGCGGGCGCGGCGCGTCGATCCGGCGCTCGTTGCCGCCATCATCCGCCAGGAGTCGAGCTTCAACCCCCGCGCAACCAGCGGTCCCGGGGCGCGCGGCCTGATGCAGGTCATGCCTAACGTCGGCGGAGCGATCGCGCGGTCGCTCGGCTACCCGTACTGGAGCCCCGACCTCCTCTTCGAGCCGGACGTCAACCTCCAGATCGGCGTCAACCACCTTCGTTCGATGCTCGCCGGCCGACCCGTCGTCCGCGCCCTCGCGGCCTACAACGCCGGCGACGGGCGCGTGGCGCGCTGGTCGAAGAAGGCCGGCACCGACGACCCCGAAGTCTTCGTCGAGCGCATACCGTTCGTCGAAACGAGAGACTACGTGCGCATCGTGCTCAGGAACCGCGACCTCTACCGCGCGCTCTACGGTTGGAACGAGCGCTGAATCCGGCCACAACACTGCGGGATTTGATGTAACCGAAGGCGATTGACGAGAGACGAGTGAGGCACGGAACTCCGCGGCGCGCTCACCTATCACTCATCAATCGCCTTCGGTTATATCGATTCCCGCCGTGTAGGGACTGGGTCGCTACGCGTCCCAGCCCCCGACCCCCCGGTCGCGCTTGCGCTCGGCGTTGCGCTTCTTCGACTCGAGGCGCTTTTCCTTCGATGCGCGCGTCGGCTTCGTCTTTCGCCGTGGTTTCGGAATCGCCAGCGCTTCGCGCACGAGCTCGACCAACCGCTCTTCGGCCTGCTCACGGTTCTGGAGCTGGCTTCGCCGTTTGCTCGCCACCACGCGCAGTATGCCTTCGCTGTCGATGCGCGTGGCGAGCTTGTGGAGGACTCGTGCGCGCGAGCGCTCGTCGAGCGCGCGTGACGACGCGACATTCCAGCGCAGCTCGACCCGCGTGCTCGAAGTGTTGACGTGCTGGCCGCCGGCGCCGCCCGCTTTCGAGGCGCGCGCCTCGAGCTCGGCGCGCGGAATCGCCACTGTGTCGGTGATGCGAAGAACCGTCTCTTCGCTGGGTTCCTGCGGAAGTGGCGCGCTCACCCGACCGTTACTCCCACCTTCGGGGCCCGGATGACACGGACGGCGGCGACTCGCCGGCCGTCCATCGCCACGACTTCCAGCTCGCCGCCCGGGAACGGCGCCCGGTCGCCGTTCTTCGGAACCCGGCCGAGCTTCGCGAAGACGTAGCCGCCTAACGTCGTCCACTCACCTTCCGGGATCGGCAGCTTGTGGTTGCTGCGCACGTCGACCAGCGACAGCGAGCCCGCCAGCTCGAGCACGCCGTCGGTGACGATCGAGTCGCGCGTCTTGGCGTCGTACTCGTCGGCGATGTCGCCGATGACTTCCTCCACGAGGTCTTCGAGCGTCAGGATACCGGCGGTGCCGCCGTACTCGTCGAGCACCACGGCCATGTGCGCGCGCGTCCGCCGCAGGTCGTCGAGCACCCGCTCCGCCGGGCGCGAATCGGGAACGTAGAGCGCTTCCCTCACGTAGCGCTCGATCGAGAAGTTGCGCTCGCCCGACTCGACTTCCTCCAGCCAGAGGTCCTTCGCCAGAAAGACGCCGATCACGTCGTCGAGCGTCTCCCGGTAGACGGGATAACGCGAATAACGCTCGCGTCGGAGCAGCGCGCGCACCTCGGCCTCCGGCGCGTCGACGTCGATCGCCACGATCTCGGTGCGCGGACGCATGACGTCGCGCGACTTCTTGTTGTGGAAGTCGAACACGCCGGCGAGCATCGCCGTGTCCGACTCGTCGAGCGCGCCGTGCGCGCGCGATTGCATCACGAGCAGCCGCAGCTCTTCCGGCGAGTGCACGTGCTCCGATCCCGACGCCGGCTTCACTCCCACCACGCGTAGCATCATGTTCGACGCACCGTTGAGCACCCAGATCGCTGGCGACATGACGTGCGCGAACAGCGCCAGCGGGCGCGCGACGTGGCGGCTCACGCCTTCAGGTTTGGCGAGCGCGAGCGACTTCGGCGCCAGCTCGCCGACGACGATGTGCAGAAAGGTGATGATGATGAAGGCGATCGTTACCGCCGCGCTCGTCTCGGCGACGCTCTCACTGACGCGCGCACCGAGCTTCTCGAATCCGGCGCTGATCAACCCGGCGAACGCCGGCTCGCCGATCCACCCCAGCGCCAGCGACGCGATCGTGATGCCGAGCTGCGTCGCCGAGATGTAGCGGTCGAGGTGCTGCAAGGCATTTTGTGCCGCCTTCGCTTTCCGATCGCCCCCCTGAGCCATGTCGTCGATCTTGCTGCGCCGGGCGCCGACGAGCGCGAATTCGGCGGCGACGAAGAAGGCGTTCGCGAGGACCAGCCCGGCCACGGCGGCTAAGCGCCATCCGGCGCCCTCCGTCGAATGTAGGACTACGTCGGCTTGCAAGTAACGCTCACTCTCCCTGGGTCGTCCCCGGTATGGCAGAATGCCCGACCACACCATATACCAGACGTGTTGCGCTTTGCAAGACGCTCACCGACTCCGTGCGCTTCACGCCTCTTTCTGACGACGCTGCCCTCAAGGCAATCCTCGATCCAAGTCGCTTCGTGCGCTGGATCTACACGGCGCGCCTGTCACTCGCGACGGCGATCTTCCTCGCGGCCATTTTCGCGTGGCGGGATGCGGCCGTGTCGAACACGCTCATCGCGTCACTCGCCTTTGCGGCGTCGGCAGCTGTCACGGCCGTCTCGGTCTGGGAGAGTCTCGTCCAGCGGCGGCGTCTCGGCGCCACCTTCTTCTATCTACAGAGCATCTTCGACCTCCTGCTCGTCACGGCGGTCGTTCACATTACCGGCCACGGCGCGTCCCCCTTTGCCGCGCTCTACATCCTCGTCATCGCCGTCGCGTCGCTCTTCCTGCCGACCGGCGGCGGGCTCCTCATCGCCGCCCTCGGCTGCGTCCTCTTCTTCGCCGACGCCATCTCCGCGCGCGAAGCCGTTTACGATGTCGCCCTCTGGCTGCAGCTCGGTATCTTCGGTGTCGTCGCCCTAGGCAGCGGCTGGGTCGCCGCCAAGCTTCGCGAAGGCGCGTTAGGCCGCGACGCGCTGGCCGCCGAGCTGGTGCAGGCACGCCTCGAGGCGGCCGACATCCTTCACAACATTCGCAGCGGCATCGTCACCGTCGACACGACGGGCCGACTCCTCTACGCGAATCCCGCCGCGAGCGATCTCCTCGGCTCGGACCTCGAGGCGCGCATCGGCTCGCAGTTCATCAGCTGGGTCGAAGGGGTCTCCCCGGTCCTCGCCAACGCCCTCCGTCGCAGCGTCAGCGCGCAGGTGAAGACGACGCGCGCCGAAGGGTACATCGATCGCGGGGACGAGCGCATGACGATCGGCGTGACGACGACCGCGCCAGAGGCGCCGTCAGGCACCAACGACCGCCGCCCGGCAACGACGACGGCGATCTTCCAGGACATCTCGGCGACGAAGCGTGTCGAATCGCTCCGCGTCCGCACCCAGCGACTCGAGGCGGTCGCCGAGCTCAGTGCGTCGCTCGCGCACGAGATCCGAAATCCCCTCGCGTCCATCCGCAGCGCCGTCGAGCAGCTCGCCTCCACCCGCGTCGCGACGGAAGACGAGCGGGTGCTCGGCGCGCTTGTACTCCGGGAGTCCGACCGTCTGTCGCGGCTGCTCGGCGAATTCCTCGACTTCGCTCGGGTGCGCGCGACGATCATCAGGAAGGTCGACATCGGCCGCATCGCGCGCGGCGCGACCGATCTCGCCGGCGCGCATCCCGATCGTGGCGAAGGTGTCGTCGTCCGTTGCACGGTGCCCAGTGACGCGCTGATCATCGAAGGCGACGAAGACCTTCTGCACCGCGCGATCTTCAACCTCGTGCTCAACGGCGTGCAGGCCACGCCCGAGCGGGGTCGCGTCGAAGTGGACATCTCGACGTTGCCGTCGGACGAAGTGCCGGTCGGCACCGGATTCGACAGCGGCGCCGTCTCGCTGCGCGTTCGGGACACCGGTGTCGGCATCGAACCCGACCTGCGCGAACGCATGTTCGACCCGTTCTTCACCACCAAACCCGGCGGCAGCGGCCTTGGCCTCGCCGTCGTCCACCGCGCCATCGAAGCCCACCGCGGGCTCGTCCTCGTCGATTCCGGAAGTCACGGGACCTGCTTCACCGTCCTCCTTCCGTTCGCACAATCAGGCCACGAAGAGGCATCATGACTGCCCCCACCGCTCCGCCTAACGCTCCAGCCGCGGCCGCCGCCGTTGCCCGCGTTCTCGTCGTCGACGACGAGGCCGGCATCCTCGACACCCTGCGCATCCTGCTGCGCAACGAGGGGTTCGAGGTCACGACCGCCCTCGGTGGGCGGGCAGGCCTCGAGCAGATCGCGTCGCTCAATCCGGACATCGTTCTCACCGACGTCCGCATGCCGAGCGTCACCGGCCTCGACGTGCTCGCCGCCACGCGCGCGCAGAACGTCGCGACGCCGGTCGTCCTCATGACCGCGCAGGCAACGCTCCAGTCGGCGATCCAGGCGGTCAACGAGGGTGCCTTCTACTACCTCCAGAAGCCGTTCCGCAACGACGAGCTGATCGCCATCCTCCGCCGTGCCGCCGAGCACCGCGCGCTGCGTGTCGAGAACACGACGCTCAAGCAGGAGATCAAGCGCCGCGATGCCGGCGCCGTCTCGCGCCCGTTAGGCACGAGCCGCATCTGGCTCGACGTGCTGCGCGTCGCCGAGCAGGTCGCCCCCACCGATTCGACGGTGCTCGTCACCGGGGAGTCGGGGAGCGGCAAGGAAGTCGTCGCCCGCTACATCCACGCGCTGTCGGCCCGCGCCGAGCGCTCGTTCGCCTCGATCAACTGCGGCGCACTCCCGGAGAGTCTGCTCGAGAGTGAGCTCTTCGGGCACGTGAAGGGCTCCTTCACCGGAGCCGTCAAGGACAAGGCAGGCCTCTTCACCGCCGCCGCCGGCGGCACCTTCTTCCTCGACGAGATCGGGGAGACGACGCCGGCGACGCAGGTCAAGCTCCTTCGGGTCCTCCAGCACCGTGAGGTGATTCCGGTCGGAGCCACGGATGCGCAGCCAATCGACGTACGGCTGATCGCGGCGACGAACCGCGACCTCGAGGAAGAGATCAAGCGCGGCTCCTTCCGCGGCGATCTGTATTACCGCCTCAACGTCATCGCGCTCCACCTGCCACCGCTGCGCGAACGGCGCGAGGACGTGCCGCTCCTCGCCGAGTACTTCCTCCAGCGCACGGCGGAGCAGGCCAAGGAAGAGCCGAAGCGCATCGGCCCGCTGGCGATGGAAGTGCTGCAGTCCTACGACTGGCCCGGCAATGTGCGCGAGCTGGAGAACGCGCTCGAGCGCGCCGTCATTCTCACGCGCGCCAACGTCATCGATGTCGCGGCGCTGCCCGATCGCGTCGTCGAGCGCAAGCAGCATCCGCTCGTGACGGAGAGCGCACAGCCCAACCCGACGCTGGAAGCGATCGAGCGCGCTTACATTATGTGGGTCCTGCAGAGCGAAGGCGGCAACAAGACACGCGCCGCCGACGTCCTCGGCATCGATCCCTCCACGCTCTACCGCAAGCTCTCACGCTACGGCGTCGAAGCCTGAGGCGCGGTAGTAATGTCTGCTCCCTCGTTCCATGTCCTTCGGTTACATCGAACCCCGCAGTGTCATAGCCGACGAGCCACGAAGAACTCTAGGTCCGTCGGTTACATCATTTCCGCAGTGTCATAGCTGACTCGCGATCACCACGACATGACTTCGTCTGTTACACAGGGTGAGACTACCCGCCGTGGACGCCTCGACGGCCTACTCGGCGGCAGAGCGCCGCGTCTGCGCGGCGGCACGCCAATGGACCCGAACACGATCGTTCTCTCGATCCTCGTTCCCGTCTACAACGAGCTGGCCACGATCGAGGCGATCATCGAGCAGGTGCTCGGCGCCGTGAACGTCAAGATCGAGATCATCTGCGTCGATGATTGTTCGACCGACGGCACCCGCGACGTGCTCAAGCGCCTCGAGCAGGAAGGGAAGGTCAACCGCCTGCTCTTCCACGAAGTGAATCGCGGCAAGGGCGCGGCGATTCGTACTGCGCTCGCGGCCAGCACCGGCGATGTCGTCATCGTGCAGGACGCCGACCTCGAATACGATCCGCAGGACTGGCCCGCGTTGCTCGATCCGCTCATCGAGGGCAAGGCCGACGCCGTGTTCGGGTCGCGTTTCCTCAGCGGTCCGCACCGCGTGCTTTTCTTCTGGCACTACGTCGGCAACAAGGTTCTGACGACGATGAGCAACGTCTTCACGAATCTCAACCTCACCGACATGGAGACGTGCTACAAGGCGATCCGTGGCGAGCTCGCGCGCTCACTCCATCTCACCGCCAATCGCTTCGGGTTCGAGCCGGAAGTCATCGCGCGCCTGGCGAAGCGCAACGCGCGCATCTACGAGGTACCGATCTCCTACTCCGGACGCACGTATGCCGAAGGGAAGAAGATCGGATGGAAGGATGGCGTCGCCGCCTTCTGGCACATCGCCAAATACAACCTCTTCACGAAATGAGGGAGCAGCTCGGCCGCGCGTGGCGGCGGTGGTGGCCATCCGTCACCATCGCGCTGCTCGCCCTCGCCGCATCGGTCACGTCGCTCGCCAACAGCTTCACCTACGACGACGGGTACATCATTGCAGGAAATGACCGTGTGCACTCGCTGCGGTTCCTCGGACGTTTCTTCCTCGAATCGTACTGGGGTCCGGGATCGCCGGCCGGCGGCTACCGGCCGCTGACGCTCGCCGCGTTCGCCGTCGAGTGGTTCGTCGGCGGCTCGCGGCCGATCGTCTTTCACGCCGCGAACGTCCTCATTTACATCGGAACCGCGCTCGCGGTCTTCGCGCTCGCGAGGCGCTGCTTGCCGCCGCTGGCGGCGTGGGTTGCCGCCGCGCTGTTCGCCGTCCACCCGGTGCACGTCGAAGCGGTGGGCAACGTCGTCGGGCAGGCGGAGCTCATCGTCGCCGTCGCCTGTGCGGCCGGCGTCGCGCTCTACGTGCGCGAGCGCTCGCTCGAGCGCATGCGCTGGCGCGTGGCGTTAGGCATTCTGACCCTGTTCGCCGTCGCCGTATTGGCGAAGGAGAACGGCATCGTCTTTCCGCTGCTGCTGCTCGCCGCCGAGCTGACGATCGTGCGCGATCCGCGCCCGTTGCGCCAGCGCTTCGTGACCGCGCGGCCGCTCGTCCTCTCGCTCGTCCTCGCTGGCCTCGTCTACCTGTGGGGACGCAGCCTCGTGCTCGGCGATCTCGCCGGTATGCCGCCGCACGTCGCGTACGTCGGACTGCACCTGACGAATGCGCATCGCGTGCTGACGATGATCGGACTCGCCAAGGAATGGGCGCGGCTCCTCCTCTGGCCGGCGAAGTTGGCCGCGGAGTACTCGCCGCCGATGACCCCCTTCGCGGTCGAAATGAGCCTCGACCAGCTGCCCGGGTTTCTGATCATGCTCGGCACCGCGATGCTCTGGTGGTGGGCGATCAAGCGCGGCTGGCGCGACGTCTCGTTCGGCGTCGCGTGGGTGGCGATCTCGATGGCACCGATCAGCGGCTTCCTCGTCGCGACAGGATTCATCCTCGCCGAACGGACCCTGATGCTGCCAAGCATTGGCGCGATGATCGTCGTCGGGGCTCTGGGACAGCGGCTTTGGGATGCGATTCCGGCGGTCTCGCGCGATCGCCGGACGTTCCGCGTCGCCGCCGTGACGCTGGTCGGACTTCTACTCGTCGCCGGCGCGGCACGGAGCGCCGTCAGGCAGCTCGTGTGGCACGACAACGACACCCTCTTTTCCCAGACCGTCATCGATGCGCCACGCAGCTATCGCGCGCACCAGATCTTCGGCGCGTGGCTCTTCGCCCGCGGTTTCAGGGGCGAAGGGGAAGAGCACATGTGGCACGCCATCAATCTCTTTCCCTACGATCCGATTCCGCCCTATCTGTTGGCCGAGGAATACAGAAAGAAGGGCGCATGCAATCGGGCGATCCCTCTCTACCGATGGTCGCTCGCGACGACCGACACTGCCGCCAGCTTCGCGCTCGCACCCTACGGCCGCTGCCTGATGAAGACTGGCCAGTACGGTCTCGCGCGCAAACAGGCGTTGCGCGGAATCAGCCGCGGCTCCGAGGTGAAGATTTACCGGAGATTGCTGTTCCAGATCGACTCAACCAAACGCGCTGAAGGTTCGGGCAAGGTGCAATTGTGATTGCAAATTGCTGCGCGGACTGAGCTGTCACGAAAATGATCATGGTACACGCAAGCCGCTCGTGCCCAACGAGTTGTGATGTTGTGCCAGCTTCGGTATGTGGGTTGCCCTATCCGGGGCTAGCAGTTCCCCGCCCTTTGAGGCGGTGCTGTTAAACCCTCCTCACTGGAGACACAAATGCGTCGCACTGCGCGCAAGGGCTTTACGCTGATCGAGCTTTTGATCGTCGTCGTCATCATCGGCATTCTTGCCGCGATTGCGATTCCGAAGTTCGCCAACACGAAGGAGAAGGCGTACATCGCCGCGATGAAGTCGGACCTCCGTAACCTGGTGACCGCGGAAGAGGCGTTCTTCGCCGACTCCGTGAAGTACACCGCCACGATGTCGCAGCTGAACTATCGTCCGTCGACGGGTGTCTGGACGCCGTCGGTCGTAGTTGGCGCGGGCTTCTGGACGGCTGGTACGACCCACACGCAGGTGACCGGCAAGAGCTGTGAGATCGCCGTGAACACGAGCAACACGCTCGTCCCCACGGCGGGCGACGGCGAGCCGGCTTGTAAGTAAGCCTTCGAAGTACCTTGGTCTCAGAGCGGGTCGGGCGGCATGCCCGGCCCGCTTTGCTTTGGCGGGTAGTGTAACTGTGTCCTGTGCTCTCTCGTCCCTCACAGGACATGCCCCCCACCGAATCCGCCACCCCGTCGCCGGTCGCTTCGCGCGAGCTCCCATCACTTCGCACGGAGTTGCTTGGCACGATCGCCTTGCTGGCCCTCGCCGCCCTGCTCATCGCGGTCGGCTCGGTCGTGGTGTTCTCGGGTTTCGTCGACTCCCAGCTGGGCGCGCTCTGGCTCACGCTGCTGATCATGGGCGACGTCGCCGTCTTTGTGGCGGTGGGCGCATACCAGCTCCAGCGGCTCGTCGTCGTCCCGCTCGCGAGCGTCGTCAGCTCCACGAGCGCGATCGCCGCTGGTGACCTGAAACGCCGCGTACCCGACGGGGCGACGCAAGAGCTGTCGACGCTTGCCGACAGCGTCAATCGGATGACCGATCACCTGCTCGCCGAGCAAGCGCATCGAGTGCGCGCCGAAAAGCTGGCCGGCATCGGCCGCCTCGCCGCCGGCGTCGCCCACGAGATCGGCAATCCGTTAGGCGCTATCAACGGCTACACCTATCTCCTCCGCAACCGCATCAATGGAGATGCGAAGGCCGCCGAAGCGCTGGCCGGAGTCGAGCGCGAGAGTGCCCGCATCGACCGCATCGTCAAGAGCCTGCTCGACTACGCGCGCCAGCGGCGTCACACGCCGTCAGGGCGCATCGACGTCAACGGCACGGTCGAATCCGTCGTCCAGCTCCTGCGCGATCAGGGCGTGCTGCGTGACGTCGAAATCGCGGTCTCGCTCCATCCGTCCGCGCCCTTCCTCGCCGGCGAGCGCCACGAGCTCGAGCAGATGCTCGTCAACCTCCTGCTCAATGCCGTCGACGCCATGAAGGGAACGGGTCGAGTCGCCGTCGTCACACACGCCGTCGCCCGCAAAGCGCTGGAGCAGAGTACCTCCCGGCGGGGTGACGATCCACCCGACCATGTGGTGCCTCGTCGCCCCGCGCCACGCGTCAGGCATTGGCTCGAGAGGACCGAACCGCCGCACGACATCGTGAAGCTGATCGTCGCCGACAGCGGTCCGGGAATTCCCGACGAGGACAGCGAACGAATCTTCGAGCCGTTCTATACGACGAAGGAGCCGGGCAAGGGAACCGGTCTCGGGCTCGCCATCGTTGCCCGCGTCGTCGACGATCTGCGTGGCATCGTGTGGGTTCAGCGCGCCCGCGAAGGTGGGGCGGCGTTCCACCTTCTCTTCCCGACGTTCGAGGCGCGCGAGACGATCCTGCGCAACATCGGAGAGCGGTCGCTCGCGAGGCCCGCATGAGAATCCTCGTCGTCGACGACGAAGCGGGACTTCGCCAGACGCTCTCGCTGATCCTGCGTGAAGAGGGTCATGAGGTCGAGGCGGCGTGTGACGGCGAGGCGGCACTCGCCGCTCTCGCGCGTGAGGACGCGACGATCGTGATCTGCGACGTCCGAATGCCGAAGGTGGACGGCCTGCTCTTTCTCGAGCGCTACCGGGCCGCGGCTGGCCGTGGCCTCGTCATCGTCATGAGCGCCTACGGCGACGACGAAGCGGCGCTCGAGGCGATGCGTCGCGGGGCGTATGACTACATCCCGAAGCCATTCCGCGCCGATCAACTGCTCCTCGTCGTACGCAAGGCGATCGAGCGCGAGCGGCTGCGCTGGGAAGTCGAACGCCTCAGCGAGGAGCTGTCCACGCTGCGCGGCGCCGACGGTGTCGTCGGCCGCAGCGCCGGACTGCGCGAGGTCGTCGCCATCGCCCGCAAAGTGGCTAAGCATCCCAGCACAGTTCTGGTTACCGGGGAGAGCGGCACCGGAAAGGAGCTCATCGCGCGCCTGGTACATTCGGCGAGCCCTCGTTCCGAGCGCGCCTTCGTCGCCGTGAACTGTGCCGCAATTCCCGACGCCCTGCTCGAGAGTGAGCTCTTTGGCCACGCGCGCGGCGCGTTCACGGGAGCGGTGCAGGAGCGGCGCGGCCTGTTCGAGGAGGCCGACGGCGGCACGATCTTCCTCGACGAGATCGGCGAACTGCCGCTCGCGCTCCAGGTCAAGCTCCTGCGCGTTCTCCAGGAAGGCGAGATCCGGCGCGTCGGAGACAACGCCCCGCGCACGGTGGACGTTCGCGTCGTCGCGGCGACGTCGCGCGATCTCGAGGACGAAGTCCGTCAGAACCGCTTCCGCGCTGATCTCTACTATAGAGTCAACGTCGTGCAGCTCCATCTCCCGCCGTTGCGCGATCGCGGCGAGGACATCGCCGAGCTGGCGAAGCACTTCGCGACCTTCCACGCGGCGCGGTTAGGCATCGCCAGGCCGACGCTCGCCGCGGCGGCGCTCCGCGCGCTGATGGATTACTCGTGGCCCGGCAACGTGCGCGAGCTCGAGAACGTCATCGAGCGAGCACTGGTGCTCGCCGAGAATGGCGCGATCGGTCCCGAGCAGCTGCCGCCCGCTGTCCTCGGTGTCGTCGCCCCAGCGTCCGCTGGCGCGATCTTCAACGGCACCGGCGCCGACGGTGATCTCTCGGTCAAACGGGGGACGGAGACGCTCGAGCGCACGCTCATCAAGCAGGCGCTCGACCGCACCGGCGGCAACCGCACGCGTGCCGCG
>Ga0222622_10000446_pt1 | contig 15409 bp, 12 predicted proteins | sample PLM2_5_b1metaG_FD_177335 | JGI IMG/M metagenome (GOLD analysis project Ga0222622, IMG submission 177335) | Groundwater sediment microbial communities from an aquifer in East River, Colorado, USA - PLM2_5_b1 | ecosystem: Environmental > Terrestrial > Soil > Riparian zone | place: USA: East... | reverse complement strand
GAGAAGTCGCGGGACCCGTCGAAGAATGCGGAAGCGGCGTGTTCACACCAGGCTGCGGAAGCCCGCCACGACCAAAAAACATTCTAGGCCTCAAGGCAAAATCTCCAACGTGGCCCGGAACGTTCAAGCTACCTGAATCGAATCCTCCAAACGGGATGAAATTGCCGTTAGAAGAAATGTCACGGTCACGGCTGAAGATTCCACCGGTGGTCTCCCAAAAATCGGCGATCACGACGATATCGGTTTTGTCATCGCCGGTACCGGCTTTGATCCAAGCCTCCCACTCACCCATCTCATTGGAGGCTCCCAGGTTTGAGTTCCCGTAGGTACCACCGATTTCCAAGCCACGGAATTTGTGGATCAGGAAGAAGTTAACCACACCGGCAATCGCGTCGGAACCATATACCGCCGACGCGCCATCCTTGAGGATATCAACGTGGTCGATCATGGAAAACGGAATCAGGTTAATGTCCGGACCGCCGGTAAACCCGGAGCCGGCTAACGACCCATAGGCTACCCGCTTGCCGTCAATGAGAATCAAAGTCTCTTTGGGCAAGAGGCCGCGCAAATTGAACTGGACGGTGCCATCACCGCCGTTGCCGATGTTCAGGTTGACTGTGCCGCCAGCTTCTTGCGGAATGAAGGTCTGCAGGTCGGTGGCGTTGCGGATGCCGAGTTTCTGAATGTCCTGCGGCCGGTACGTGTCCACCGGGTTCGGGCCGGTCTCTTCCGCCGTGGGAATGTTCGAACCGGTCACGATCACGCGCTCGGCCTCAGCAGTGGGCGCTGCCGCCGGGTTCGCTGGAACGGCCGGAGCCGGCAACTGCGCAAGTGCGTTCGACGCGATAATGAGAGGGACTCCGACGCAGGCAACGAGAGTCATGCGCAGGAATCCGAACTTGCAAAGTCCGATTCTATTCATGGGGTTTCTCCTTTTGGCTAGGTTGTGCCTTACATGAGGTACGGGCCACACCCCACGTAAGACTGGGGTTTTTTACTAGAAAACCAGATCGCAATTCGAAATGTCAAACACAAAAGTTATGTGCTATCACATTTCAACAATGAATTGGATGCAGTCCAAAACCAGCGCTAAGAGATGCGCCGCCATGATATCTACCTCCAGGACTAGAGCTCGCGGTCTCAACCCAACTCCATCCGGCTTTACTCAGATTCTCAGCAATGATTTCCCCATACTTTCATCCGTGGTCGAATTGAATGCCTTTCAGATCCTCCAATTTGGTTGCAGAACTGAATCACTGGGCCTTGAAGAACTTTGTCTTCAGCGTCGCGAAGCTTTGCGCCAGCGGCTGAAACGGAATCCAACCCGTTGTTTTCACCTTAAAATATCTTGGTGCCCAAAAGGGTTCTGTTGGCGGGTATCCTAATTTGCTGCGGCCGGAGTTCTCCGGAGTAGCAATCCGTTGCGGCCGTGAGTCGAGTAGCTAACGGGAGCTTAAGATTGGTTGTTATTCCGTCGCCGCAGAGACAAAATTCTCTGCAGAGAGCGAACTCACCATGAGAGGAAGCCAAGTGCCATTATTTTATCATCTCGACCGGTTGCAACGCAGCGAATGCGCCGGCTTGAGAAAACCTCCAATTCCTCAAGCCATAAAAGCTTCGATTGGTATTGCTCGGCTTTAGCGAATAATTGATTGCAGCAAAATTAGATAATCTCAAAAGCACCAATGTCTGAGTGTTCGCGTCGAAGCGGGTTATGTAATATTGCGGAATTGTCGCAAGATACGTTCTGGAACCTACCTTCAGCCAAACATCGACATCGCCGGATTTGTCTGCGCTCTTTAGGAGGCGCTGCACCTTGCCGATCAATTTCGCGTAGTTCGAAGGCCCGAGCCTTGCGAAGTTAGCGTTCGTAACCTTGTACCTTTTCGTGGTTGGCCAGAACACTATGCGTGCAGATGGCCCGATTTGAAACGCGCCTCGGCCGTCGATTGCTTCGACCTTTTCTACAGGGTGAATTTCCCAATGCCCTTTGAATGTCCTGCCGTTTCCAATTTTATGACGCTTCGTTCCGCTGTGTCCGCTTTCAGTCCCAAACCGTAACCAGCCATACACGCGTACCTTCCGATAAGTGCGGTCGTTTTCTGCTAATCTGACTGAGCGCCTCCCAATTATTTAGCTGCCAAGCAGGATCTATTTCGCACACTAAGCCGTTGGGGCTTTCGCCAGGTGGGCGCAGGGAATTTGTAGACTGCATTTCAAAATGGAAATCGCCGTCTGCTTCAGTGTTGATACGCGTGGAATTACCAGATTGTGAAATCCTGCCTGCGACGTAGTCGATGTACCCCTCTACGGCTACGTAGCTGCGACCAGCGGCGTACCGGAAGTTCTGCTGCGACATCAGGGCGGCGGGGTGGATAGCCTGATTTGGATGATACGCGGCGATAGACCTGGCAACCGCCGGTTGATTGCTGGCGCCCGCTACGTTGAGCAGGGTAAAGAATGCTAGAAACAGCAGCCGGCTGGGGGGCTCTCTCAAGAACACGGTCCTCCTAAGAAAGCAACGCTATATCGCCGTGGTCGACGGTTGAAAAGAAAAATGCATGGTCGCTACGACCAAGTGAACGCCATGTTGCTCAAATCCGTGGGAGACCATCGCCGCGATCAAGATTGTCCGAACAGCGTCACTAACGGCTTGATCTCGCCTGTTTACTTACTGTTAGACTCCGGAGCTTAATCGTGATGCGTGTTTCGAATTATCGGGTTTGCAGCATCGTTGGTCTACTCGGACCAATTCTTCTTCTCAGCTGCGTCGAGAATCGACCGTTTCGTCTCGGTAAGATCAACGATGCCGAATTGGGAAAATATTATCACGATCAAAAGCCGTGGTTGGAACAAATTCAGGTCTCGGAAGACCGCAGTTATCACATTTCGTTCGTAGAGTTTGATGAGAAGGGAGACTTTTGGGATCGCCGTCAACTTGCTCGGACCGCACGGATGATTGGGGGCAGCAATAAACCGGTCTTGTTGGTGACCTATATTCACGGCTGGCATCACAACGCCAAGGATCGGCCACCCGGCGGCAAGAATCCCGGCGACGTCCAAACATTTCGTTGTTTGCTCTCGGAACTGGCTGTTTCCGACAGCACCAAGGACTTTCAGGTCCACGGCGTCTATCTCGGATGGCGGGGCCGATTAATCGAAGGCCCGCTTGATTATCTCACGTTTCTCAATCGGAAAGCGGCGGCGACACGAGTCGCCGGAACACCCGTCACGGAAACCATTTTCGAATTGATTCGTCAGGCGCGAAAAGATCCGAATTCGAAATGTGTCGTCATTGGCCATTCATTCGGCGCGCTTCTTTTGGAAAAGGCGATGGCCCAGGCGATCACCGGTAACGTCCTTGCTCTCGATGCACAGAACCCCGGCCCGCAGCAGCGTTTCAACGCGCCGGCTGATCTGATTTTATTGGTCAACTCCGCTGCCGAATCGATATACGCCAAGGAAATGACCGATATGTTTGCCCGCATTGGGTACCGCGATGCGGACGATCGCAACCTCCCTTTGCTTATCTCCATTACTTCCAAGGGCGATACCGCGACCGGCGGCTGGTTTCCAGTCGGAACTTTTTTCCCGAACCTATTCGCGCACAGGAAATATCATTGGGGAGACAAATACGGCCCTGCCAGCGATGAAACCGATCAGCACATCTATCTGACAACGACGCCCGGCCATAACAAATTGCTTTTTACTCATTCGGTCGATAAGACCGCACTACCTCAAACAGTTCCTTCGGTCGAAGCCGTTGCCCGAATGGCGGGCCGGATCACGATGGGCGATTGCGCCGTTGTCGAAGAACGAAACCCGGCGTTTGAAAAGAACATTCAACACGCGGAGGACGATCCGATGGTTTTCGCGACTTCACTAAAGTCCGATCCCGACCAATTCAATTGGTGGCAAATTCACGTTTTTCAACCGAACAAGCGCACGCCCTATTGGATCATGCAGGTCCCAAAAGCGATCATCCCGAATCACACGCCCATATTCACGCCGGAGGGACGCGCCATGATGGCGGCGCTGTTTCGCATCGCAAACCCTATCGGCCAACCAGGCGCGCGCCAAATTCGTTTGGCGCCGTAAACAACCGAATGATTAGGCAGATGGCGGCGGCAAAATCTGGATTCCTACTTTGGGGCCGGCCTGGGTTTCTCGACAGTATTCGGCTGGCGATATTCTTTCCGGCTGCGCGATGGCAGCAGGTGTCCGGCGTCGGCAACCTGTGCGGCAACGATTCGCTTTTCCCTTGCGACGACCCCAGCCGTGCGACAGTTCCACGCGCGTGCGCGCGAGGGCTCGATTGTTTCACGGTGCTTTTCGTCGGCGTACACAACGAAGCGGTGCCATTCTATGTTGTCGCCTCAGCGCGGTTGCGCAAAGAATACCGGATAGGTTTGCGTGTTGGGGTAAACATTTTGCATTCGACCTTCCCAGCGAAGCTCTTTTTGTGAACTATTCAGAGTGACATCGAGATGAGCCGTCAATCGGTCTCCCGTGTACTCATCGAGCAGTAAGTGTCCCGACGAATTGCGGCCTACGAGACGATACGTGTTGCCGCCGTCTGTGTACGATCCGCTGACGCGTCCGCCCGAGTCGAAACGCAAGCGAAACGTCGCTTCCAAATCTCCCACCCGACCCAAATATGTTTTTTCTTCCGTTGCAGACGATGGGAACGGCGGTCTTGCTGGAATCTTGGGGACAGGCGGCGCGATTGTGGCCGAAGCCGCGGGTCGCGCAGTCGCTTCTAGAACCTTGCCAGGTTCAGACGCTGTCGGTGTCGGGGATACTTGCGGCGTGACCGGCTCTTTGACGCCTTGATTTCGAAGAAAGAGAAACCCGGCCACGATCAGTACGACCAGGCCGAGCAAAGAAAACATTCTAATTATCAATCGAGTCCGTGGTTTTTCGGAGCCTGTTCTTTCCTTGGTCACCGGCACGATTTTGTCGCCCTTGCTTTCGAGCACTCGCCGGATCCCGGCGACCAAGCGATCAGCGTGATGATGAAAGTCGATGCCGGTATCGAGATCCAGTCCGTTGCAAAAGGCGAAGTCGGCAATGTCACGCGGCAGGTGGCTCGGGTCGGGCATCGAAGTCTTGTCCACGAGCACGGGAATAATCGGGATCCGATTCCGAAGCGCGGTGACGACTTCCAGTCTGACAAAATCCGTTTCGTCATCAATTCGACGGCCAGTTCCTGCGCGTTGTCCTACCCAATCGGGTCCGATGATCGCTACGACCACACGCGCTTTCTTCAAGATCTGGTCGATCTGGGCCCTGAAATCGACTCCGTAGGGAATGGAGTCGAAGTCCATGAAGACGTTTTCTTTCCCAAACTCGCTTTGCAGGACGTCATAGATCCGTCCCGCCACCGGCTTGGTATCACTTCGACGATAGGAAATCGCAATCACGGCCAGGCATCAAGCCTCACGAAATTCTGTCGAAAGGGATTCGCGTGGTTCTTCCTTCTATTTCCCGCTCAGTCACTTTTGGGATTTGCGCGGTCCGAAAGAGGCGAAGAACCTAGCGGGGGAAAGATCCTCCGCCGGATTCAGATCCGTGTAACGCTAACGAGTCTGGTGAAAATTATGCTGATTCGTCAAGCCGAGAAAACGACACGGCGACGAACAGCCGATTCAAGTTCCTGAAACACGCGAACTCTAATGGAAGAATCCTCAGTCAATGAGGCGAGCAATCGAGCGTAGTGAACAAAAGTAGAATCGGTAGCAAGAAGCCGCTTTTTCCCGATTGAAGACAGCAACGGGAGCTTGAAGAGCGGTCGTTAAAGCCGCCCATAGGAAATCCCCCCGACGGGGAGTCAACGATACTCGTTTTTTTTACGATCTATTCTACGGTCGGGAAGAATTCTGCTGCAAAAATGCGCAATTCTATGGAAAACGCTGCAAACCCGATTCGTTAGGCTTACCTATGATCCGCAATACTGTGCAACATAGGGAAAACGTCCGCAATTCGTTAGTCTCGAATTACAAATCAGCCGCTGTGAACCAACTGAGCTATGCCGGCGGAGGAGGCTCAGGCGGAGGTGTCGGTATTTCTTTCCTTTGTGCCATTCCAAATCGTTAAATGGACTAAGCAGCATAGTCGAGAGATAATTTCTATATTCTCGAACCAAAAGTATACTTGGAGCTCGGATTTGCGCTCCTTCTCGCCATCGCGCTGATCGCGGTGCCGCTCGCGATTCTCATCACGCTTGTCCTCATCCGCCTGTTTCGGGGTCGGGTTGCGCAGTCGATGCGCGCTACGGCTGGCACCCCAGCAGAGCTGGAGATCCGTCAACCGCCGACCGCCGGGCCACCGGGAGAACTGGCGCTCGAGCGGATTGATGCGACGGGAACGCGCATCGAGCGGACCCATGCGACGCCGCTCCTCGGTAAGATGCGCCGGCGTGCTCGGGAGCTTGCGGCGATCTATGCAGGGGCAGCAGTTGTTTACCCGCTCGTCCTGGCCGTGGTGATAATCGTGGGAACTGGCTTCGCTCCTAATCAGCATGTGATCCTGTTGTTCGCGCTCGTTTTCGCCCTGTACTTTACAGTGAATGCGACCCCTGTGGCACTGGCACCGACTCTGGTCCTTAAGAAGCAGCTCCGTTTTCTAATCCTTGCCGTCCTTGGGCTCATCATTCTCCTATGGGCATGGGACGCGATGATCGGAACAGATGCTGTCGGCACGTGGCTGATGTTCGCGAGTATCCCGACAGGCGTGATCTTGCTCCTCAACTTGAGGCGCCTGCGCGCGGTCGGTCCCGTTGTTTCCACCGCAACACTGCTCCTCCTTTTTGGTTCAATCGCCGGCCTTATATATGCAACTTTTTACGCTCTGGATGCGGTTGGACCGATCCGGTTCGTTCAACAGGACCTCGCCCATCTCTCTCTTTTGGATGCCGCCAAAATATGGTTGGGGGAAATCTGGCGCCTACCCCCCGACCAGATGCTGGATCGCGTCCGGGCCGCCATGGACAGCCCGTACAGCGTTCTCCGTCCTGAACACCCAGAGAGGGTGACCACAGAGGTACGGCTTTATTTCTTCGGCATCTGGCTTACCGCCACGGCCGTTGGAGTGGCCGCAGCGTGGGCGTTCGTGCGGTGGCTCGCCCGGAGCTATCAGGCCAGGCGCGCGAGCGACCAGATGCTAACCCTAGATGTCATGATGGCGATCTTCACCTTGTGGACGTTCGTTGTCTTCATTTTCTCTTTCGGCTGGATTGGAGCGGCTGCCGTGCCAGTCAGTTTCGCGGGCTACATGTTCTTTTCACGCTGGCGCCTGCGGCACCGAGAGTGCTCAGCACATCTGGGGACCCCTCGATCGCTCCTGCTTCTTCGCGTGTTCGGCTTTGACCGCCGCACACAGCGATTGCTCGAGGACCTCGGACAATGCTGGCGATACCTTGGTCCGGTCCGGCTAATCGGCGGTCCCGATCTCGCTTACGCGACCCTCGAACCCTACGAGTTCTTTGAGTTTCTGAGCGGGCGGCTCACCCGCGCATTCATCAAGGACCGGGACGATCTGGATGGTCGGCTGCCGGAGAGCACGGCCATCCCGGATCCCGATGGGCTATTCCGTATCGAGGACTTTTTCTGTCATGACGATACCTGGCAGATGACCGTCTCCCGTCTCGCCTGTAAAGCAGATGCTGTACTGATGGATCTGCGCGGCTTCACGTCCAAGCATCAGGGATGTATTTTCGAGATCGAACAGTTAATCGCGTCGGTGCCTCTTCAGCGCATCGTGCTCTTGGTTGACCCTTCGACCGATGTTCCCTCCCTCGAGCAGATCCTACAACGCACTTGGCGCACCATTCCAACCGATTCTCCCAATGCGATTGCAGGTGAGCATCAAGTCCGCATCCTGCAGGCATCATCCAGCCACCGCCGTACGCTCAATGCCCTGCTGGGTCTTCTCGGCGCTTACAACAATACCATTTTTGGCATTGCTGTGTGAAGGGCAAAAAAAGCAGAATGCGCCGCGTGAAGGAGTGGCAAGAGATAGCTGCGAATCTCAGCCACGCCGGTTGATCACCAATTTACTGTGCTGGCAGACGACAAACTCACCGGATTGTTCGCTACGACCAGGTGAACGCGATGCTGCTCAATGAGTTTATCAAAGAGCATTGCAAAGTGGAGCAGCAGGACTGCAAGCTGCAGGAGCGGGAGCGACAATTGCGCGCCTGCAAAAGCAAACTGAAGCACTTACTGCGGGCCTAGAGGAAGTGAATGCACAACTTGAACGGAGCAAGCCCTTTTCTTTGTTGTAGTATTTGAAGCCAGTCGTTGCTGTCCTGCCCAATTTCCCGACGGAGTAGCAATCCGTGGGTATGAGACGTCTGTGGTTTTTTCACGGTCTTTTCTACGGTCGGCTAAAATTTTGCTGCAAAACGGTGCACTCTACGCAACACACTGCGAATTCTGAATCGCCATATACCTCGCGTAGGCAACGCTGTGCAAAGCAGTGAAATAATGCGCAACTCGTTAGGCTTGAATTAGAAATCCGTTGCTCTATCCGGCTGAGCTACGGGCGCAATTCGTTGAGACATATACCGCGTTTCGCGGTGAATGAAAGCAGCCTAAAACGATCTAGTTAGGGTGCCTCTATCCTGGTAGGCCGATCGCTAGCGGCTGCGCTACTCCTTCAAAATCGCCCTATTGCTCGTGTGTCTCGGTCACCCTGCCAGATTCGTTGAACACGCGGATGATCGCCCAGCGTGAGCATGAGCGAGAGCAATACTTCGCGAACGCGACGGCGTTGCGAATTGCATCGGGTCCCGCATACCAGATTGGGCCCCGCGTAAAGCGATCGCTCATTAGATCAAAGCCGTCCCGCCCGTTACGGGGACGAATGTCATAAACGTCCTGGGCGGGGGTTGAGGACATTTCCACCCGATCGCTTGCGTTCCCCAAAATCTTGTCTGAAGGGATCTCGACTAATCCAAGGCTGGTCTGCTCGGTACGCATGGCTTTCATAACGCTCAAAATCCGACTCTTTGAAAGCCAACAAAAGAAACATTTCCGTTACTTCTCGAACGCGATGCAACTCGCAGCATATTGGTCGCTCTCTGAACCAATTGAAACTCGAGAACGTGTTTTTATGGCTCCCGAAATTTTTACCCCGGCACGGAAAGAGCAGGATTTCTTTGACTCGGTGAAACGCTCCTGCTAGACGAGCAGGGTGATTTGTCGCTCCCTACCACTGATGGCGATCGTGGCTTTTCTTGTCACGGGCTGCGCTGAACTAGGCGATGTTTTGCTCGCCCCGGACGAGCCAGTCGTTTATGTGGAGGACTGGTCCTATCCGACTGCCTTCGATCCCTATTACAACCAGCCTAAGATCTACCGCCAACCACGCTATTACGAATCAACAAGCAAGAAGACCAAAGGCAATAAGGTGTTTAAGACTACAAAGGTGAAGGATCAATACGGCAACACGGTTTACAAAAAAACCACCTCTCACAAGAAGAAGAAAAAGTAGAACCAACCCGCACTCATGAAATTTCCTTTGTTTTTCTTCTTTCTCCTAACCATTGCAAACGCATTCGCATCCGATCTCGATTTCACGCTGGTGAACCAGACCGCCCGAAGCTTTGAAGGTATTTACATCACCGACTCTGGAAATAAGGACTGGGACTCAAATCTTCTTCGCGATGGAAAAGTTCTGGCCGCCGGGGGAAAGATCCGCGTGCGCTTCAAGAGCGAGGGAAAATCAGAAACGTGGGATTTCAACTTGGTGGACGACGAGGGACTCTCGGTAACCTTCAATCATGTTAGGCTGGCAGGCGTTGACACAGTGACGTTGAAGGACGTCAACGGTAAGATCACTGCCGAGATTGAATAGATCGCGAACTTACTTCTGGTTCCTGGCCCTCAGCAGTTCCTCTATTCACGGGCGTTTTGGCGACCGACGCCTTTGAGCGGAGAGGGCGTTGTACAACAAGATTGACCAATGCTCCGTGTCTTGATAAACGCTGGTGCGCAGACGGCCCCGTTTGCGCGCCATGGCGAAAGAGACTTCATCGGCCGATTCTTCGTTGCCATTGCACGAAGTGTTGGAAGCTGAGTATGTCGCTCTGCATGGAGAACTCCCTTCAGGTTATCCAAGCTCCGGTGAATCGAAAACACGCCTAAAGGGATTGTGGGGGGCGATTCACGCACTAAAGGAAAAACGCGCAGCACTCTGCATCTCAGGCGGCGGTATTCGGAGTGCCACGTTTGGATTGGGGATTTTGCAGGGCCTGGCGCGCTGCGGATTGCTCGAAAAGTTTCACTATCTGTCCACCGTGTCTGGCGGGGGATACATCGGCAGTTGGCTGAGCGCCTGGATCAAGAACGATCCGGACGGCGTTCGCGGTGTAGTGGATGAACTGAGACGGCGGCCTGATTCCACTCTGGAGCCCGAACCGCAGCCGATTCGCCATCTTAGAGAATTCAGCAATTACCTGGCGCCACGAACGGGTGTGACTTCGGTAGATTTTTGGACGCTAATCAGCACATTCGTCCGCAACATGTTCTTGAACTGGCTGGTCCTGATCTCGTGGCTGGCCGCCGCAATGATGATCCCAAGGTTATACCTTGCAGCAATCAACCTGCAGCCGGACTGGTCAGGTCAAGCGACATGGTATCTATCGAAACTGTTGCGCGACAAATCGGAACCAAACTGGGATGCCTTTTGGAGTTACATCAAGCAGCCGTGGGACACAGGTCTGACGATCTTGCTCGTGGCGGGATTTGCGTTGATCGCAATGGCGATGGCCTATGCGATCATCGACGTGCCGTCCACCGGTAACGCGCGATTATCGCAGCGACGCTTCCTACTATTTCGTCAACTTCCATTACTCCTCGCTTCGCTTATTTTGACAGCTTGGTGGGGTATATCCCGTAATGTTCACGGCAGCGAGCTATTTCAACCCACGCGGTTGCTGCCATGGTTCATCGTTTTCACAGTTGCGGCCTACTTGTGCGGCGGTTTGATAGCGGTCCCCATTCTTTCATTTCGTAAACAGGAAAAAAAGAAGCGACGGCAAGGCGCCGGTATTTCATTCTTGAGACTCGTCACGATCCTGTTCGCAACCGCGTTCGCCGGGTTTTGCCTGTGGGCGATGGCAACGCGACTGTTTTTGGATCCTACGAAAATCGAATTCACACGCAATTGCGACGCGATCGGCATTCCCGATGAACAGAAAATCACAATTCCAGCTCGGACCGTGGGCATTGTTAAGAAAATCGTCGATGGAAGTTACATTATTCAAACCGATGAAGGTCCCGCACGCATTGGCGAGAGAGGCATTGATGTGTTGGAGCGCGACCCCGAAACGAATTTGCCAAAAACATTCAGATCAAAACGCGATTACAAGGCGATGCTGATTCCCGGCGGCCGGGAAAAGAAAATTCCAGCTGCAACTGAGGGCTTGATTATGGAAACAGCCGACGAGGGCGGCTACACCGTCGAAACGGGCAATGGCCTCGCACGCATCGCGAAGAAAGACATCGATGCTTTGAAGCCAAAACAATCGAAATTCAATTTAACACGTGCTTGCAATGCAACCTCTATTCCCGGTGGAGAGAAAATAACGCTGCCGCTCGGTACCGCAGGTCTCATTAAGCAAATCGATCAGGCGGCGTACACTGTTGAAACCGGTCGAGGAGCGCAGGCGCGTATTGCGAGGAAAAATCTAGATGCCTTCGATTTGAAGCCGGTGCCCGCGCCAGCGAAGTACGCGGTTAGCTATGTTTCTTTCGCGCCGGCACTGATCCTGATAGTGCTGCTGCTGGTCAATTTCCTCTTCACCGGTCTGGCGAGCTGGGTGACAGAAGATGAGGATCGCGAATGGTGGGGACGATCAGCGGCCTGGATTCTCATCACGGTTTTCGGCTGGATCGCGGTGAACCTGGTCGTGCTTTGGGGCGGACAGGCCCTTTCCCCGACGGGAAATCAGCTCGCCGTCTTTTTGGGACAGGTCCAGGCGAATCCAGCGGCAAAGGCCATTCTTGGCGTGTTTGGGGGGGTGACAGGCGTTGCGGGCGCGTTGCTAGCTCTTAGATCCCGACTCAGCAATGTGCTTGGCCAGAAAACCAGTTTTCAATGGCTTTTGGTTGTTGTGGCGGTTGTTTTTCTAGTTCTTCTGGCAGTGGTCATTTCGTGGGCCTTAGTAATAATTGGTTCGCAGCCCTGGACACAACACTTTACTGCGTGGCTTTTGGGTGGGAAGCAGAGCGAAACTACAAACCCTAATTCCTGGCGTGTTCAGCTCTTCGTCGTCTTCATCCTTACATTCGTCATATCGCTTTTCGGAGTCGTGATGGGTTTTTTTATCAATGCGAACAAATTCTCGCTTCACGCAACCTATCGGAATCGGTTAATCCGGGCGTATCTTGCCGCATCGCGCACAACGCGCGAACCGAATCTGTTTACCGGCTTTGATCGGAACGATAACATCGCACTGGCCGAGTTGTCCTCAGAAAGACCGCTGCATGTACTCAATGGTGCACTTAATCTCGTCCGGGGCGAGCAGTTGGCGTGGCAGGAGCGTAAGGCTGAATCCTTTACGATGAACCGTCTGCACTGCGGTTCCTTTAAGATTGGTTACCGGCCATCGGCGGAGTATGGCGGTGGAAATACCAGCCGCGGGATTACACTGGGCACTGCGCTCGCTATTTCCGGCGCTGCCGCCAATCCGAATATGGGATACCATTCTTCGCCAGTTCTTGGCCTTCTGATGACGCTTTTTAATGTGCGCCTCGGTTGGTGGCTGGGAAACCCCGGTCCGCCGGGCGCCAAAACGTGGCGTCGAAACGGCCCTGGATATTCCGTGGGGCCGCTATTTTCAGAAGCACTTGGGAACACGACCGATCACTACAAATACGTGAACCTCTCCGACGGCGGCCATTTCGAAAACCTTGGACTGTACGAGATGGTGCTGCGTCGCTGTCATTTCATTGTGGTGAGCGATGGCGGTGAAGACCCCGAGTGTGCCTATGCCGACCTGGGTGAAGCAGTCCGCAAAATCCGCATCGATTTTGGAATCCCGATCGAGTTCGGCACAATGACCATCTACCCCCGCAGCGCAATCGATACCCTTAAAAGTCCCGGCCATAACTGCGCCGTGGGTCGCATTCGCTACTCGGTAGTGGACGATGCCGACGCTCCGGATGGCATTATCGTCTACATCAAGCCGGTTTGTTACGGCGACGAACCGCGCGATATCTACGAATACTTCAAGACCAATCCGACGTTCCCCCACGAGAGCACGAGCGATCAATTTTTCTCCGAGTCGCAATTCGAGAGTTATCGCATGCTTGGTGCACACACTATGGAAAAATTTTGCACAGATTGCGATGGAGATCTTCGCTGTTTCGTTCGCGACATTCTAAAACGCCACCTTCAGGTGGAAGCGCCCAATTGGCTCGCAGCATTGCTTGAGGAAACGAAAAAACAAGATCGCGTAAGCGCCTAATCAGCTCAGCCGGGGAACATACACCTATGCTGGCGCCGCGAATTCGTGGTAAAATACAGGGATGGCCCGCATTCTCGCCCTGCCGGTCACGCTTCTCGCTCTGGCGATGGCGGTGTGCGCAGCGGATCAATCCGCGGCAAACAAATCCGAGGAACCGGATTCATTCGACGTCGAGCCGCCTATATTGAAGCAAAACCTTTCGGATGAGCCATTGCCGGACGGCGATATGGCACGTTTGGAAAAGCAATTGCAACGCGCAAGACAAAATGCCTCCGGCGCGGAACGTCTCTATAAAATCGGCGTACTGGCAAAAATGGAAGTTGAACAACGCCTTTTGAAGGTAACCCGATGCGAATCGGATCTGGCAAATGCGCGCGTCGCTCGCGCGAAAGAAGAACTTGCCGAACAGGAGTCTCAACTCGCGACTGGCGAAATTACCAAGGATGAACTGGAGTCAATTAAAACCGCGCTGGCGCAATTAACCGAAGCCGCTCAAGTCGCAACAGCGAAACGTGAGCGAGCCGAGCTCGAGGCCGCGGAAGCAAACTTACGGCGTCAGCAAAAGCTTCTTAAACTGGGAATCGCAGGAAAGGACGATGTGGATCGCGCGCAGGAAAAACTCGCCGAGCTGAAAGCGCCGAAGAATTGATGACGATGAGGATCGAATCGGAGAATCGGCGAACGGGCGAAACAGGGAAGAAACATGGCGGCGACGATCAGAAGGCGAGGCGCTGAAACGCAGGTGCACATCGAGTTTGCATTTCGCCATGGCTATGTCAGGAACGCGGAATTCCAAGAAATCGACGACGCGTACGAACACATCCTCGGTCAGCTCGTGCGAATGATCGATCACCCGGAGAAATGGGTCATTGGCGTACGAAAGAACACATGAGCGTGCAAGACTCGCCGATTCACCCATTCGCCGTTTCTCGGTTTCTCCGTTTCCGGGATCAATACCCCGCCGCCATTCCGTCTTTGCGTGATTCGCTTGCCCCAACGTAGACACGCTGGCCATCGTGCATTTCGACCCTGATCGCCTGGTAACCGCCGTAGCCGCCGATGTCGAAACGCATGTCGTGTCCTTTCTTGCGCAATTCGCGCACACTCTCATACGAAATACCGCTCTCGACTTCAACGTAGCCGCCTGACTCAGTCATTTTTTCTCCAGTCGGTTCGTTGTCGCCTTCGTGCTGCCAGCGCGACGCGTCCCCAGCTTCCTGGACGTTTAACCCGAAATCGATTTGGTTTGTAAGCACTTGGACATGGCCCTGCGGTTGCATACCGCCGCCCATGACACCGAACGCTTCCCATGGTTTATCATCTTTCATCACGAAACCGGGAATGATGGTGTGAAACGGACGCTTGCCCGGCGCGTAAACGTTCGCGTGGTTCGGATCCATGGAAAAGAGTTCGCCACGATCCTGAAACATGAATCCGAGTCCGGGCACCACAATGCCGCTACCCATCCCGCGATAATTGCTTTGAATGAGCGAGACCATGTTGCCTTCGTCATCGGCGGCACACATGTAGATAGTGTCGCCGTCATCGATGACTGAACTGGAGCCGGCCCGCCCTCGGGCCGAAGCCCCTGCGGAGCGGCGAGGGGACGCGCCGACTCCATTTCCGGGGTCACCAGCCTCGACCTTCTTTGCCGCGTGATTGGGATCGATCAACTTTCGACGCTCCGCTGCGTAGTTCTTCGAAAGAAGACCAGCGAGCGGAATCTTTGCGAATGCAGGATCGGCATAAAACTTCGCCCGATCGGCCCACGCGATTTTCTTCGCTTCGACCATGGCGTGAAGCGTCTCAGGCGAATTGCGTCCCATGGCACGCAGATCGAATCCTTCGAGGATGTTCAACATTTGCAGGGCCGCTATGCCTTGACCATTCGGTGGAAGCTCGAAGACCTCATAGCCACGATACGTCGTCGAAACC
>Ga0222622_10000445_pt1 | contig 15424 bp, 16 predicted proteins | sample PLM2_5_b1metaG_FD_177335 | JGI IMG/M metagenome (GOLD analysis project Ga0222622, IMG submission 177335) | Groundwater sediment microbial communities from an aquifer in East River, Colorado, USA - PLM2_5_b1 | ecosystem: Environmental > Terrestrial > Soil > Riparian zone | place: USA: East... | reverse complement strand
TCAAGGCTTAGGGCTTAGGGCTTAAGACGTGAGTGAAGACGAGCCGCCACGTGTCGTACCGATCGAGCACTCGCTCGATCTGCATACCTTCCATCCGCGGGATATCAAGTCGGTCGTCGAGGAATACATCAACGCGGCGCACGAGGCAGGGCTTCGGGAAGTGCGACTGATTCACGGCCGCGGCCGCGGCGTGCAGCGCGGGATCGTTCAGGCTGCGCTCGAAAAGCATCCGTTGGTCGAGAGCTTTGCCGACGCGCCCGATTCACATTTAGGCGCCACGATAGCGGTCTTGCAACACTAAGTACGCAAGGCGTTGCTAAAAAACGGCGCGAGCGATAGAGCGAGCGCTGGCAGACGCTGGGGGTGGGGCCCCAGCGCAAAGTACGAAATGCTGACAAGTGCTGACGATCCCCGGAGGCTACTAAAACAATCCCGGGCACACACGCCAGCGAACGAGCTGCTGATATTCCTGATATCGAGTGTCGCGCGCGAGCGTCTGCTCTTCGCAGACGGCGCGGAGCAGCAGCGCCGCGTCACCAATCATCAGGACCGCCACGTTCCAGGCTGACGGGTTGGCAAAGACAAACGCCACGTGCGTGATGAGATACCCGAGATAGATCGGGTGCCGGACGACCCGGTAGATGCCGGTGCAGACGATGCCGCGGTTGGCTGGCATCAAGCCAAAGCTGCGGCCCAGTGTGACTTTGCCGGCGATCACAATTCCGAGACCGATCACCGAGGCAGTCACCGTGATCGCCTGCCCAAGCATCGGGCTGACGTGTCCGGGCTGGACCAGCGGCGGCCCCAGCAGCGACATCGTGGTCAGCAGGCGCGCGCGCATGCTGCGGTCGACCGTGGCCGCGGTCCGGCGGAGCACGGTGAGCGCCACGACGAGCATCTCGCTGATCAGAAGAAGCAGGTTCGTCAGCCGGGCGGTCTGAAGAAAGTCGGCGCCGAAGCGGACCGCCATGAACGAGAACAGGACGATGATGACGGCGCGCGAGAGAATGTCCCCGAGCCGCTCAGCATCCAGGCGTGCAGGAGCCAGCGCAAACGGCGCTTGCATGGTGGCGGCGAAGCGTTTCAATTGCCTGACCCCTGAGACTCGGCTTCCTCGATGAAGTAGTTGCCGCAGGCGGCATCGAGAAGCTCGCGCGTGATGACCGGTTCGCGATTGGTATACCGGCACATGTCGACGACCTGCGAGATCAGGTCGCGCGGATGACAGGCGCGCATCTGCAGCTTGCGCGGGCGGTAATACTTGCGTTCGAGGTACTCGACCATCACCGGATCGAACGTCAGCCCGCGGCGCTTGCAGTTCAATTCGAAGATGCGGCAGTACTCGTCGAGGGTCGGGTTCTTCGCGAGAATCTTGTAGGGAATACGGCGCAGGAACGCTTCGTCGGCCAGCGACTGCGGCTTGAGGTTCGTCGCGAACACGATGAGCACGTTGAACGGCACTTCGAACTTGCGGCCGGTGTGCAGCGTGAGGAAGTCGACGCGGCTTTCCAGCGGCACGATCCAGCGGTTCAACAGGTCGCGCGGAGGAATGCGCTGGCGTCCGAAGTCGTCGACGACGAACACGCCGCCGTTGGCCTTGAGCTGAATGGGCGCCTCGTAGAATTTCGAGATCGGGTTGAACGTCAGGTCCAGCATTTCCAGCGTCAACTCGCCTCCCACCACGACGACCGGGCGCCGGATTGATTCCCACCGGCGATCGTGCACCGCATTGGTGATGACGCTGCTGGAGTTCGTCGCCTCGTTCATGCGCTGGTGGCTGACCGGGTCGTACATCGTGATGACCTGGCCGTCGACGTCAATCGCGCAAGGCATGTGCATTTCACCGCCGAACGCCTTGCCGATGCCTTCCGCGAAAACGGTTTTTCCGTTTCCCGGCGCGCCATAGAGGAAGAGCGCCTTGCCCGAGTTCACCGCCGGCCCGAGCTGATCGAGCATGGCGGGACCGACCACGAGATTCTCGAAGCCGGTGGAGAGCGTCGTGCGGTCGAGATAGGGGCGAGCCTGCATCGCCGCCCGGACGTAGGCGTTGTACTGCGTGAGCGGCACCGGCGCCGGTCCGATATAGCGGCACATGTCGAGATACTGACCGGCGCGATCCCGTCCGAGGTCGGTGAGGATGTAGCGGTATCCTGCCGCGCCCGCGCCTGACGCGCCGCGAACCTCCACCAGCTTCTCGACACGCGCGTGCTGAATCAGCGCGTCGAGCACGGAGTACGGCACGCGCAGCTTCTCGGCCAGCGAAGTGCCGCTGGCCTCTCCCGAAACCAGCGTTTTCAACAACAGCTGCGCCAGCGAGTCCGGCTGCAGTCCGGTTTCTTCGATGGAGGTCGGCGGCGGCGGCGGCGCGACCGCCAGGGTCGATAAAGGCCCCGACTCGGCAAGAGCAACTGGCGTCATCTCAAGGACTCCCCGGCTTGCGCCTGTGCAAGCTCGATGCGGTGGCCGACTTCGGTGCCCGAGGCGTCGAGCGCACCGGCACGAAGTTCAAGCACTCCGGCTGTCCCGCGGCGCGGAAGACGAATGCGCCACGGCTTCATGTCGACGACGCGGTCGATGATCACGCCGCGATCGTCGAGCGCGATCACGTCAATTGGAAATCGCATCCAGCAGGTATGAACGCCCCGGCTGGGAATGATCCACAGGCCCTCGCCCGGCTCGAGCCCGTCGCGCGACAGCAGCCCGACCGCGCGGGTCGCGCGGGTATCCGCCACCGCAATACGATCGGCAAGTAACGCGCCGGTGTCGAGATTTCGCGCAAGCAGGGCCATGAGCTCACCAGGTGCCGGTTACTTCTTCATGTTGTCGATCATCGGGAACAGGACGGTCATGAACCTGATCGCCGCCGGGCCGATGGTGACAACCCAGATCGCCGGGAAGATGCAGAACACGAGCGGGAAGACCATCTTCACGCCCGTCTTCGCCGCGGCCTCTTCGGCGCGCTGACGGCGCTTCGTTCGCAGGGTATCGGAGTAGACACGCAGCGATTGCGCGACGCTGGTGCCGAACTTATCGGTCTGGATCAACATCGTGACGAGCGAGCTCAAGTCGTCGACGCCAGTTCGATCGGCGAGATTGCGCAACGCTTCCGCGCGCGGCTTGCCGGCGCGGAGTTCCAGGTTGATCAACTTCAACTCTTCCGACAACTGCGGATACGCAAACTGCAGTTCGCTCGCGACGCGCGACATGGCCTGGTCCAGTCCGAGCCCCGCTTCGACCGAGACGACGAGCAGGTCCAGCGCGTCGGCCAGCGACAGCCGGATCTTGTGGGCACGGCGCTTCGCCATCCGCGCCAGGCCCATGCCCGGCAACACATATCCAGCGCCCAGGCCGGCCAGCGCCATCGTCATATTCGGACGCGCGACGATCGACGTCGAAAAGAACATGAAGAGCACCAGCGCGAACATCACGCGGATGCCGAAGAAGATGGTGATCGCTTCGTCGCGGCGGAAGCCGGCCTGAACCAGGCGCAACCGCAGCGGCCCCAATTCCTTCGGCGAGCGCGGAACCTTTTCGCCGATCCGCTTGAAGAGGCCGATCAGCGCCTGGAGCCGCGGCTTTTGTTCTTCTTCCCGGCCGAGCGTCAGTTCTTCCAGCCGTCGATCGATGGCGGCGGCCTTGTTGGGCATGAATGCCAACGCGCCGCCCGCGATGATCAGCGACCCGAAGACGAAGGCGAGAAGAGGTAGAAGCATTCCCACACTACACCTCGATTTTGACGACCTGCTTGATCCAGATATACCCGGCGAGCTGCATGCCCATCGCGACCATCAGCAGAATCTGCCCGATGCGTTCGCGGAACAGCATGTTCATGTGATCCGGATTGATGAACGACAGCGCAATCCCGAGGACGGCCGGCAGCGCGAGCAGCACGTACCCGGTGAGGCGGCCGTGCGCGGTATACACGCGCACCTGGCGCAGAATCTTGAACCGCTCGCGAACCACGTGCGCGAGGTTCTCCAGGATCTCCGACAGGTTGCCGCCCGTTTCGCGCTGAATCAGCACCGCCGTCGCGAAGAACCGGACGTCGAGGATCGGAATTCGAAGCGTCAGGTTCTCGAGCGCATCTTTCAGCGGCAGACCGAAGTTCTGCTCGTCGAACGTCTTGCGGAACTCTGGCCCGACCGGCTCGCTCAACTCGTCGGCGGCCATCTTCAACCCGGTGGCGAACGCATGGCCTGCCTTCAACGCACGCGCGATCAAGTCGAGCGCCTCAGGGAATTGCTCTTCGAAGGCTCGCAGCCGCCGGGTGCGTTTGGCCTTCAGGAACATGAAGGGCAGCGCGAAGCCCATCGCGGCGCCAACCGGAATCCCATACGGCGACCGCGTCGCCATCGTCACCGCGAACGCGCCGAGCACGGCGAGGAAGGTCGAGACAAGCAGCAGTCCGCTGACGCTCACCTTCATGCCCGATTGCTCGATCCAGCGGGCAAACGCACTGCCTTGCTCGGTGCCGCTGATCATGCGTTCGAGGGCCGGCAGCGGACCAGCTTCGCTGATCTTCACCAGCGCCTTGGCCTCGGGCGATTCGTCGAGCGGCGCCGACAGCTCCTCCAACCGGCCCTGCAGCTTGCGCTGGGCCAGGTACTCCGGCATTTTGGTGATCCCGACGTAGACGGCCATCACCAGGCCAATGCCGATCACAAACGCCGAGACGAGTGCCAGCAGCAGCGCCATTACCGCACCTCCGTGACACCCTCGAACATATCGGGTGGCAGATGAATGCCTGACGCCTTCAGCCGGTCGCAGGCCTTCGGCCGCACGCCGGTGGCGCGGAACCGGCCGACCACTTTCCCTTCCTGCGTGACGCCGGCCTTCTCGAACATGAAGATTTCCTGCATGGTGATGACGTCGCCCTCCATGCCGGTAATCTCGGAAATGCTGACCACCTTGCGGGTGCCGTCGCTCATGCGCGACTGCTGGATGACGATCTGAATCGCCGCGGCGATCTGCTGGCGCATCGCGCGCTCCGGCAGGTTGGTCGCGCCCATCGCGATCATCGTTTCGATTCTCGACAGCGCATCGCGGGGCGTGTTGGCGTGGACGGTCGTCAGCGAGCCGTCGTGGCCGGTGTTCATCGCCTGCAGCATGTCGAGGGCTTCCTCACCGCGCGTCTCACCGACGACGATACGGTCAGGACGCATACGCAGGGAGTTGACCAGCAGCTGCCGCTGCTTGATCGCGCCTTTCCCTTCGACGTTAGGCGGCCGCGTTTCCAGGCGCGCCACGTGCTCCTGGTGCAGCTGAAGTTCGGCGGCGTCCTCGATGGTGACGATGCGTTCGCGCTCGGAGATGAAACTCGACAGCACGTTGAGCAGCGTCGTCTTACCGGCGCCGGTTCCTCCGCTGATCAGCATGTTCAGCCGCGCGCGCACGCAGTGTTCGAGGAACTCGAGCATCGGCCGGGTCAGCGACCGTATCGAAACCAGGTCCTCAGCCTTGAGCCGCTCGGCCGGAAAACGGCGGATTGACAGGAGCGGGCCGTCGACCGCGAGCGGCGGAATGATCGCGTTGACACGCGAGCCGTCGGGCAGGCGTGCATCGACCATCGGCGAGCTGTCGTCGACGCGCCGTCCGACACCGCTGACGATCCGGTCGATCACCCGCATCAGGTGCTTGTCGTCCTGAAAGGCCGTCGGCAGCCGCTCGAGTTTGCCGCTGCGTTCGACGTAGACCTGCTTGTGCGTGTTGACCAAAATATCGCTGATGCCTGGGTCGCGCAGGAGCGGCTCGAGCGGGCCAAGTCCAAACACTTCGTCGATGATGTCGCCGAGAATGGCCTCCCGCTCGGACATGCTGAGCGGCATTTGTTCTTCGGCAATGAGATCGAACAGCAGGGTGCGGATTTCAGATTCCGCCCGCGCGCGTTCGACCGATGCGAGTGCCTCGAGGTTCAACCGGTTGAGCAGCTTCCGGTGAACGTTGGCCTTCAGCTCGATGTACTGAGGCCGCGGCGCGTCGGCACGTGGTCTGCCCGCGCCGGCAGCAGCGGGGTTCGGAGGCGTGTTCAGGGACAGGGACATGGCTATGATTCCAACTCAGAGAAGGCCGAGGAACGTTCGGCGTTTTTCCGGCTCCGCTTTCGCTTCTTCCTGGTGAACGCCCAGGAGCTGCCGGGTGAAGCTGCTGAATTGCGCGGCGAGATCCGAATGATTCGCGAGCGCGAGCGGCACGCCGGAGTTGAGTGCCGTCGAAACGGTCCGGTAATCGCTCGAGAACGTGTGGTGAATGCCGTAGCCCAGCGCGGTCTCGATTTGTTTCGGCGCGATCAGGCTCTGATCCGAGACGCGATTGAGCAGGATCTTGACGCGCTCGCTGCCGGCACCAAGCTGACGCACGCGATCGACCAGCCGCTGCGCGTTGCGGATCGAGGGAACGTCCGGGTTGGTGATGAGAAAGACCGCGTCGGCGGCATACAGCGCCGATGCGGCGCACGAATTGATCATGTTGCCGGCGTCGATCACGATGTAGTCGTAGAGCCGGGACAGCACCCGCAGCAGTTCCTCGATGGCGCTGGCGTCAGCCTGGTTCGGTCGATCGAATTGCTCCGACCCGGCGAGAATGTCCAGCTCCGATTTGTGCCGCGCCATCAGCTCGCGCAGGAAGTCGCGATCGAGCCGATGCAGGTTCTCGATCGCGTCCAGCACCGTGAATCGCGGACGCACACCGAGAAAGAGTGCGACTTCTCCGAGCGACGGCTTCAGATCGACGATGGCGGTCGGACGTTTCGTGAGCCGCGCAATCTCGACCGCGCAATTCACCGCGACGGTCGTCGTCCCTGCGCCACCCTTCGCGCCGAGGAACACATTGGTGACGCATGGCTGACGTGCGCTGGCGGAGGCGGCTGCGTGACGCGTTGCGGTGCGCCGCACCGCACTGTGAAACGACTCTTCCATCGTCCGCGCGGCTTGCGAGCCGACCGGAGACCAGGCGAAGAACTCGTTCGCGCCCGCACGCATCGCCTGCAGGATCAAATCTGGTTCGGCGGTGGCGGCAATCGCGAACAGCGCGACGGTCGGATGTCCGGCACGGAGGCGTTCGATCGCCGCCATGCCGGACGAGGCATCCGCACGAATGTCGATGACGACGATATCCGGACCCGCCGTCTCCACTCCCGCCCGGCGATCTTCCACGATGCCGACCGGGACGCCGCACCCCCGTAGAAGCGCTGCGGCCTGCCGTTTGAATTCTTCGTCGTGCGAAACGATGGATGCTGCGAGTTGGGCCATGGGCGGTTACTGAACCAGTCGAATCGTTTTTGGCATGGCGGAGTTCGGCGCCGGACCGTTCTTGTCGTAAATCCCCATGCACGGCACGATGATTCCCTTGATGTCCTGACCAGTCACACTGTCGGCAAAGAAGCAAATCCAGTTCGCGGTCTTCAGGTCGGCGTTACGGCCGTTGCGCTTGCCTTCGTCGTAATAGATTGGGTCGTAGAGCGGAATCGGGAAGACCCGCGGACTGTGATTGCCAAACGCGCTGAAGTCGATCTTCTGCGTCGTCGGGTTGTATCTGGCGCTCGAGTCTCTCGCAATCAACTCGTCAATGCCCTGCGTGGTCGGGCCCGACATCGCGCCGGGCTCCTGAACGAGCAGTGAGCCCGGGAGATAGTGGTGGGTATTGCAATTAGCGATGTTCCAACGATAGTCGCTACCCCCGGTGTCGTCGGTCATTGCAAGCGAGAAGTAGAAGCTCGGCGAGATGTTGTTACCAATGCCAGCGCGGATCGTCAGCACCGTCCCAACATCGGTCGGCCCACCCGGGTACGCCGGAAACATCCGGTAGCCTGTGTAGTTGGAATTTGGGCTGCCATCCGCGTTGTAAGCCGGAATGTAGATATCCGGATTGGCCAACGGCACTCCCTTATTGTTGAACGCGTCATAGGTGTCGTTGGCCGGATCCCACGGCGGCGTCTGCTTCTCGATCCACTTGTCCGGAATCGTGAACGGCTTGACGCAGTCCATGGCGTTCGCCGGCGAAGCCTCCGCCGTGGCCACCGCGCCGATGTCGGTGTTGGCCATGCCGAAATAGCGCGCGATCATCGTCGCAACCGGATTGCCTCGCGAGGCTGTCCGCCGCACTGACACCTTCACACGGTTTGGCTCACCTGAGGTCGGGCTATTGAGGAACTCGACGTCGCCAGGCGTCACCGATACCTGTCCTGACATGACGTTGTTCATCTGTGATGCGCGGATCGCACTCGTGACCGCAGGCCCACCGGCGGAGCGATCGGTGTAGCTGTCATACAGCAGTGCGGTGGCACCGGCCAACGCACCCGCGTCCGCGGAGTTCTGCGCCTGGCTGCGCGCCGTCATCAACATCCCGACGTCGATGGCCAGCATGCTGGCGCTGACGAAGGCCATCATGCCGAGACCGATGAACACCAAGCTCATGCCCGACTGATCGCGTCGGAGCCTTTGGATTCTCTTCATGGGAGCCTCTCCGGTCTGTACTTGACGCGTTGTTATCCGCCGCCCCACGTCACCTTGGTCACTTCTTGACCCCCGCCTTCGTCTTCTCCATCTCCGCCTGATACGCGGCCTGCGCCTGCTTCAGGCGTGCGGCTGCGTCGGCGAGCGCCTTGTCGCGCTTCTGATCTTCTTCAGCCTTCTTCTTCGCCAGCTCGGCGTTCTTCTTGGCGACCTCCGCCTCGTGGGCGGCCCGCTCTTTCTCGAGCTTCTCGGCAGCAACGCGATCCTGTTCGGCCTTCTTCTGAGCGATGCGCTGCTGCTCGGCGTCCTTCTGCGAGGCGGTTTCAGCAGCCTTGCGCGCTTCTTCGCGCTGCTTCTCCTGCGCCTTCATCTCCGACTTGGTCATCGGCTTCGGAGCCGGTGCCTTCGCGGCGGGCTCGGGAAGCGTCGCGGGCACCGCCGCGAGCATCGGGGCTGGCAGCGTGGCCGATCCCTGGATCGGACGCGCCACCGGTGCGGTCTCAGCCTGCGGCTCGGGCGCTGGCGAGGGCTGCTGGCTGCCCTTTGGTGCGGGCGCGTTCGCCGGGTACCGCGGCGAGCCGATATAGGGCGTCGGCGGCGGCAGCGTCTTCTCGGGCCTGTCGAGGAACGGCTCGACGAGTGACGGCAGAGCGGGCGAGACACCCGTCGACCCGCGACGGACGATCGTCGGCGTCACCATGACGACCAGTTCGGTGTCGTTCTTCTGATACGCGCGGCTCTTGAAGAGCAGTCCGAGGACCGGAATATCGCCGATGCCGGGAATCTTCTGGATCGAGCTGTTCAGCGTGTTGTTCATCAGTCCGGCGATCGCGAACGTCTGTCCGTCCTGCAGTTCCACTTCGGTGTCCGCACGGCGCGTGGTCAACGCAGGCAGACGGAAGCCGTCGATGACAATGGAGTTCGTGAAGTCGAGCGAGCTGACTTCCGGCTTGACCTTCAGGTTGATCAGGTCTCCGCCGAGGACCGTCGGCGTGAAGTGCAGACGGATACCGTATTCCTTGAACTGAATCGAGATCGACGTGCCGCCCGTGGACGACTGCGCGACCGGATACGGATATTCGCCACCGGCGAGGAAGCTCGCTTCTTTGCCGTTGACAGTGATCAGGTTCGGCTCGGCCAGGCTCTGGAAAAGTCCCTTGCTCGCCAGGGCGCGGACGACGGCGCCGGCGCCGTGCTTGGAGTTGAACACGAACACGTTCAGGAAATCGCTGAAGGTCAGACGGCCAGGCTTGCTGTCGTCAAAATCGGGCGACTGGAACTGCTCGGTCGTGGCGCGTGCGGTCCAGTCGTTCTTGAATTGATTCAGGATCCACGAGGCGCCGAGTTCCTGCAGCGCGCTGCGGCTCACTTCGGCGAATCGCACGCGCAGCATTACCTGGTTGGACGCCACGCCTTCCTGCTGCTGCAGCAGGTTGACGACGTTCTCCTTCTTCTCGACGAAGCCGCCGGCGACATCGGCGGCCTTCTCGACCACGTACTTGCTCGTCACGGTGCCGGAGATGACGACGTCCTTGCCGCTGCCGGCCACCGTGATCTGCTCGCCGGGGAACAGCTGCTTCATCTGCTCCACCAGGATCGTCAGGTCGCGGCGAACGTTCACCTCGTAGGTCTTGATTGCCCCGCCCTTGTCCCAGACAAAGAGCGAAATGGTGCCGGGCGTCTTGCCGTGAATCAGCAGCTGCGATGGCGCCGTGACCATGGCATCGGCCACGTCAGGCACCGTCAGCGAGACGCGGGCAATCGGCGCTCCCACGTTCAGCACCGTCGACCTTCCCACCAGGAGATCGACGTCGATCGGGTGATCGCCAGGTTCGCGCGGCGACGCGGTGCTCCCTGACGCACCAAACGCCGGGGCCTGTGGTGCGGCCTGGGCCTGCTGCGCCTGAGGCGCGGCGACCAGAATCACGATGATGAAGGCGGCGAAGCCCGCCTTGAACGTTGCTGCCCGCATTGGGATGTCCTCCGAAATCAGTTGCCAGTTGCCAGTCGTCGACAATCAGTCGTCAATCGTTTCCCGTGTTGCTCGGATTTATGCGTTCCGGTAGCGGGGAGGCTGACAGCCGGAAACTGGAACTCGTCGTGGTCGTACTTACCGGATCACCTCGGTCGCGCGCTTGTCTCCGCGGATGATTTCCACCGTCGGCAGCGCCGGCGCGTTGGGAACCGTCTGCGTTACCGGCTGGGCGGCGCGAGGACGCGAATTGCTAGCCGACTGCATGACCTTTCCTTGCCCCGTGCCCATCAGTCCGGCGGTCTTGATGCCCGGAGTCGGGGGCGCGCCCTGATCGAGCGGGTTGCGCAACGCGAGCTGAATCTTGCCTTCAGTGCTGGCGAGCGCGAGGCGTTCAGCCTGGTCCGGATACACCAGCAGGGTGACCACGGTCACCTGCACCGGCTTCGACTGATCCTGTCCCTGCTCCATGCGCGTGCCCGCGGTGAGCACCTGCACGTTCGACAGCACGACTTTCGACGTCGTGTCTTGATGCTGGTCGGTCGGGCTCGCCGTCGCGACCACGTCGACGCGATTGCCAGGCAGCACGTAGCCGGCAACGCCGACGACCTCATTGACGCGCACCGACACGGCGCGCATACCCTCGGGGATGACCGGCGGCAGTCCGGAGCCGGCTTCCTTGGAGGCGAGCTTGGCCTTCAGGATCGGCTCGTTCCTGACGATCGGCACGATCAACCCGCGGCCGATCACCTCTTCGACCTTGGCGAAGGTGCCCTCGGGCGTCTTCCCTGCAGGGAACTGGATGACGGTGACGTCCTCCTTCTTCAGCTCGGACCCGAGCTGCAGATCGGCGGCAGCCACCACGACCGCCTGTGTCGGTGTGTTCACCGTCTTGACAGGCTGGTTCTGCATGAAGTTGTAAGTGCCGTACGCCAACCCGCCTCCGGCGAGAATGGCAATTGCGAGGACAGCAAAGATTCGGCTACGCATTGAGGTTCACCTGTTATTCATTCCGCATCAGCGCGGACGACTGCATCGTAAGCGGCGCACCCACGGTCGAACTCTTTCGAACCAGGCGCGCGACTGGGCCGATGACCATGAACTGGAACGGATAGTTCACCGTGACGCGCGACGCGGTCGTCGCTCCGAACGGCACATTGCGGACCACGTTGATCGTCGCGGAGTTGGCGCCGGGGAGACGGCCGCTGCTGAGATAGCTGCGAACGGTAGTCGTGACCTGCGTGTCGGTGTAGTCGGGCAGACACGCGATGCGGGCGCCCTCGCGGGCGGCGTTGGTCAAGACCTGCCAGGTCTGGTACGCGCGGCCGAATTCGAAAATACCCACCGAGACGAGCAGGATCAGCGGAAGAGTGACCGCAGTCTCGAGCAGTGCGGCGCCGCGCTGGTTTCTGAATCGTTTCAACATGATTCGCTCCGCCTGTCTCGTATAGGGCGCCCGGTCATCGAGCGCTCATCCCATCAGCGCCGCGAGGACGCTGCCGATCGCGATGGCCGGTCCGTATGCGAAGCGGCTTGACGCGCTCGCCGCCTTGATTTCTTTTTTCGCATCGGTGGGCGCCGTAATCAGCCGCCCCGTCCCGGCCAGCGTGGCCCCCAACCGTTTTCGCCTGAGCGCCACCGCGAGGGCGAGCACTCCGCCGGCAATCGCGGTGAAGAGAAACGCACTGACGACGAGCGGCGGTCCGACAATCGCTCCGACCGCCGCCATGAACTTCACATCGCCTGCGCCCGTGGCGCCGAGCGCGTGGCCCGGCAGCATGAGCAGGAGACCGACCATGAATCCCGCGATGGAAGCCCCGAGCGAGATCCCGCTCACTCCAGAGGCCGCCAGACCGACGCCGATTCCCGCCATGGTCGCGGTCAGCGCATTCGGAATGCGCCGGACCCTGATGTCAATCACTGTCGCGACGAGCGCGCCCGAGGACAGCGCGGCGAACGCGACACTAGAAATTGCTGGCAATCGTCGACCAGAACACGTTGGTAATCGTCTGGCCCACCATCGACACGGCGCCGATCGCGAATATCGCGATGAGCGCCATGAGCAGCCCGTACTCGAGGAGGTCCTGACCATCCTCGGAGCGTCGGAGGCGGCTCCCGGCGAGCTGTCTCAATGTCATCACTGCGGCTGGCGATTGCATTGGGTCATCTCCTCGGAAAAACTTGGTGAGTGTCGGGGCGTCCATCGAGCGGACGCCCCGACGGCTCGACCGTGCTTACGCGGCGCCGCTGAGCGCGTTGGCGATCGCGGTGAAGATGTTGTTCACCGCTCCACCGGCCGCACCGACCGCACCGATCGCGATCAACGCGATCAACGCGACGAGCAGCGCGTACTCGAGCAGGTCCTGACCCTCTTCGTTGCGAAGCGACTTCACGATAGCAACAAGCTGCGACATGTGATTCCTCCCGGAATTGCACCGCCTTGGGCGGTGCGGTGGTGCGGCGCGGCCGCGTCCCTTCTGCATGCGCGGCGAACTTGCCGCGCCACGGGGCCTGCTAATCGCAACGGCTGTGCCACGGCCGGTTGTCAGCCCCGCGGGACGCCGCGCAAGTTGTTCTGTGGATGGAGATTCACGCCGGAGGCTGCGGCCTGGGAACGGGCCGTGTGCCAAACCGCCGCACACGCTCTGGCCGCCACTTTCGTAAGCGGTGCGCGCAATTTGGTCACCGCGGCCAAAAGGCGATCGCATAAAGATGATCGCGTGCAGGCGCGTATCTGCATGTTTTTGCGGCCAATTCGCGCCGATCGCCAGCCGATTTGCTGCGGCACACCAATTGCCATTCAAATCTGTCAGCCGTCAGGACGCGCCGCCACAGGAGCGAGGGAAAGGAACCGAGCCGATGAAACTGGGGATTCGACAGGGGATCGCGTCAGCCGCCGTGTTTGGCGCGGTTCTCATGATGCTCGTCTCGGTCGACGATCGCGTGCGCGATCGCTTCAACGATGTCGTCGGCAGCGGCGGCAGCGGCCTCACGCCCTGGGGAGATCGCGTCGGCGACCTCGGACACGCGTTGATGTCCGCGGTCCGGTATCAATCCATCGAAAACGCGCCGATGCTCATCTTCGCCGCCGCCGGCGCGGTGCTCGTCGCGTTCATGCTGCGGACCTAGCCGGTTCCGTTACCTCATTCGCCGAGAGCTTCGACCTTGCAGAACCACGCTGCGCTCGTTCTTGCCCTGGAACCCGATCTGCGCCAGGCCGCGATCCTCAAACGCGTGATCCGCGATCGTGTCCACGCGGAGCTCGTCCTCGTCGACTCGCGCGACGCCGCGATTGCCGCGGTCGATGCGCGCGTCCCCGATGTCATTTTGTTCACGGCGCTGCTCTCGCCGCGCGATGAAGGCGAGATCATTTCGCACCTGCGCACGCTGGCAGGCGCTGAACATGTTCAGAGTCACACCATCCCGCAGCTGGCGTCCTCATCGCAGGACGGCGAAGACGAAGCCCCGCAGAGCGGTCTCTTTGGACGACTGCGCCGAAAGAAGGCATCTGAACCGATGCCGGGATGCGATCCGGTTTCGTTCGCTGACGAAATCGGCACGTTTATCGCGCGCGCGGCCGAAATGAAAATGCTCGCCGCCGCGTCGGCGAGCGACACGCTCAGGGTGCCGCCCCGGGTGGCCGCGCCGCAGGGCACCACGACCCAGGCCCATCAGACCGCTCAGCCCGACGCCGAAACGGAACCCGCAGCCGATTCGGCGTGGTCCGATCCGTTTGCGTGGCGGCCGACCAGTTCAGCGGGCCAACGCCAGCAGCCGCCCAGGGAGAGAGAAAGCAAGCCGCAGCAGCCCGACGACGAAAGAGAGAGCAAGGCGCAGGAGCCTGAGAGGGAAAAAGAAAGCAAGCCGCGGGAACCGCTCGTCACGACCGCACCGCTGGCGGTGATCGCGGAAGAAGAAGAGCAGCGTCTCGCCGAAGAAGCGCGTCGCGCTGAGGAAGAGGCGAAAGAGGCACGCATCGCCGCGAAGAACGCGGCGGCAATCGAGCGCAAGCGCAAGGAGGAAGAAGCGGCGCGCGCTGCCGAAGCCGAGCGCATGGAAGCAGAGGCCGCCGCCGCACGCGAGCGCGAACGGATTGCAGCGGAAGCGGCCGCGCAGCAACAACGCGAGCGGCTCGAAGCTGAAGCAGCGGCGAAAAAGGAGCGCGCCCGACTCGAGGCGGAGGCCGCCGCGAAGAAAGACCGCGAACGGCTCGAAGCGGAAGCGGCGGCCAAGCGCGAACGAGAGCGGCGCGAGGCCGAAGCGGTGGCGAAAAAAGAGCGCGCCCGGCTCGAGGCGGAGGCGAAAGCCAAGCTGGAACGTGAGAGAGCCGAACGGGAAGCCGCGGCCAAGCGAGAACGTGCCCGGATCGAGGCCGAGGCAGCCGCCAAACGCGAGCGCGAGCGGATTGAAGCGGAAGCCGCGGCAAAACGGGAACGCGCCCGGCTGGAGGCGGAGGCGGCGGCCAAGCGCGAACGCGAGCGCATTGAAGCCGAAGCGGCGGCGAAACGCGAACGCGCCAGGCTCGAAGCAGAAGCCGCGGCGAAGCGTGAACGAGAACGGCTCGAAGCAGAAGCCGCGGCCAAGCGCGAACGCGAGCGACGTGAAGCGGAAGCCGCAGCGAAACGCGAGCGCGAGCGGCTCGAAGCGGAAGCCGCCGCCAAACGCGAGCGCGAGCGGCTCGAAGCGGAAGCCGCCGCCAAGCGCGAACGCGAGCGACTCGAAGCAGAAGCGGCCGCCAAGCGCGAGCGCGAGCGACTCGAAGCGGAAGCCGCCGCCAAGCGCGAACGCGAGCGACGTGAAGCGGAAGCCGCGGCAAAACGCGAGCGCGAACGGCTCGAGGCGGAAGCCGCGGCCAAGCGTGAACGCGAACGGCTCGAAGCCGAAGCCTCGGCCAAGCGCGAGCGCGAACGGCTCGAAGCGGAGGCTGCGGCCCAGCGCGAACGCGAACGGGTCGAAGCGGAGGCTGCGGCCAAGCGGGAACGCGAACGCCTGGAGGCCGAGG
>Ga0222622_10000444_pt1 | contig 15446 bp, 11 predicted proteins | sample PLM2_5_b1metaG_FD_177335 | JGI IMG/M metagenome (GOLD analysis project Ga0222622, IMG submission 177335) | Groundwater sediment microbial communities from an aquifer in East River, Colorado, USA - PLM2_5_b1 | ecosystem: Environmental > Terrestrial > Soil > Riparian zone | place: USA: East... | reverse complement strand
CGTCCCGATGGATCGCAGGCCGAGCTCATCGTGCACCGCAAGGGCGCGACACCAGCGGGCGCCGGCGTACTCGGAATTATTCCTGGCTCGATGGGGACGCCGGGTTATGTCGTCCGCGGCAAGGGCGTGGAGGCGTCACTCAACTCCGCGTCGCATGGAGCCGGCCGTCGAATGAGCCGCACGCAGGCCAAACAGCGGTTCACGTGGAATGTTGCGCAACAGTTCCTGCGCGAGCGCGGCGTGACGCTCCTGTCGGCGGGGCTCGATGAAGTGCCGATGGCTTACAAAGACATCGACGAGGTCATGGCCGCGCAGCACGATCTCGTCGAACCGTTGGCGCGCTTCGAACCTCGCCTCGTCAAGATGGCCCCCGCCGGCGAACCGGCGGAGGACTGAAGATGTATGCGTTCTAATGTTTTAGCGCGACGAACCACGCCGCGATGATGGGACCTTGCGGACCGCGGCCCCTTCCCGGGCCCGGCGGCGGCGCGTCTGGAGCGGGCGGAGGTGCAGGACCACGTTCCGGCTGGAACAGATACGCGTTGTGGGTCTTCGGATCGACCGTAATCGTCTTCGCGCCTGGAACCGTCGGCACGGTGGCGACGACCGAATACTTGTCGGCTGAATCCTGGTGTACCACCGTCACGTTGCCTTCGCCACCGTTCGGGATGTAAATCAGCTTCTCGCCCGGATCCCATCCCAGCGCATCCACGCGCGTGCCATTTGGAATTGACGCGACAACCTTTCCGGAGGTCGCATCGACGACGACCGACGTCTTGCTGCACCCCGAAAAGATCCGGTTCGACGCTTTGTCGTACGCGATGCCAGTCGGACCGTCACATGGCGTCAGCGGCCACGAAGCGGAGGCCTTCCAGGTCTTCACGTCGATCACCTGAATCGTGTTCTTCCCTTCGTTGTTGACGAAGATGTGTCCCTTTCCGTCGGCTGCGGCCCCTTCCGGCGACGTATCCTCCAATTCAACCGTGGCGATGATGTCGCCGTTGTGCGGATCGATCGCGGTGAGCGTTCCAATCGGCCGGCTGTGATTGGTGAGGACAATCTTGTCGTCCGGCTCGTCGTACATGATCCCGTCGAGGCCAGGGCCGACCTTGATCTGTTTCAGCACGGCGAGCGTTTTCAGATCGAACATCGTGACGGTCTGATCGCCGCTGTTGGTGGTGAACCCGTGTCCGGTGCCGGTGACGATGCCGGCGCCGTGCACCCCCGGGGTATTCGGAATGTCGCCGAGCACTTTGCCGGTGGCGCCATCGACCACCATCATGTGGCTGCCACGCGAGACAAATACGCGGCCGGTAGCCGGTTCGACGGTGACGTAGTCGGTCCCGCCGTCGCCTTTGATGTCGAACTTCTCGACCTTGAATGTTGGGGCCTGGCCAATCACCGTTGTGCCCACACTGGCCACACACAAGACGATCAGCGCGCTGAGCAGGTGTTTCTTCATTTGAAGCCTCGTTGTAACCATTTTGCAGTTCCGGGTTCCGGGTAGTTTTTCGACGCATCGTCGAGAACGAGCACCCAATCGAGCATCTCGCCTTTCGACGGCGGGGTGAACTCACGTTCGCCGCCATTGGGAAAGGTGCCGATCACCGTCGACGCCCCGGTGCGCGGGTCGAACCACCAGGCTTTGACAGTGCCGCCTGCGATCGTGCCCATGCGCACTGAGAATGCACGCCCAATCGGCGCGTAGACCATTGCGTAAGTTCGATTCACGTCGCGTGTAGCGACGAATGCGTAGCGTCCGGCACCTGGCACACTGGTCGGAACGGCGGACGCAACGATCACATCGGGATCTGGAATGCGCGTCAGGAATGGGCGTGATTCGACGAGCGCCCTTCCGTGTTGCATCTGCACCGCGCCGTTCTGCTCGATGGCCTCATACCACGGCATCAACGGAGTGTTGATCGGCACCCGCTGCGCCGTCCACATTTGCCACACAGAGTGATGACCGTAGGTGTGTCCGAACGCGCCTGAGAACACGTCCCAATAAAAGGCCCGCCTGACGTCGGCGGCGATTGAGTGGCCGAGTTGCTTGGCATTGAATGAGACGGGATGATCTTCGTAAAGCGGCTCGCCATCGAGCACCGGCTTCACTGGAGTTCGATCGTAGTCGCTTCGCGTCTTGTCGTACCGACCCGTGAATTCGGGTGTATGGCCATTCTGGCGCATGTTGAAGTCGAGCCACGCTTCGCCGTGCAGCCACGTCGAGGAGCCTTCACCACCGGACGGATGGAAGGTGATGAGGTGAGCGCCGCCGTCTCCAGCTCGGAGACCGTGCGCCATCGCGCGGATGATCTCGAGATGCGCGTCGTTTTCGATCGGCCGGTCGCCGCCGAGAATCCAGATGATTCCTGCGTTTTTGTAGCGACGCCCAAGCCACGAGCCGTAAATCTCCGCGTTCGCCGCTGTGAAAATCTGCGGTCCGATGCCGCGCCGCTGGTTCCATTTGTCGCCCCAAGTAGGGAGAAGGCCAACGTACATGCCGAGTGCGTTTGCCTTCGCCACGATCCAGTCGACATGGCGAAAATAATCCTCGTTGGGGCGGGTGGGATCATCCCCAACGAGTGGGGTCTGCCCATACGCGTTTGGCTCGTGCAAGCCGTCGAACTCGGCAAGCGCGACCGCCTGGATGACAGTAAACCGCTGCGCCGCCCGCTTCTGCAAGTAACGCTCGGCATCCTCGCGCGTGGCACGATGAAATAGCTCCCACGCGGTATCGCCGAGCCAGAAGAACGGTTCGCCGTCGGCGGTCACCAGGAATCGGTTGTTGTCGGAGACCTTCAAGGGCGGCAGCGACTGCGCGGACATCCTCGCGCTGGCGACGGTGAGCGCGATGGCAAGAATCAGAATCGAGCGAAATCGCACGTGCGCCATGTTCTCGTTGAGGATCAAATCTCGGCCCGCGATTCTATTTCCAGCAACTGCCGGCGCTGTGTGCCGGCGCGGTGGGCGCCGTGGCCGGTGCGCCGCCGGCAGGCAGCCCGATCACCGGCTCCTCATCCGGACTCGCGCCGCGTCCCCGGCCGCCGCGGCCGGGCGGCGTCCATCCGTCGCACGCGGGACCGTTCTGTACCATGCGCGTGTCGGCGCTCACCGTGTAGCCCCTCAAGTACTGAGCGCCGGCGTTCCCGTAGTACTTGCCGTACTTCAGCGCGGCGTCGTGGACTTTGATGATCGCGTCCTGATAGCGCGGATCGTTCTGGCTCCATCCAGAAAAGCTGGAGAGATCGTTGTTGCCGAGGATCACGGCGTCGACACCGTGCGTCGCCGCGATCTCGTCCGCCATGGCGACGCCTTCCAGCGTTTCGATCATCACCGTGACCAGCATGTTGTCGTTGATCGTCTGGCGGTAGTTCAGGCCGGCCCAGATCTGGTTGTACTGTCCGCCGCCGGCGCTTCGACGTCCGTACGGCGGATACCGGGAGTAGCGCGCCGCATCGCGCGCCTCGAGCGCGTCGTCCACCGTGGGAACGATGATGCCGAGCGCGCCGATGTCGGTCGCCTTCTGGATGCTCGACTCGAAGGCGTCCGGCATGCGGACCATCGGCGCCGCTCCCACCTTAGGACACGCTCCGATCATTCGACGGACTTCGTCCCACGACATCGTGCTGTGCTGCATCTCGAACCAGATGAAGTCGAAATGCTTGCCGACTTCGCAGTACAGGTCGGGATCAAAGCTGGAGATCGTGTAGCTCGTGATCTGTCGATCGTTGAACAGCGCTTCTTTCGCGCGATTGTAGAGTGGCCTCGGGGTGGCGGGATTCATCAGGGCTTTCACCTGCCAGCCCCAGCCGCGCTCGTCGGCTTTCTTGGGTGTGAGCGTGCCGCCGATGGGTGCGCCCCCAGGCGTCGGTCCACCGCGGCCTGCCGTCGCGCCACCTCCTTGGCGGCCGGCGCCAGCCGGCGGAGGATCTTGCGAGGCCGACAGGAGGACAACGGCCGTGATGGCCAGGCAAATCGCGATCGAACAGCGTGGTCGAGACATTGGGACCTCGGCGTGAAGCGTGCCGCGCATTATGGCGCGTTTCGTGTTAGGGTTGCGCTCGATTTTCGATTTCCTCTGACTCGATGACACGTCGCCGGCTTGCCATTGCCCTCGCCTTTCCGGTCGTTGCATTCACGTCGCTTTTTGCGCAAACGACGAAATCCGTGTGGACCGGCGTCTACACGAGCCAGCAGGCCACGCGCGGCACCGACCTCTACAATCGCGTCTGCAGCGAGTGCCACGGCGACGACCTTGAAGGCCGCGAGAAGGCGCCGGCGCTCGCCGGCGAATCGTTCGCGCAGCGGTGGGACGATGCGACGCTAAAGAAACTATTCGAGCGCATGCAGGAGATGCCGCCCGACAATCCAGCGGCGCGTCTGAAGCCCGACCAGTACGTCGATATCCTTGCGTTTCTCTTGAGCGCCAACGACGTTCCCCCGGGATCGCAACCGCTTGTCTCGGACAAGGACATACTGGCGGCGATCAAGTACACCAGCCGGCCACATTAGGAGATTTCTTGCGAAGGACTCTTTCACCCGCGAGCGCCGCCGCCGGTCTCGCATTACTGGCCATGGCGGTCCTCTCACCACGCGTCGGTTTGGCAGCGCTTCAACGAGTGCAGGGCAAGGCAGCCGCGACTGCCGAGTGGAAAACCTACGGCGCGGATCTGGCAAGCACGCGCTACTCCCCGCTCGATCAAATCAACAAAGACAACTTCTCGAAGCTGACGATCGCCTGGCGGCTGACCACCAACGACTTCGGCCCGCGACCGGACACGCTCTATTCCGCGACGCCGCTGTTTGTCGGCAACGCGCTCTACACGACAGTCGGGACGGCTCGCACCGTCGTCGCGCTCAATCCGACAACCGGCGCGGTGGTGTGGAAGCACGTCGAAGACGAAGGGGCGCGAGGCCAGAACGCCGCGCGCAGCGGCGCGGGGCGCGGTGTCGCGTACTGGTCCTCCCCGAACGGATCGGATCAGCGCATCATCTACGTGACGCCCGGCTACCGGATGATCGCGCTCGACGCAAAGACGGGCGAGCCACGGTCAACATTCGGGCACAACGGCGTCGTCGACTTGAAGCTCGACAACGATCAGGACCTCGATCTCGTCACTGCCGACATCGGTCTGAACGCGACGCCGCTCATAGCCGGCGACGTGATCGTCGTCGGCGCCGCGCACCGCTTCAGCGGATCGCCAAAAACGATGAACAACGCGCGAGGGTACGTGCGCGGATTCGATGTGAAGACGGGAAAGCGTCTCTGGATTTTTCACACCGTGCCCAAGCCTGGAGAGTATGGATACGACACGTGGCTCGAGGAGAGCGCCGATCACAACGGCAACACAGGCGCCTGGGCGCAATTCAGCGCCGACCTTGATCTCGGTCTCGTCTACATTCCGGTCGAGATGCCGACCGGCGACTACTACGGCGGCAACCGGCCGGGCAATACGCTGTTCGACGAGAGTCTGGTCGCGCTGGATATCAAGACCGGCAAGCGTAAGTGGCATTACCAGATCACCCATCACGGCCTCTGGGACTACGACCCGCCGTGCGCCCCCGTGCTCTACGACGTCGTCGTCAACGGCCGCCGCGTGAGAGCACTGGCGCAGCCGACCAAGCAGGCGTTCCTTTTCGTGCTCGATCGGGAAACGGGTAAGCCGATCTGGCCGATCGAAGAGCGCGCCGTGCCGCAATCGACAGTGCCGAACGAACGGACCAGCGCGACGCAGCCGTTTCCGACGAAACCGCTGCCTTTCGATCGCCAGGGCGTGTCAGTAGACGATTTGATCGACTTCACCCCGGCGCTCCGCGCCCAGGCGCTCGAAGTGATCAAGAGGTACACGATTGGTCCGCTGTACACGCCGCCAGCGTTCAGCAACGTCGACGGCCCACTGGCCACGATTCAGCTCCCGGCCGATACCGGCGGCGCCAACTGGCCGGGCGCGTCATTCGATCCTGAAAGCGACCGGCTTTATATTCATTCGCACACGACGGCATATCTGGCCGGCATCGTTCCCGCCAATCCCGCGACATCCGACTTCGGCTACGTCGCCGGTCAGGCGCGCGCGGGAGGCGCAGGGGCACGTGGGGCGGCGGCACCGGCCGCTGATCCCGATGCGCCACCGCCTGCTGCGCCGGCGCGCGGGCCGGGCGGTCCGCCAGCGGGCGGCCGCGGCGGCACCTCAGTGCAGGGTCTGCCGCTCATCAAGCCGCCGTATGACCGCGTCACGGCGTACGACATGAAGACCGGCGACATCATGTGGCAGAAGACGCACAGCTCGACGCCCGACGACATCAAGAACAATCCGGCGCTTCAGGGTGTGACGCTCCCGCCACGGCTCGGGCAACCCGGCCGAACATTCATCGGTACTCTCACGACGAAGACGCTCGTGATTGCCGGTGAGGGCGGCGTGCACCGCAACGAGGCCGGCCAACGAGTGGCGCTGTTTCGGGCCTACGACAAGGTGACCGGCGCCGATGTCGGAGCGGTCGAGATGCCGGACAAGCAGACCGGATCGCCGATGACCTATATGATGAACGGCAAGCAATACATCGTCGTCGCTGTCAGTGGTGTCGACGGTGCGCAATTAATCGCGTACGCGTTGCCATAGACGAAGGAGCTCGATTGACATGGTTAGAAATGCTGGCGCTGCTGCACTGTTTGTCGCCGCGATCGCGCTCGCTGCAGGCACCGTCGTGCTGCCCGCGCAATCGCGCATCAAGGTCCTGCTCGTCACCGGGCAGAGCAATCGCTATCACAACTGGGAAGTCAGCAGTCCGATCGTCAAGCGTCTATTGGAAGACAGCGGGCGCTTTGCCGTCACCGTCGCGACGACGCCTCCGAAGGGCGCGGCGCCGAATCAGGACATGTCGAGTTTTGCGCCAAAGTTCGCCGACTACCAGGCGGTCGTTCTCGACTACGAGGGTTTCGAGTTCGCGCCGCCGGTGAAGCAGGCATTCGTCGATTACGTGAAGAACGGCGGCGGACTCGTGGTGTTGCACGCGGCGGACAACGCGTTTCCCGGCTGGACAGAGTACAACGAGATGATCGGCGTCGGCGGCTGGGGAGGGTTCACACCCGGCTACGCGAGTCGGACCCAGGCGACCGGCCCGAAGATCCGCTGGCGGGATGGCGGGATGGTGCTCGATAACGACACGCCGGGGACCGCACAGCATCCCAGCCCGCACGATTTCCTCATCACCGTTCGCGCACCCGAACATCCGATCATGAAGGGGCTGCCTCCAGCGTGGCTCCACGCGAACGACGAGCTGTATAGCAATCTCCGCGGGCCCGCCAAGAACGTCACGATTCTCGCCACAGCGACTGCGCCGACGTCCATGCCGAACGGCACCGGCGAGAACGAGCCGCTTCTCATGGCCATCGCGTACGGCAAAGGGCGCGTGTTTCACGATGCGATCGGCCACGTCGGGGCGACGCAGAAAGAACCGATCGTGCCGATGAATTCGGTGGACTACATCGTCCTGCTGCAACGCGGCACCGAGTGGGCCGCGACGGGCGCGGTGACGATCCCGGTGCCACGCGACTTTCCAACTCCCGACAAGACGTCGATCAGGTGAGGGCTGAGACGCTGCCGGTCCAGGGCCGTGGGCAGGTCGATGTCGCTGAAAATAAGAATGGCCAGCTCGAAGTGGCTGGCCTCGACGAAAGGCGAACGACGTGCCGCCGCCTTCACGCCTTCAACGGCGCCGACGATGGCGGCGGGTGGATGCTCGAATCACCAGCTCAGGCTGGAATATCACCGTTTCAGGGGCCTGCGGCACGCGCGAGCCGAGAATTCCCAGCGCAATGCGCGCGGCGGCTTCGCCGATCCGTCGGCTGTGTTGATCGATGCTGGACAGACCGACCCGCAGCGAATCGTCATAGTGCAGATTGCCGCACCCGATAATCGCCACGTCTTCCGGAACCCGCGTTCCGTGTACGAGGGCATAGCCCATCGCACCCGTCGCCAGCGGATCGTTGTAGCAGAAGACGCCGTCCGGTTGTGGCTTCAGGCGCAGGAGTTGAGCCATGGCCTCGGCGCCTCGCCGTTTCGAATCGACGTCGACCTTTCGAACAGCCGTGATGTAACGGTCGTCGATCCTGAAGCCGCCGCCCATCAGCGCGCGTTTGTATCCCTCTAACCGGGCGACTCCGGGACTGGTCTCCGGCCCGCGGATATGCGCGATCCGTTTGCAGCCGATCGCGATCAAATGTTCGGTGGCGAGCTGTCCAACGGCGACATCGTCCACGCCGACGTAGTTCGCGGACGCACCAGGCACGCGGCGATCGATCAGAACGTAGGGTGTCTTGCGTCTCTCAATCCGGGCGAACAGCTCGGCGGTCGGGCGGCACGAGGCGATCATCAACGCATCGAGTTGCCGCGCCAGGAGGTGATCGATGGCTTGTTGCTCGAGATCGGGATCCTCCTCGGAAGACGAAATGATCAGATAGTAGCCGCTCTTCCGCAAGACGTCGGACAGAGATTTGGCGATTTCGGCGAAGAAGGGATGGAGGAGATCGGGCACGATCAACCCCACCAGATATGTGCGCCCGGTCACCAGACTGCGCGCCACGAGGTTCGGCCGATAGTCAAGCTCCCTGACGCGCGCCAGCACGCGCTCGCGCGTGTCAGGGCCGACCTCGGGATGATTGCGCAGCACCTTGGACACGGTGATGACCGAGACTCCAAGGTCGTTGGCGATGTCCCGCATTTTGATGGGCATAGCTGGCGGTCCTTCAGGTCGCCGCACGCGGAACGGGTCACGATCGGGTGTTGCCGCCCGACCAACGCTACGGTATCGCGCCAAGCGCCGAGTTGTATACCGCGTGTGTCGCCGGCGGCAGCGTGTGACCGGCGGGATCGGGCGGTCGCGCTCTCCACGCGCGTGTGAAGCCGACTATAGCGACAGTCTCCAAGAAAGCGCTTGACAACCCTTGGGGTGCAGCTAGAATCCACGCACTTCGGTACAGTTAACGGTAACTCCACCTGAAAGTTGTTCGTCGGCTCGATCGCCGGTGCCGGGTCGCGCGCCGGGGCCGCGTGAAGAAACCGATCTGATGACGTCGCCACCGGGCGACAGGCGAGACTGTCGGACCTCGCTCTTGCGTCGCGGACACGCGCTTGCGGCCGAGCAAAGTACGGCAGTTTGATGGATATGTTTCTTGGAGGAGAGATGACACAGAGGTCGCGCTCGGTCGCACGTGTACTCGGCGTGGTGATACTGCTCGCGGCATGGGCCGCAACCACACAGGCGCAAACGCAGGGTGCTATCAGCGGTCTGGTGACGGACTCGTCGGGCGCTCCTGTCCCGGGCGCGACCGTGACCGTGACCAACACGGCCACCAGAGGCACGCGCAATACCACGACCAACGAGGCAGGGCTCTACACCTTCCCCGCTGTGCCTCCCGGCTCCTATGAACTGAAAGTCGAGCTGCCAGGCTTCAAGACCGCAGAGATCCGTTCCTTCAAGGTCGACGTCCAGCAGACGGTGCGAGTGGACGTGCCGTTGCAGGTCGGTGCGGTCGGCGAGACGGTGACCGTCGTCGGTGAATCCACCCTGCTCAACACGCAGAGCACCACGCTCGGTACGGTGATCGAGAACAAGATCGTGACCGAGCTGCCGCTGAACGGCCGACAGTACCTGAATCTGGTCGCCGTCGCACCCAACGTCAACGTGCTCTCGCCCGCGGCGGGGCAGGCGGGCGCCCGACTTGGCGGCGAGCGCGCCGCGCAGTCCATCTCCGCCGGTGGTCAGCGCATCTTCTTCAACTACTACACGCTCGACGGCGTCAGTAACACGGACCCGAACTTCAACAACTACATCGCCCTGCCGTCGATCGATGCGATTCAGGAGTTCAAGGTCCAGACCGGCGTCTACCCGGCCGAGTTCGGTCACCAGAGCACGCAGGTGAACGTCGTCACCAAATCAGGCGGCAATGCCTTCCACGCCTCGGTCTTCGAATTCCTCCGCGACGAGAAATTCGACGCCAAGCCCTACGCCTTCACCAGCGTCCACCCGGCCAAGTCGCCATTCAAGTGGAACGACTTCGGCTACGAGGTGGACGGGCCCATCTTCCGCGACAAGTTGTTCTTCATGACGAACTTCGAGAAGTTGCGGCGCCGGCAGACCACCCAGTCCACGTTCACCGTGCCGACCGAGAAGATGTTCGCCGGCGACTTCAGCGAGATTCCCGGCACCGTCATCTACGACCCGACCACGGGCCAGCCGTTCCCCGGCAACGTCATTCCGACAGGCCGGATCGATCCGATTTCGAAGAACTTACTGTCGTACTACCACCCGGCGACGCTTCCGGGTCTGCAAAACAACTACGTGCAGGACAACTCGGCGCCGTTCGATCGCAACGGCTATGTCGTTCGCGCCGATTTCAACGAGTCGCCATCATCACAGTGGATGGGGCGCTACAACTGGGGCGACGACACGCAGTCGGGCCAGGGCCTCGGTCTGGCGGGTTCGAAGACAATTACAAACTACAAGCAGTGGGGCGGCTCGAACACCCGGACGCTCAGCTCCAGGCTGGTCAACGACGCGCGGTTCGGCTACACCAAGTTCTTCAACTCGATCGGCACGCTGTCGGCCTATACCAACGATGTGGTCTCCGATGTGAACATCCCGAACCTGAAGTCCGGCGCCCCGGTCACGTGGGGCATTCCGGACGTCTCGTTCACCGGCTTCAACGACATCGGTGATGCCAACGACGGCCCGTTCGCCGTCGACAACAGCACGCTGCAGTTCGTCGACAAGCTGACGTGGGTGAAAGGACGCCACACCATCGGCATGGGCGCTGAGTACGACCGGCAGCACTTCAACGAGGTCGGCAACCAGTTTTCCCGCGGGATCTTCTCCTTCCAGGCGAATACCACCAGGAACCCGGTGAACAACACCGGCGGCTACGCCTTCGCCGAGTTCCTGCTCGGCCAGCCGTTCCACACGACCGTCGCGCTGGCCGTCGCCGAGGGAAAATTCGTACGCAACGTCTTCCACGCGTTCGTCGACGATAGCTGGAAGGTGACGAACAATTTCACGCTGCTGGCCGGCCTGCGCTACGAGCTGACGCCGCCGTTCACCAACACGCTGGGGAACTATTTCACGGTGGCGATCCCGACGATCGACTACAGCCTCAATCAGCCGCAGTCGAACTATCCGACGCTGGTGCGCCAGGGCGACGACTGCACCGATCCGTACGCCGGTCTAAGCCTCCGCTGGTCAGTCACGCCGGTCGGGTGCGCCAAGGATTTCGGGATGAACAACAACCTGCGGGAGACGAAGTACAAGAACTTCGCGCCCCGCCTCGGCGCGACCTATGCGCTCGGTGAAAAGACGGTCGTTCGTTCCGGCGTCGGGCTCTACTACATGGAAGACATCGGCAACGCCGAGTACTTCGACATGGCCCGTATTACCGCCGCCCGCGTCGACTTCCAGGCGACGACGACGAATTTGCTCACCTGGGCCAATGCCGCTCCCAGCGGGGGGCTCGCCTCGGTGCCTCCGACGCTGACGTGGGCGGCCGCGTACGATCACGCCACCCCCCGCACCTGGCAATATCTGGTGAACGTCGAGCGCCAGCTCGCCACGAACTGGGCGCTGGAGCTCGGTTATCTCGGATCGCAGAGCCGCCATCTCTATGGGTTTCAGACCCTTAACCAAGCCGGTCCGGGCCCGCTGAACACCATCAGCTCGCGCGTGCCCTATCCGACCTTTGGCGTGATCTCGTACGTGACCGACCAGAACAAAGGGCACTACAACGCGTTCAGCGTCAAGGCGACGCGCCGCTACGGCGACGGCCTCAGCCTGAACACGAGCTACACGCTGGCCAAGTCGATCGACAACTCCAGCGGAACCCGCACGCAGGGCTTCGACACACTGTTTCCGCAGGACAGCCGCTGCATGGAATGCGAGACCGGGCCGTCGTCGTTCGACGTGCGCCATCGCTGGGTGATGGGCGCCGTCTACGAGCTGCCGTTCGGCAAGGGCAAACCGGTGAACATCGACAACGCCGTCCTGGACGGCATTGTCGGCGGGTGGCAGTTGAGCACGAACACCACGCTCCAGAGCGGCGTTCCGCAGACGCTCTCCGCCGGCAAGGTTCAGTCCGGCACCAACAACCTGGTGAACGACCGTCCGAGCTACTCGGGCGTGGGCGACGGCTATGCCTCCGACCCCTCGCCGACGCGCTGGTACGACCCCGCTTCGTTCGTCTTGTCTCCTGAGGGCCAATTCGGGACCGTCGGGCGCAATTCGATCACGACGCCGCATCTGCAGCAGATCGACGCGTCGCTGGCGAAGACTTTCCGGCTGCCGAATGGCCACCGCATTCAGGCCAGGCTCGAAGCCTTCAACGTGTTCAACCATCCGGTGTGGGGCGCACCCAACGGAAACATCCTGGCGGGCGCGGCATTCCCGGGCGCGGCCGAGAACGCGGCGCATCAGGGCTTCGGCGTCATCACCTCAACGGCCCTCCCGATGCGCCAGATCCAGTTCGGCTTGAAGTATTCGTTCTGAAAAGGAGCCGATGACAGGTCGATGTCCCTGAAAACAAGAATGGCCAGCCCGAAGGGGCTGGCCTCGACGAAAGGCGAACGACGTGGACAACCTTCGCCTGCAGTCGAGAGCGAAGGTTGGCGGGGCCGACGAGACTCGAACTCGCGACCTCCGGCGTGACAGGCCGGCGTTCTAACCAACTGAACTACGACCCCGCAAGAGCCCGGTGGCTGAGAAGACCGTGCGGCGCGCCTGTGTGTCACCCGCGCATCACGGTGTGCCTTCGCCTGAACGTGAGCGAAGGTTGGGCGGTAAGGGACTCGAACCCCTGACAGCCGGCGTGTAAAGCCGGTGCTCTACCAACTGAGCTAACCGCCCCTACGTGCGCTACTGCAGGCCCGTCCACCGCCCGGCCAAAACTCGATTATAGGCCACGGGCTGCTTTCGCAGCAAGCACCCCCACCGCGATCACGAGACCGGCAATTGCTCGATACTCGCGGTTGCGCATGGCACGCGCAAAACTGAACCGGCGTGCGCCGGTAGCGCCTCGACCGGCCCTGTATTCGGGGTAAGCCGCGCCAAACTTCTCGGTGAGATGTGCTTCCTCGGTGCGAATTGCAGCGGACAGCGTGATCGCGAGGTAGGAAATAACCAACACCCCCGCGACAATGCTGGCGCAGCCGATCGCAAGACCAATTCCGATGACCGTCGATCCCACATAGAGCGGATGGCGGGTAAACGCGTAGGGGCCCGAGACCGTGACCTCTCGTCCCTTTTCCAGGTGACCGGCGGCCCACACGCGAAGTGCTTCTCCGACAGCCGCGACGATCGTGCCGATTGCGAGAGAGCGGGACGTCGGTTGTGCGACCCACAACACCAGGACGGCGGACACGAACCCGATCGGTACGCGAAGACGCGCGATGCGGCGAAGGATCGTCATCGGTGAAAACGCTGCTGGACCGCGGCCGTCACTTCGGCAACATCAATCGATTCGAGGCACCACGCGCTCCTGCGGCAGCGCCGCTCGTAATGGCATCCGCAGGATCCGTATCTCGACACCGCGACGTCATCGGCGCTCCACGGCCCATTGCGCTGCGGGTCGGTCGGACCGAAGAGGGAAACAGTGGGAGTGCCGACCGCAGCCGCGAGGTGAAGCGGACCCGTGTCCCCGGAGATCATCAACGCTGCCGCACGCGATAACGCCAACAGGTCGGCGATGCGGGTGGCGGGCGCGACTCGCGCGGCGCCGTCCGACCGCTCGACAACGGCCCCAGCCAGTCCTTCCTCGCCGGGTCCCCACAGCACACACGACGGGAGATCTCGAATCTCACGCAGAAACGCGGCGACCTCTCCGAATCGCTCCGGTGGCCAGCGCTTGTTAGGCCAGGCGGCGCCGGGATTGATCAATGCGAACGGACGATCGTCGCCAAGTGTCGTGCGAATCTCCGCAAGGGCATCCGAGTGAACCTCCGCGAACGGAAAGCGGATGGTCATATCGTCAACGCCGAGATTCTGCAAGAGCGCGAGATTCTGGCGGACGACGTGGTCCGCGCGTTCCGTCGGGGTATCGCGATGGATTTCCGAATAGAACGGACGCGCCGCTTTCTCGCGGAGGTGCCAGATCGAAAAGCCGATCACGCGCGGGGCACCGGACGCACGCGCGAGCACCGCCGACTTCATCAATCCCTGGAAATCAATCGCGACGTCGTACTGAATCTCCTGCATGCGCCGCGACACGTCGAGCCATCCTGCAACAGACGGCCGCTCGAGTGGGACCACGCGATCGATGCAGGTGACCAGGTCGACGATCGGCCGATGCTTCGATTCGACGAGCCAGTCAATCCGGGCGTCGGGAAACGCGTGCCGCAACGCTGCCGCGGCGGGTACGGCATGTACGATGTCGCCCAGCGCACCGAGCCGGACGATCAGAATGTTCATCCGCGGATTCGAGCGAGGAGATCGCGCGTCGAATGATCCTTGGGATCGCCGACAATCGCGATTCGGCCGCCGTATCCAAGCACCGTCGCGCGTTCGGGCACGGACTCAGTGGTGTAATCCGTGCCTTTGCAGTGGACGTCAGGGCGCAGGAGTTCCAGGAGTGGCGCCACCGTGGGCTCGGAAAAAATTGTCACGTAGTCGACACCGCGCAGTGCCGCGACCAATTCGGCGCGTTCGTTCGCTTTCAGGATTGGCCGTCCCGGACCTTTCGCCGCTGCCGTGACGTCATCGTTCACGGCAACGATCAGGCGATCCGCCTCCGTCGCCGCCGCTTGAAGGTATCGCACGTGACCGACGTGCAACAGGTCGAAACAGCCGTTGGCAAACGCGATCGTTCGTCCACGCCGACGATCCTCCGCCACCAGGTCGACGAGCCGCTCGCGCGTGACAAGCTTCTCAACCACGATCGTTGCGTACGGCGGTTCGCAGTTCGTCTGCGGTGACCGTCGCCGTGCCTCGCTTCATGACGACGAGACCACCCGCGTAGTTGGCCAGCATCGCCGACTCCAGAAAGCTCGCCCCTGCCGCCAGCGCCAGCGTCATCGTGGCAATCACCGTATCGCCGGCGCCAGTGACGTCTGCGATTTGATCGGACCCGAAGATCGGGATGTGCACGGTGCGACAATCCGGTTCGAACAACGCCATCCCGCGGCTGCCGCGCGTGATGAGCACGGCGTCGGATCGCGTGCGGCGAAGCAGCTCGCGGCCGGCACGTTCGAGCATGCGCATGTTGTCTCCGATGCGGATCCCGAGCAGCTGTTCGACCTCCGATTCGTTCGGCGTGCAGGTCGTCATGCCCCGATACCGCAGGAGCAAATAGCGCGAGTCGACTAATACCGGAGACTTGCTGCGCGATGGCCGACGAAGGAGCTTCCCCGCCTCAGTAACGAGCGGCGCCGAGACCGCGCCACCGCCGTAATCGGACACCAGCAGGGCGTCAC
>Ga0222622_10000442_pt1 | contig 15494 bp, 23 predicted proteins | sample PLM2_5_b1metaG_FD_177335 | JGI IMG/M metagenome (GOLD analysis project Ga0222622, IMG submission 177335) | Groundwater sediment microbial communities from an aquifer in East River, Colorado, USA - PLM2_5_b1 | ecosystem: Environmental > Terrestrial > Soil > Riparian zone | place: USA: East... | reverse complement strand
TCCGATCTAGCAAAACGGCTGTGGAAAACCAACGGCGCGAGCTATGGAACCGACTTCAGAGACTCAAAAATTGGCGATCAGGGCCGCCGTCGACACCGACGCACCTCAGATCGTCCGGCTGATCGGAGACATCTGGGCGGAATATGGCTGTGTTCTCGACACCACCGTCGAGGAGAAATACCTGCTCGCGCCCGTTGAATATTTTCATGCGCGCAACGGCGAGTTTTGGGTCGTCGACGACGTAGACCTTATCGTCGCAACAGTCGCAATAATGATGCTCGATGACAATATCGCCGAGTTAAAGTCTTTGTATGTGCACAAGGCCCAGCGGGGTGCCGGACTGGGCGAGAGGTTGGCAAAATTGGCCGTTGATCTGGCAAGGGAGCGGGGCGCTCGTGAAACGGTGCTGTGGACGGACACGCGTTTTACTGCCGCCCACCGGCTTTATGAAAGGCTCGGGTTCAGAAAGACAGGCACACGCGATCTCGATGACATTAATAACACGACAGAGTTCGGTTTTGTTCTGCCTCTCAGGTAGATGCTTGCAGTTTGGCGTTTATTGATCAATGATAAACGACATATCGGACCGCAATGGAGATAAAAAAGATCAGGTCGGTCGGCATCGTCGTAAAGCCCGGCCGCGATGATGCAAACGCGACGGCAGCGGAAATACTCAGGTGGCTGCAAGAGAGAGGTATTACCAGTGCAGGCGCGCCCATCTCGGCCGGTGACATTCACTCAGACAATCCGCTCACACTCGATGCCGATCTAATCGTCGTGCTAGGCGGTGACGGCACGATGATCTCTACCGCCCGCATCGTCGGCGACACTAATGTACTTGTTTTGGGAATTAATTACGGCAGCCTTGGTTACCTGACCGATTTTAGAATAGAGGAAATGCTACCGGCTCTTGAGGCTATAGTTGCCGGCGATTACGAGGTCGATCGCCGCGAAATGTTGGATGCCCAGCTCTGGCGGGGGCCGGAAAAGATCGCCTCGGGGCGTGTGTTAAATGATGTTGTCATAAATAAATCCGCACTCGCCCGTATCATCAGGATAGATGCCCGGCTGAATGGCCTGTTCGTCAATACTTTTCGGGCCGATGGACTGATCGTGTCTACGCCCACTGGTTCGACCGCGTACAACCTCTCAGCGGGCGGTCCGATCGTATTTCCCTCGATGAACGCGATAGTTATAACCCCGATCTGTCCTTTTACTCTGACGAACCGTCCTATAGTCGTGCCTGATGATGCTGAGATAGAACTGGTATTAGACAATGAGAACGAGGGAGTGGTCCTCAGCCTGGACGGTCAGACCGGTTTCACAATGGCAGCCCATGATAGGGTGGTTATCTGCAAGAGCAGAACAACATTCAATCTAGTACAACCTTCCAACCGCAATTATTTTGATGTGTTAAGAGATAAGCTGAAGTGGGGGCGGTAGGACCTGCTTCAATCTCGAGCAAACAACGCTATCTGACCGTCATCCTCAGGTTCAAAGCCCTCAGGAAACCATCGAAACTTGTCCAGATCGCATTTTCCCGAATTGAAAATTACACCCTCGGCCTCAAGTAACTCCTGTTGCAGGTTTATGGGAATCGTTAAACGCCCGGTTGAGCATTTTCCCTCCGAATTTATGACCCGTTGCCACGGCACGTCCTCTGTGTCGGCACCGTGCATGACATACCCGACCGTTCGCGCCGTGTATCCCTCGCCCAGGATGATCGCGATCTGGCCGTAGGTCATGATCTGACCGGCAGGTATTCGGCGAACGATCTCATAGACGCGTTCACGATAGGTTTTGTCGTTGACGTTCACTTTAAGAAAGTTCCCTTAGAAAGGTGCGGGCCGGGGAACCGTCGCCGGTCCCGCCGTCGTATTTCAGCGGCAGACACATTAGTTCGTAATCGCCGGCAGGCACAGCTCTCAGGTCGACCCCCTCGAGAATTACGACCTCTTTTTCGAGCAGAGTGACGTGGACGGGGTGTCCGGGCGAACCACTCTTTTCGATCGACAGATAGTCGATACCAACGAGCACTACGCGCTTATCGACCAATAGGCGTGCGGTGTCCGGCAAAAGGTAAGTAAAGTCGGTCCTGAATCCCAGCTCCGGATGGTCCCAGAAAGCCGAATTTCGCGTCTTGAACAAAACGCGGGTAACACCATCGATGTTGCCCACATGAGCGGGTTCTATACCAACTACATCCTCGGATACTTGAATGACGCGGCACGGCCCCACCAGCTTTTGCGGATCGAGTTGGTGGACCCGCTTTGCCCCGTCAATAAAATGGTTGGGGGCATCGACATGGGTCGCCGTGTGCACACCCATTGCTACCTGGGACACATTTGCAGTAGATCCGGTAGCTATCGATTTAAAGGAACTGATCTCGACCCCCGGATCGCCTTTATAGATAGGTGTCTCTGCCGAGATGGCGTTAGTTATGTCGTATATTTTCATTTCGCACTCTCAAATTCGACAACCGCCGGTTTTAGTTTAATGGTTATGGGCGCACCGGCCTTTCGCCATTTGCCGGCAGCGTTTTGAACAAATTTCTCACGGGTAAAAGTTGGCGTTTTTGCAGGGTGGGCGACAATCTTGTATCCCATGACGGGCGATGTCTCGGTAAACTCCTCTGCCTGAAACCAGCCGAGGCCTTTGAGTGAACCGTTCGAGAATTCCATTATGTCAACGCCGGTACCGCCCGCACCCTGATGCATGCCGCCGCTGTAATAAAGAGCTATTTCATTCAGCCCGTTTTGGTTGATGTCCGGGATAGTGACTACACGATCTGACCACCCGGCCTCGGCCGACACAACGCTCGCTACCACCTTTCCGTTCTCAATAACCGCCACACCGACGCTGCCCAGGCCATTCCCTGTCTGACAATATTGGTAAAAAAGCAGCGTTTGACTGGCGCCCCCACGGGTAAACGAACCCTCGGCTCGCCCGGTGACCTCCTGGGTACCGTCATCGCAGATGTCAGGGTCGAGCTTGGGTTTGACAACCGGCAGGACCTTTTTCTCGAACAGAACCCTTTCTGCATCCGAAAGCTGTATCTTTGGAGATTCGGCGGTGGGATCATTGATGACTATCGTCGCCTGTCCGGCAGCCACAATGCTCACGCTGCACGCAAGCAGGAATGCGCTAAGCAGATGGATCATTTTCATGATCGTTTGATAATAATCCAATCGGTGCTAGCTGTAAACATTTGCTTCCCGGGCCAACGTTCACTTAGTCTGATAGAAATGAGGATAGAACACGAAGAGAAGGGCAGGAAAGGGACCTTTTTTGTCGAAGAGAAAGGCGAACGCCACGCCGAACTCGACTATTTCAACTCCGGCCCGGGCACGATAAACATATATCACACTGAGGTGGATGAGAAACTCCGCGGCAAAGGCATAGGTGCGGAACTTGTAAAAGCCGCGGTCGACCTCGCGCGGCGAAACAGTAAAAAGATCATCGCTACCTGCCCCTTCGCTCACAAGATCATAGACAGGACGACTGAATACCGAGACTTACTGGCGGAGCGTGAATAATGGACGTGCCCCGCATCTCAGCATCGAGCTATTCGAATACGGCGCCGCTGGTCTGGTCCTTTCTCTACGGCAGCAACCATGGCAGGGTCGAGCTGATCCTCGACAACGCCCCGGCGCGTTCCGCCGAGTTGCTGGCCGCGGGCCGTGTCGACGCGGCATTAGTGCCGGTGATCGCCTTCCAGTTCATCGACAAGGTCAAACTCATCCCTGGCGTATGCGTCGGTGCGAGGGAAAGGGTGCGAAGCGTTTGCCTTGTGACCCGGGGATGTGACCTCACAGACGTTCGCTCAGTTTCCCTCGATACGTCGTCCAGAACCTCGGTCGCACTAACAAAGATCATCTTTCGCGAATTCATCGGGTTCGAACCCGAATGGATGGGGGCTGAGCCAAATGTAGACGAAATGCTCGCGAACTCAGATGCGGCTCTGATCATCGGCGACCCCGCCCTACGGCTCTCCGCCGGAATGTCGGGACTGCGGATCTTTGATCTGGCCGAGCTTTGGCGGTCCCATACGGATTTAGGATTTGTCTTTGCTATGTGGATGACCGGACACGACAATTCTCCTGTAAACTTTGCCGCCGCACGCGATGAGGGACTGCGGCATATCGATGAAATTGCGTCCAATTACCTGCCGCAGATCGGCCTCAGTGCAGGGGAAATGACAGCTTACCTGACGGAAAATATCTCTTATACAATGGACAGCACCATGCAGGATGGGCTGGAAATGTACCTTAACCTCGCGAAAAAGCACGGCTTGTGCGAACTGGATCGAAAGCTGGCCTACGTTTCTTAAATAAAGGGTTCTTTTTATGAAAAACTTGCTATTGTTGCTGCTTCAGATAATCGGCTTTGTTTGCGCGGTTGGTTTTATACTTTCCGTGATCGGCATCCTCTGGGGAAAGCCTATGCACCTCAAAGGAGCAGAGGTCCCGGCAGATTGGCGAGCGGCCATTTCGTTTTTAGTTGCGGCGGCAGTCATTGGCGGCATCTTTTACATTCTCGATAAAAAGAAAAAGGCGTAGCTGTTGGGCCGCTAAAATTCGTCTGTGTTGATATTTAATGCCGGACGCTTCAGTTCGTGGTACAGCTTACGAAAATCCACCTTGCCCTCGTTGTTTTTTAGGTGTTCGAGAATGATGAGGGAATGGTCGATGCGGCGGTCAATGTCTTTTCCTTTGCCGACAAAATAAAGTAACGATCTTTGTTTGCCGTTCGTAAGCCCGTGAAAAAGTTTGTCGCCCTCAGGGTCCTGGTCAAGCACGGCCTGTAGTTCCTCGGGCATCGGCAGCCCGTACTTACTTTGATCGCGCTCGAGCTGGACCTGGACCCGATCGCCGGGCCGTATACCGAGGCGGGTGCGGTTCTCTTTATTGACGCTAATGTAATATTGCCCTTTGCCGTTGGGCATCAGCGAGCATTGGAAAGATAATTCCCCATTGACGGTGCATACAACCCGCCGGATATTGCCGGTAAAGCCCAATGGCCTTGCTTGCTCTTTTTCGATCAGCAGGTAGTGGTAAACGGCCTTCTGCCCCGCTGTGACGAGCTCAGTTTCAAAGGCAACCGTTAAAGGGGCGTTGGACATGAGGCCTTAACGCTAAGAGAGCGTATTTTGCTAAGATTATTGCAATGACGGCCTCGATTCAACCGATCCTCGATAAAGCACTCGCCGGCGGGCGGCTTTCATCAGAAGATTGCACAGATCTGCTCGAGTCAAACGATTTTGTCCGCATTGGGCTTGCTGCACACGAGGTCCGGATGCGGAAAAATCCGACCGACATAGTCACCTACATAATCGACCGCAATATTAATTACACCAACGTCTGCAACGTGGTCTGTACATTTTGTGCGTTCTATCGCCGGCCAGGCAAGCCCGACACGTACGTCCATTCTATCGAGGAGATCTGCAAGCGAATAGATGAGACGATCGAGCTCGGCGGCACAGGGGTTTTGATGCAGGGCGGGCTGCACCCCGATTTTAATATTGAGTGGTACGAGAACCTGCTGAGGACATTGCACGCCAAATACTCAAGGTTTCAGCTTCACTGCTTTTCGCCGCCCGAGATCCATAACATCCATCTGATCTCGGGCTTGGATTACGTCTCGATAATGCAGCGGCTCAAGGACGCCGGCCTAAATTCGATGCCCGGGGGGGGCGGCGAGATCCTGGATGACGAGGTCCGGGCCCGGGTCTCGACAAAGTGCAACACACAGGAATGGCTCGATGTCATGCGTGCGGCCCATCAGGTGGGATTGCGGACAACTGCGACAATGATGTTCGGGATCGGCGATAAGGTCGAACATCGTGTCCGTCACCTGCAGCGTGTTCGTGACGTACAGGATGAAACGGGCGGGTTTACCGCGTTTATTCCCTGGACGTTTCAGCGTGAGAACACCGCTCTCGGCCGCAAGATCAAAGAGGAACCGACCGGCATCGACTACCTAAAGATGCTCGCAGTCTCTCGTCTTTTCCTCGACAACGTCGACCACATACAGGCTTCCTGGCTGACACAGGGATTAAAGCTCGGCCAAACCGCTCTTCGTTTTGGAGCCGATGATATGGGCTCTATCATGATCGAAGAAAACGTCGTCTCGGCGGCCGGTGCCGATAACGAAGCCAACGAGCGCGACCTGCGTTATCAGATCCGCGAAGCCGGTTTCACGCCGCAGCAGCGCGATATTCTCTACAATTACATCTATCGAGACAATATAGACGAGATAGATAGCTCTAACTCAATGCCGCTCAAAAAATTGAGTGTGGCGTTTGCGGATTAGCCTCTCAGTAGCGTAAACCCGTTTCCGAACCAAACTCCCTTTTGTTGACCAAAGATCAAAGGAGAAGTATGCCCATTACTGCATTCAACAGTTTTACCGACGGCCTCGATGCGAACCAGAGGGACCGCGGACACTTTATCGCCGGCACCGACCTCAACGATGACCGCCTCTGGGTACCGTATGCCGACGGCGTATGGATACAACCCTGCCATTTTAATGTCACGTCGGGTGGAATGAGCGTCATTCTGAAAGGTCTTCCCGGCGCTGTGCTGGGAACCCACTACCACGTTGGGACCGTTCGGGGATATACAATGCAGGGCCACTGGCGATACCTGGAACACGACTGGATCGCAAAGCCTGGAACATTTATCTATGAACCGGCCGGCGAGGCACACACATTGGTCATCCTCGAGGATTCACCGGAACCCGCGATCATATTATTTATGGTAGAGGGTGGTTTGGTTTACCTGGACAAGCCGGTTGACGGTGGTTTTGCCGCCTATGAGGACGGATTTACCGCACTCGAGTTATGTCGGAAGCATTATCGCGAGGCGGGCCTCGATGTTAACCAACTGGACCTGCTCGTTCGATAGATAAGAAGCGTAGTTGATCTTTGGAATAACGATCTTTAAGCCGCAGGTGAACACCGGCGGCTTTTTTGGTTATTATTTGCGTATCCGTTGCTCAACCCGATCTAAATGCTTGCAAAGCTGATAGCATTTTTATTGACCGTACTCGTTTTGCTGGCCGCCGGCACAGTGGTCTTTTTTATGATGCTCGTGGCGATGAACGGCTTTAGTGAGAGCGATGCAATATGGGGCCTAGGGGTTTATGTCATTCTGACTTTGCTCGTTACCGTGGCGATGGGTACGGGGGGTGTGCTGCTTATCGCCCGGTTTATAAAGAAAGGGTTCAGCCCCCTGGTTTCTTGCCTGATCGCGGTTCCGGTGTTTTCGCTTATCGGAATGGTATGTGAGGTGATAGGCAGCTTGATCGGGGTCGCCGTCGCCGAGATCGTACGCAGGAATTTTTAGCATGCCGCAGTTTGTTATTGAAACGCTGATCGATGCCCCGGCCGAGGTCTGTTTTGATCTGATGCGGGACCCCAGGCTGCATTCCGGTTCAAAGGTCACGATAGAGGGGAACCGCGAGATCAGCCTGGGTCAGAGAGTGATGTTTGAAAGCAAAGTGGTCGGCATGCTCCACCGGTTAACGGTTGAGGTAGTGGAATGTCACCGGCCGCGTATTTTCGTCGACGAGTTGGTGCAGGGCTCTTTCACGAGTTTTCGGCACGTTCATGAACTAGAGGAAAACAACGACACGACCAAATTAGTGGACACAATGGTTTGGGAATCACCTTGGGGCATAGCTGGCAAACTGGCGGATAGGATGATCGAGCGCCGCTTGCGAGCTATCGTGCACGACCGCAACGACAGACTTAAAGAGATCGCCGAATCGACTGGCTAACAACTGTTGACCAAATATCAACTCTTACCCAACTATTACAATCCCCTGCCCGCCTAACTGTTAAGCTAAATGCTGTCTTAATTTATCTGTGGTCAATATATTTTAATGCAGCAAAATGTCCTCTCGTTCCGGCGGGCCCGCCAAACGATCAACTGGAAAAACGTCGCCATCATATCGTCGTTTCATTTACTTGCGATACCCGCTTTATTTACCTTTAGCTGGCAGAATGTCGCGGTACTGATCATCGGCAACTGGATAGTGGGCAGCCTCGGCGTCGGTCTCGGTTGGCACCGCCTGCTTACGCATCGTGGATTTAAAGTGCCCAAGTGGCTCGAATATTCGCTTAGCGCCCTCGCGACGATGTCCATACAGGACTCGCCCGACAAATGGGTAGCGACCCACCGCATGCATCACGCTTTTACCGAAACTGAGAAGGACCCGCACTCGACCAATTCCGGATTCTGGTGGGCGCAGATCGGGTGGATCGTATGGGGAACGGCGCAGGACCATTCGCCCGCGGTGCTGCAAAAATACGTGCCGGACCTGATCAAAGACGATGGGCATGCTCTGATCTCTCGCTTTTATTATGTGCCGATCATTGTATCCGCAGTTATTCTATTCGCCGTCGGCGGATGGACCATGGTCGTTTGGGGAGTTACTGCCCGGGTTGTCGTTGGCTGGCACACGACCTGGTTCGTAAATTCGCTCTCGCATATCTACGGTTCGCGCCCGCATGATACGGGTGACCTGTCGACAAACAACTGGTTTGTTGCCCTGCTGACCTTTGGCGAGGGCTGGCACAACAACCATCATATGGCCCCCACGTCGGCACGACACGGCTTTGAATGGTACCAGTTCGATATGAATTGGATCGCGATACGGCTTCTCGAATGGGCTGGTCTGGCGACGAAGATCAAGGTCTTTGACGAGGACAAACAGCCAGTCCAATTGAAACAGGCTGCCTGATCGTTTTCCCGAACTTTCCCGGGTTGCGTATCTATATAATAGGATGGGCAGGTTAGAACCATCCTGACGATCCTGACCATCCTGTTACTCTCACTCCAGATTTTGCGAGATCAACTCCAGCGACCGGTCGTAACGATATGCTATGCCCATATGACCGTCGTCAAATTCCTCGTGAATATGCGGTATGCCCTGGCTTTTGAGCTTAGCTGACAGGATCCTCGCCGACAGATCCAGAGCAAATTCATCGCGGGTGCCAGCGTCTAAATAAAGCAGATTGAGGCTTGTGAGGTTTTCCACATGTTTTTCCACAAGGCGCACCGGGTCATGTTCAACCCAGCGGGCCCAGACGTCCCACCTTATTTCGCCGGTCTCAAGGTCAAATGGCAGGTCATAGCTATCGCCGACCGGTGAATAACAAGCGCTCATGCCGATAATATTGAGCGCGGGAAAATCGTCCTTGCTCTTCTTCTCCGTTTCCCAAAACTTCTGCAAAAACGCAGCCGGATCGCCTTTGATCGCTCGAAACGCTTTCGGAATATCGGAGATGTAACCTAGCTCGAAATAGGCGTCGCCAGACGTGGAGCACACCAGGCCAAACAGGTCGGCATGCCTGAACCCCATTATCAGCGAGCCGTAACCGCCGGATGATTTGCCCATTACGGCTCGAGACCCGCGATCAGCGATAGTTCGGAAGGTCTCATCCACAAATGGCACGATCTCGTCTGCCAAGTAATCCTCATAACGCCCCGTGGCGGTCGAGTTGATATATTGCGAGCCGCCGTAATATGTAAAGCAGTCGGGCATCACGGCGATCATCGGCTTTATCATGCCGGCGGCGATGAGCTTGTCCATTCGCTCCGCCAGGTTCGGCGTGAAAGCATTGTCGTTGAGCAGCGCCCGCCCGCGGCCGGTAAAGCCCGTCAGGCAATAGACCGTGGGATAGTGAGCATCGCCGTCGTCGTAACCGGGCGGCAGATATACAATAACGTCCCGGACATGGCGGTCGCCCGGCGGATTTCCCTTCAAGATCTCACTGGAGTGCTTCAAAATACAGACTGTCCCGGCTGCGGTTTCGTCGTTTGTCATATGATTTAGTTTTACGGGATTATAGCGTAAAATTCGAGACTGTGGCCTCAGACCTGATAAATCCTAACGCTCTTAATTCGACCATTGAGTTCCTGACGGCGATGGTTACGCCGGCGTTGCTGATCTCGGCGACCGGTTCCCTGGTCCTGTCGACATCGACGCGTCTGGGCCGCGTGGTCGACCGGGTTCGTCAGTTGGAGGAACGCCTCAGCGCCGCCATTTATAGTGAGAACAAGGACGAGATACCGCTGTATGACAAACGGGTCGAAGTAATCGTCGATCTGCTCGACAAGGTAACGAGCCGCTCTCGCATACTGCAGCGGGCGATGGGTGCGTTTTATTATGGGCTGATGTTTTTTGTTTCTACGAGCGTGACGATCGCCGTCGCCGCGATATTCAACAGCTATCGCTGGGTGCCGATACCGATCGGGATCATAGGGATAATGTTCCTGTTTTATGGCAGCGTGCTCATGCTGCGCGAAACGCGAATGGCGGCCGCCACGGTAAACGCCGAGATGGATTTTTCCTGGGAACTAGCCCGCAAAGTCGCGCCGAAGGAAGTTGCCATCAAATACGGCCGGAAAGGCAAGCACAAGGGAATGGCAACGGCCAAGCTGAAAGGCAAAGATGGAACCACGATACCTGACATTGCTCAGGGAGAATAAGCTTCGGACACAGGTCGAGCAGTTAGAGGCGATGCTCGCGTCCTGCACGGTCTGTCCTAAGGATTGCGGCAATAACCGGCTCGAGGACGAGATGGCCGCTTGCTACTCGGGCCGGTTGCCGATCGTCTCGAGCTATACCGCCCATTTTGGCGAAGAGCCTTGCCTGTCTGGGACGCGCGGTGCGGGAAATATCTTTTTCGGCAACTGCAACCTCCGCTGTGTTTACTGCCAGAACTACCAGATCTCACAAACCTGGCGCGAGCAAAAGCGGAATGAGGTCACCCACGAACACCTCGCCAAGATGATGCTCGAGCTGCAGGACCGCGGCTGTCATAACATCGGCTTTGTCTCGCCTACACATTTCGCGCCGCAAATGGCCCGGGCCATTCTGATCGCCGCTCAAAAAGGCCTGCGACTGCCTATAGTTTACAATACGAACGCCTATGACGCGGTCGAGGTGCTGCGGCTGCTCGACGGCATAGTCGACGTCTACCTACCTGATCTCAAATACGCCGATTCAGACGCCGGATTTCAGTACTCAAAGGTGCGTGATTATAAAGAACACGCTCGGGCCGCGATAACTGAAATGCACCGGCAGATGGGGGATGAACTGGTTTTTGATGCGGACGGTTTGTTAAAACGCGGGCTGCTGATCCGGCTGTTGGTTTTGCCGAACGACATCGCCGGTATCGAGGAGAACCTGCGTTGGATCCGCGATAATCTGTCACCTAAAACTGCGATTTCGCTGATGGCCCAGTACTACGCGACGAACAAAGCCGCGACCGACGAACGCTATATTCTGCTTTCCCGCCGCATATCCGAGGGCGAGTGGTTCCAGGCCGTTTCGCTGCTCGACGAACTCGGCATGGAAGAGGGATTTATGCAGGAGTACGAGTCGGCATCGCACTATTACCGGCCGGATTTTACAGACGCGGAAAACCCGTTTAAGGATATTCGCGATTTCTCCTAAGTATTCCTTTGCGTTCTTTGCGTCTTTGCGTGAAACCTCTTTCTCACGCAAAGACGCGAAGGCCGCAAAGATCGAAAAAGAACATGAACACAGGCGATACAGCACCTGAATTCACGCTAGAAGACGGTGACGGCAAAGACTGGAGGCTAAGCGATCAGCGCGGAAAGACCGTCGTCCTCCTTTTCTATCCCGGAGATAACACGCCCGTCTGTACGATGCAGCTCTGCTCGGTCCGCGATCACTGGTCAGAATATCAGGCTACCGGAGCCGAGGTGGTTGGCATATCAATGGACTCGGTCGAATCTCACAAGGGCTTTGCCGAGAAAAAACAGCTTCCGCTAACCCTGCTTTCTGACGACAAAGGTGAGGTCACGGCAAAGTACGACGTCAAGTCCTGGCTTCCCGGACGCTCTGCTCGGGCGGTTGTTGTAATCGATAAAAAGGGCAAGATCGCTTACCGCAAGGTCGAGCCCGTTAGCCTCTTCCGCCCCAAGGACGACGAAGTCCTCGCCGCGATCCGCGCTGCTGAGAAAGATTAGCCACAGAGCGCCCAGAGAAATACTCATTATTTGATTCCGGTTTTACGCTTCCGGACAGTTTGCACCTTTACTTATTCCCTCTGTGTCCTCTGTGACTAATCTTGCGTAATTTTGGGATATGTTAAAATCAACTCATGGCGTTATTTGGTGATAAATGGAAATGCATCCGCTGCGGGAAAAAGAATGAGCCGCTAGGCTATGCACCGGTGCCCAATGAACTCGGCACCCGTATCAGCGAAGAGATCTGCAAAGACTGTTGGAAAGAGTGGCAGCAAAAGCAGATGCAGTTGATCAACCACTTTGGCCTGGACGTCACAAACCCCGACGCTCACCAATTCCTCTTCGATAACATGAAGATCTTTTTCTTTGACGAGGGCGTCGAGCTCAGCCAGATCGACACGTCAAAGGAAGGGACCGTTAACTGGTAAAACAGCGTTTCTGCTAACACTTTTCACTTCTCACTTATACCTTGTCACTTCGTACAATTTCTTATCCGAAATAAGTGATAGGTGATAAGTAATAAGTGAAAAGGCCTCTTTACCTTTTCTCAAACTTCAACGCCGCTGAGTTCATACAGTATCGCAGACCGGTCGGCTTTGGACCGTCGTCAAAAACGTGTCCGAGATGGCCCTTGCAACGGGCGCACAGCACCTCGGTCCTCTCCATCCCAAATGTCTTGTCGGTGATCTCGATCACGTTCTTTTTATTGATCGGCTCGTAAAAGCTAGGCCAACCGGTGCCCGATTCAAATTTCGTTTTAGAGCTGAACAGCTTGAGATGGCAGGCGGCGCAATAATAGTCGCCATCCTCGTGAGTCTCGGCATATTTACCGGTGTACGGCTGCTCGGTACCGGCTTCGCGTAGGATGTAGTACTGCTCAGGTGTAAGGACCTTCTTCCACTCAGCATTAGTTTTGTCGACCGTCTTACCGTCAAATTCTTCATCGCTGCCGAGGGCGACCGCAGCCGACGTCTCCGCCGGCGGCTGCTCCGCCGGGACGGCTGCCGTTCTCGCATCCGCCATGGTCGAGATCGCACCGCCGCACCCAAAGGACGACAGCACGATCGCCGTCACCGAAACCGCCAAAACTGCAATAATGGTCGTAAATCTCATGATTAATTAATACTCCTGAACTATATCTTACGCACCTTTTATTACATTCGATGCAAAGTTTATTCCGGATTCTTGCCGGCACAATAATTTTATCAGCTGAAGAGGGCAATAATCGGCGATTTTGAGGAATGGGACCGCTGAACTAGATGATCGTAGTTACGATCTCGCGGATACTCCGCTGCAGCTCACGGTCGTCAGTTATTGGCGAGCAAATGGCGACCTCGGCGGCGGCGACCGGCGATATGCCTTTTGCTATCATCTGGGCAGCGTAGATCAACAGGCGTGTGGAGACACCCTCTTCGAGTCCGTGCCCACGCAGGTTTCGGACCTTTTGCCCTATCTTTACCAGATCGGCGGCCGTGTCTGTGTCGATGCCTCCTTCTTTGGCTACGATCTCTGTTTCGGCGTCCGGTTCGGGATAATCAAATTCCATCGCCACAAAACGCTGTCTGGTGGATTGTTTCAGGTCCTTAAGGATCGACTGATAACCGGGGTTATAAGAGACCACCAGCATAAACTCGGGCGGTGCTTCGATCACAGTGCCCCGCTTCTCGATGGGCAAACGACGGCGGTCATCCGTTAACGGATGGATGATCACGACCGTGTCCTTGCGGGCCTCGACGACTTCGTCAAGGTAACAGATGGCACCGCTGCGGACCGCGGTGGTCAGTGGGCCGTCGTGCCAGACGGTTTCTTCACCCTCGAGCAGGAAGCGGCCGACAAGGTCGGTGGATGAGAGGTCTTCGTGACAGGCAACGGTTATCAGAGGGCGGTTAAGCCGGTGGGCCATGTACTCCACAAAGCGGGTCTTTCCGCAGCCGGTCGGCCCCTTTAGCATTGCCGGCAATCTGGCAGCAAACGCGGCTTCAAAAAGCTCGATCTCATTCCTGATCGGCAGGTAATAAGGCTCGTTCGCTACCTTGTATTTTTCAACTGCCAGTTCCATAATTCGCAAAACCCTACGATAACTGTCAGGTTATTAAATATCAACCGCAACCCGGCGCCGACGTTACAGGTTAGATCGAATGATGAACATCATTGAAGCAAAAACTGACGCAGAGATCGATGCAGCCCGCCGTATTTTTCGCGAATATGAAAGTTGGCTCGGCCTCGACCTTTGTTTTCAAGGATTCGAAGAGGAACTGGCCGGCTTGCCCGGCAAATATTCTTCGCCCGATGGGCGGTTGTTCCTCGCTTATTCGGGAGAGGATCTTGCGGGCTGCGCGGCCCTTCGAAAAATTGACCCTGGCGTTTGCGAGATGAAACGGCTTTTTGTCCGCGATGAATTTCGCCGGTTCGGTATTGGCAGGCTTTTGATAGATAAATTGTTAACCGCCGCCCGCGATATCGGGTATCGGGCAATGCGTCTCGACACCTATCCGGCAAAGATGGGTAAAGCCGTCGGATTGTACAGGCAATATGGTTTCATCGAAATACCCGCCTATTACCACAACCCATACGAAGGGGTGTTATTTATGGAGCTGCAGTTATAAAAAAGGGCCGGCAATTAAGCCAGCCCTTTCTTCAATGATAGGATGGAAAGATCAGTGAATAACGAGACCTACTCCGAACCGTAAGTTGTGCTGCGTCCTGCTATCGACGGTAAAGGTGCCAAAATCCCCACCCCCGAAAAAGACGGGATTATAATCCACCTGTATCAGCCGAATACTAATGCGGTCGTTGGCCCGCAGGTCTACCCCGCCGCCGAATACCATAGCAAAATTGTTCGTGCTTTGATCGAAGACTATTGGACCCGGAGGCGTCACAATACCCGAGCCCGATACATTTTGGTGGGCGATGCCGGCCATGACATGGGCGAACGGCCTGAACGGACCGCCGCCCAATTGATTATCTTTGAACTGTAGACCGCCCACGAACTGCGTCGTTTGAAGTTGGGCGTGTACAAAGTTGTCGGAATCGACGAACAGATCCTTGGAATGGCTGTGATACGAGATATCACCTTTTATACCGACGTAACGATGAACGTTGCCGGTGGCGGCCGCTTCAAATCCATGAGCTCCAATGCGGTTGTTAAAGCCCGGATCGATCCCGTCCAGGCCTGTTTCACTGCTAAGGTACGAATAACCTCCGTAAAATTCAAACTTGGTCCTGTCATCCTGCGCCATCGCGGCGACCGCGGTTAGCGACAGAACTGACAGTATAAGCATACATTTAGGCAAAAATTTCATGTGTGAATCTCCTAAGTAAAATTTATGAGCTGATTATGGGGATTTTTTGAAACGCTGTGCTGCGTTCCAGCGGAAGAGTTTTGGGCGTATGCCCTTTGCCAGTATGAAATACGATATCGAGCGCTGACATAGCTTGTCAAGCGCTATCTGTCAGGGCCTCGACAAACAAGGATCACCGATCACTTTT
>Ga0222622_10000441_pt1 | contig 15496 bp, 19 predicted proteins | sample PLM2_5_b1metaG_FD_177335 | JGI IMG/M metagenome (GOLD analysis project Ga0222622, IMG submission 177335) | Groundwater sediment microbial communities from an aquifer in East River, Colorado, USA - PLM2_5_b1 | ecosystem: Environmental > Terrestrial > Soil > Riparian zone | place: USA: East... | reverse complement strand
CCTATCAGCGGGGCCGCTGATTTTATACGGCCGCTTGTCGCCCCATTTTCTATGCCGGTCTCCGGCTCGCGGGGAGCCAATGGTACAGCAACTGCCGCTGTACCCGCCTATGACATAACGGAGCTGAGAAACGAGATCTCGCCAAAATTAGAACCGGTCGAGATACCCGAACTGGGCGATCAGCCCACCGAGACCGAGCTCGTCGAATACGCAAAAGCACATCCGAATGTCCGGAATGCCATCCGCGTATTTCGTGCAAAGATCGTCGAGGTAAAGAGAAGCTAGCGATGGCGAGATCCGAAACCGCGAACATGGGCCATAGGTATTCGTATAATCAAGGAATGGCAGGCGTGAGACAACCCACACATTATCGATCGGCGTTTGTTTTGATCGCGGCGCTTCTTTTAACGGCGATATATTCGCTTGGCCAGCAAGCCACACCTTTTTCGATCGATAATTCACCCTTGCCGCCGCCGACAGGATATGTCAACGACTATGCCGGTGTCGTCGATGCCGCGACCAAGCAGCAGCTCGAAGAAAAGCTCAAAACGCTCAAAGAAACAACAAACCCGCCGGTAGAGATCGCCATTGCCGTAGTCAAAACGACGGGCGACCGCGATATCTCTGAGTACGCGCTCGCCACCTATCGCGGTTGGAAGATCGGTTCAAAGGAGGGTGAGAATCCGGGTGCGTTATTGTTGGTGGCAGTAGATGATCGGAAATATTTTACCGAGGTGGGGCGCGATCTCGAAGATGAGCTGCCCGATGGCCTCGTTGGCAGCTTGCAGCGGCAATACCTGGTCCCGGAATTTAAGAAGGGCAACTACGGCAAAGGCATTTCCGATACGATCGACGCCTACATACAGACGATCCGGGACAAGGGCAACGGCGTCGTCAGGTCAACACCTGAGCAGCGTCAAACCCGGCCCGGCACATCACGAAGCGGCGGAGGCTCAAGCCTGTTTTGCTGCGCCATCATCCTGCTGGTGCTATTTCTGATCATCATCTCCCGGTCCAGAGGCGGTCGGGGCGGCGGGGGCTGGGGCAGCGGCGGCGGCGGTTTCGGTGCGGCCTTGCCATGGATCATCAGCGGTGTAGTCAATGCCGCGGCCAGTTCCGGCAGCTCGTCAAGCGATTGGGGAGGCTCGTCCAGCGGCGGCTCATCGGACTGGGGCGGCGGCGGAGGGTTTGGCGGTTTCGGCGGCGGCGGCGATTCGGGCGGTGGCGGAGCAGGAGGAAGCTGGTAAATATATGCAGCAGCAATTCAAAGCATTTGTCGACGATCTCAGATCGACGCACGGAGAAAATCTTGAATCGGTGATCCTGTACGGCTCAGCGGCGGCAGGTGATTTTGTGCCGAAACAGTCTGATTACAACATCCTGATCGCTCTCAAACAGATCCGTCCCAAGGACCTCAGAAAGGCTCACGCCTCTGTTCGCGAGTGGACAAAGCTGGGACATCCGCTTCCGGTATATTTTACTGTGTCCGAACTGCAGAATGCTGTCGATGTGTTCCCGATCGAGTTTAATCAGATGAATGTCGCCCGGCGGGTGCTGTTCGGCACGGACGTTTTGGCCGACATAGAGATATCGGACAAGAACCTGCGGCTGCAGACCGAGTATGAACTTCGCAGCAAGCTGATCCAGCTGCGGCGCCAATATATTCCGGCATCGACTTCGGTCGAAAGCCTCAAATGGCTGATGTCTGAGAGTTTGACAAGTTTTGCGGCATTATTCAGGGCGGTGCTTATGCTCTACCGGCTCGATCCGCCGCAGACCAAACGCGAAGTGGTGGCGATGACAGCACATCATCTCAAAATCAATGGGGTGCCTTTTGAAAAGATATTCAATATTCGTGAGAACAATTTTGCCGGCGATCTCGACGAGATCGGCTGCAATGCCCTGTTTGGCGAATACCTGAATGAGATCGAAAATATTATTGACGCCGTTGATGCGCTCGATAAATAGCCTGACACGATCAAGGAGAAAAATATGAAACGAGTAATGTTATTGACCTTAGTTCTGGCGGCGGCATTTTTGTCCGGCGGCTGCAGTTATAACGATCTGACGGCCAAGCAGCAGAATGTGCGGGGCAAATGGGCGAATATTGAGAGTGCCCTGCAGCGTCGTGCCGACCTGATACCGAACCTGATGACCGCGGCCCAGACAGCGGGCGTGCAGGAGCAGGAGGTTTTTGGCCAGATCGCCGAGGCACGTTCGCGTCTGTTGAACGCCCAGCAGGCACAGCCAGCGGGCACAGACGGTGACAGGACGCCTGAGCAGCGAGAAGCCATCATCAATGCAGCCAATAGTTTTGGCGGCACGATCGGCCGGCTGCTCAGCCTGCAGGAATCGTATCCACAGCTGAGATCAAGCGAAGCGTTTATGAAGGTACAGGACGAATTATCTGGGACCGAGAACCGTATCAACACGGCAAGGACTGACTATAACACCTCGGTTCAGGACTACAACACAACTCGAAACTCGTTCCCGGCGGTCATAACAGCTGGCCTGCTTGGGTTTAAGGTCGAGCCTTTCTTCCAGGCTGAACCGGGAGCAAAGAGTGCCCCGCAGCTGCCCGATCCTAATTCGATACGCCGGCAAAGTGCACCTGCCGGAAACGCGGCACCGCCCGTAACAAATTAGTCGCTCGGGATCAGAACCCACGCGAACTGCACATAGAACAGTGATCACAAGGCTTGCTCGGCTCAAACGTGCAGGCCTTTTCCTTGGCGTGGTGTTCGAACAGGCTGTCGACGATCGCCTCAGCGACGGCAAAGCGGTCCTGTGACGGGTGTGCAATTGACGGTTGTATCGGCCTGTTCTCTGGTTGGCTGGCAGCGGCCTCGAGTTTCTCCAGGCGGTGATTGAGCTTTTCTATACTTGCAAACAACGATGCAACGTCCGGGCTCTGGTTCTCAGCCGCGATCATCTGGGCTATTTTCTCGGCCAGCTTTGCGGCGGCATCTTCTTTCATCACTTCTTAAGTTTGGCCACGATCTTAGCGTATACGTCCTGAGGAAAGACCTTTGACACCAGATCGGTTTCGGTCTCGAGCCGCTTGCGGTCGTAATATTGGATTACGTCAAAATGGTCGCGGTCAATTGCCGCTATCCTCGCCGCCGCTTCCTCCATCAGGACGCCTTTTGAGTTTCGCTTCTCGATCCAGATGTAATACTTGGGCAGAGCGACGCCTGATTGGGACGGGCCGATCCGCAGCAGTTCAACCTTTACGGTAATGTTTTTATCAGCCTTGTCGGTGACGTATTTGGTGATATCCCCGTTGAGGATTCGGTCAAAATCCTTCTGGTCCGGTATGTTGGCATCAATGTGTCCCTGGCGCAGTGCGGCCATCGGGTCGTCGTTTTGCGCCCATGCGGTCGCCGGCAGAACGGTGAAAAGAAACGTGATGAGCAGAAGCAGCTTTGTCGACATTTATTTACTCGTTCTTGAGAAGGTCTATGTAATCGACGACGCCGACGATCGCCGAATCTATTGCGGCACCCGGACGTCCCGTCGCGGCGGTTGATGCCGACCATCCCTCTTGAGCGATGACAACGATATCGCCCTCACCCGAATCCACTGAATCAAGCGCGATGCACGTGTAGTCCATGTCCTCACCCTCGGGCGTGATCTGGCGGCAGAGCATCACACGTGTGCCCTCATAACGCTGGTTCTTTTGCGTGGCGACGATATTGCCTATGACCCGGGCCAGCAGCATCTAGCGGCCTCCGTTAAAGACGTGGGAATCAGAATCGATAATGCCGACGATCGTGCAATCTGTGGGTGTTTCGTCGCGTTTGAATGGGAACGAAGCCTCTTTACCCCGGCACCAGAAGACAAGTTCACCCTCACCCGCACCGACAGCGTCCAATGCAACCGTGGGTTGGCCCTTAGGATTCAGGTCAGCGTCCAGAGTTTGTACAATGAGGAATTTGCGCCCCTCGAGCGTGGCGTTCTTTACGGTTGCGACGACAGTCCCGATAACCCTGGCGATCTGCATATATTCTTACTGGCCGAACGCGATCTCGTCTATCACACCGATGATCGCCGAATCCACCGGGCAATCTTTATTGCCCTCGGCCATGCGAGCGCTCGAGCCCGCGACAACTATAACTTTTTCGTGAAAACCCGCTCCGACGGTGTCGACCGAGACGATGTAACCGCTCTGGTCAGAGCCATCGAGATTTATGGGTTTGACGATGAGCAGCTTTTTTCCGTGCAGCCGTTCGTCCTTTTGAGTGGACACGACCGTGCCCAGAATACGTGCGATGATCATGTGGCAATTAAAGCCGAAAAGCGGGGGCCGGGACACGGATGGTCCCAGCCGAACAGAAATTGTGGCGGTTATCCTTTTTTGACGACCGGCAATGTCTCGTCGACGCTGGAATGGGGACGCGGAATTACGTGGACGCTAACAAGCTCGCCGACCCGCCGTGCCGCAGCAGCCCCGGCGTCGGTTGCCGCCTTGACGGCCGCAACGTCGCCCCTGACTATTGCAGTAACAAAGCCGGCACCGATCTTTTCATAGCCGATCAGCTGCACGTTTGCCGCTTTTACCATGGCATCAGCGGCCTCTATTGTCGCCACCAGGCCTTTGGTCTCAACCATTCCCAATGCTTCTTGCATTTAGTTTTGCTCCTGAACTGTTCTACGAAGTGTTACAAGTTGCGCTAGTTTAACCTAACTTGGCCGCTTGGCTCAAAAGCTCGATCAATTCTTCGCGTGTAAACGAGATCTTTTTGCCATTCGAGCCCGCCGCTGCGGGATAAGTGACGTCGAGATCGCACGCAATGCCCGCGTCGTGCAGATAACCGCATGCCTGGCATCGTGCATTTTCCTTTAAGTAGCCGGCCTTTTCCCTGATGTTGATGAGCTTTTCAATGGCCTCTTGCGGAAGGTCGTTCGCACCGCCGAGGGCCTTTGCCAGGATGGCGATCTTCGCGGTATGTTCGAGAGTTTCGAGCCTGTCGAATGCCTGCCAGAGATTTTCGCCATAAGCCACAGCCCCGTGATTCGCCATAAGCAGTGCATTGTGATGGGCCACGAAAGGTTTCATCGTTTCGGTGAGCTCGTCCGTCGACGGCGTACCGTAATCGGTAAGCGGAACGCACCCCAAAGTAAGTATCACTTCGGAAAGGATAGGTTTATCGATCGCCAATCCGGCAACGGCAAACGCTGTCCCATTCGGCGGGTGAGCGTGACAAACCGCCTTAATGTCCGGCCGCATCTTGTAGATCAGCAGATGCATGGCAAGCTCGGACGAAGCCCGCTTATCAGACAAAGCCTTGCCATCCATGTCGGTCACGGCGAGATCGCCCTCGGACATGCGGCCCTTGCACATCATTGTCGGGGTCGCCAAAACCCTGTTCTCATCCAGCCGAATGCTCACATTGCCGTCAGACGAGACAACATAACTGCGTTCATAGAGCAGCTTTCCGATCTCAACGATCAGTTTCCTGGCTTGGGATTCGTCCATAGAAAAAGGAAACCACAGATTAACATATCCGTTGTTGGACACGTTAACCTGTGGTCTATCTGAACTTATTACTATTTACTCACTCGAGGTGCCGGCCTCGGCAGGGGCGGCGGTAGTGGAGCATCGAGCGATTCGGGTGTCCACGAATGGTATTGATCCCCAGAATCCATACCCCTCTGTCCGAGATTGTTTCTCAACCTGTCGTTCTCCTCACGCAGCTGATCGTTCTCAAACCTTAGCCGCTGCATCTCTTGAAAACGTTTCATCCGCCGGTCATTTAACCCGAACCTCGGACCCACGCTGACGAAAAAACTGGCAACGAAAACGCCCAAAGTAAAAGCCGCTAGAAACGGCAACATCCTTTTTAACCACCCCGTATTGCACATTGATCTTACCTCTTTACCTCTTTATTACTTTGCTGTATTACGACCGCCCTTTGTTTTTCGTTTCCGATTTGTTGAATTCTGCTTCGCCGGTTGTGCCAGGAAAAAAGAAAGGCTCTCAAGCGAAGTGGTCAGATCAACGGTTTTCAACTTTACGTCGCTCGACGATTTTCTTAAGGCGGCTGGAGCAAAATTCAAAACGGCCTTGATACCCGCTGCCACGATATCTTCAAAAACCATCTGCGCGCATGACGCAGGCACTGCAATAACAGCAAGCTCTATATTATCGCGTTTGACGGTGGCTGCAAAGTTTTTTGCGTCGAGTACCTTGACCTCACCTATCCTGGTCCCGATCTTTTCCCGATCATTATCAAAAAGTGCCGTTACCGTAAAATTGGCTCTGCGAAAACCATAATAATCGGCAAGGGCCGTTCCCAGCCGTCCGGCGCCCATGATCGCAACCCGATGTTCCTTGTCGAGCCCCAGGATCTTGGTCAAATGGTCGCAAAGCGTGTCGACGGAATAGCCGAGTCCGCGTACGCCAAATTCCCCGAAATAGGCAAGGTCCTTGCGCATCTGGGCCGAGTTCAAGTGAAAGTCGTCAGCCAACGCCTTGGACGAAACCGTCGTTGCACCCGATGCAGCCACAGCCTTGAGGCAGCGAAGATAGATACTTAACCGGTTTGTGGTCGATTCAGAGATCTTGTCGGATTTCATCCTTTCTTAATAAACCAGAATGTGAAATGAAGCACAAGGCACAGACGCCGAAACGGACCTCGCAGTTGCCACTAATCTGGATTTACTTTACAATCGTGTTTCACGCGTGAAACAATGATCGCTTACCTGTCCGGCAAACTCCTGGAAAAGAACGAGAATTTGGCCATCGTCGATGTTGCCGGCGTGGGCTATGAGGTGTCCATTCCACTCTCGACCTTTTATGAACTGGGCGAGGTGGGGTCTGACGTTCAGTTGCGTATATACACCCACGTCCGCGAAGACGCTATCCAACTCTTTGGTTTCAAAACGCTCAGGGAACGCGAACTGTATCTGCGTTTGATCTCAGTACAGGGTGTCGGCGCAAAGTCGGGCATCACAATGATGTCGGGCATGGGTGCCGATGAGATCATCCTGGCTATAAGGACCGATAATATCGCACGCCTTACCACAATTCCTGGTGTCGGGCGCAAAACTGCGGAGCGCCTCATTATTGAGCTGCGTGACAAGGTGGGGGAGCTTGCTCTGGATGGAAGATCTGCGTTGGACGTCTCATCTAAGACGCAGCAGCCGGCCGACGCAGTGTTTGACGACGCACTCTCAGCTCTTATCAATCTAGGCTATCAGCGCAGCGCCGCGGAAAAGGCACTGAGAACAGCCGCTCAGGACGGCACCGAGATGACGGTACAAAAACTGCTTCGCCGCGCTCTGCAGGTACTCGCAAAATAATTCCTAATGCTGGATATCGCCAGACATATCCGCGACGACCTTGCAGAGCTGGATCGCCGGGCAGTATTCGCAATGCTTTACGCCGCTGCCGGACTGACCTGCATTTCGTTCTTAAAGAATCCCGATTATCTCAAACTGATCCTGGCCAACACCCGTTTCGCCGATATTGCCGAAGAGGCGGTGCATCCCACCGACAATAACCTGTATAACCTCGTTTGGTGGGTATTCGTCTCGATTATCTTTTACTTTGTCGTGCCGGCGTTGGTTGTCACATTCGGGCAGAGACGAAGTCTTAGCGAGATAGGACTCTCGTTCCGCATCGAGAACGGCTTTCTAAAACTTCTCATTCTCTGCGTAGCGATAATGCTGCCATTGGTTTACCTGATGTCGCTGACGGCCGGTTTCGCGGCAAAGTATCCTTTCCTCAAGGTTTACAACGGTTCGCCGTACGTCGGAGCAACGTTGGTTATCTGGGAGTTGATCTATTTCCTTCAGTTTTTTGGGCTCGAGTTCTTTTTTCGAGGGTTCTTGCTTCATAGCTTAAAACCGACCCTCGGCCTTTATTCAATATTTGCAATGACGGTCCCATACACGATGATCCATTTTCAAAAACCAATGCCCGAGGCATTCGCCGCCATATTCGCCGGCGTCTTTCTCGGCTGGCTAAGCTTCAAGAACGGCAATATCTGGATGGGTCTGGTCTTGCATTGCACCGTCGCATTCTCAATGGATATTTTGGCACTTTATAATAAGGGGCTATTATCTTAGCGGTATGACAGTGATCGACGCCATCGATATCAGATCAGACTCAATTCCCGATGACGAGACCCAGTTCGACGCCTCGTTGCGGCCTTCGCAATTGTCTGAATATATTGGCCAGGCAAAGGTCAAGGAAAACCTGAGCGTGTTTATGAAAGCGGCCTTAAAGCGACGCGAGGCTCTCGATCATATTCTGCTGACCGGCCCGCCGGGCGTTGGCAAGACCACGCTTTCTAACATTGTCGCCAACGAGATGGGGGCCGCCCTCAAATCAACCGCCGGGCCGATAATCGAAAAGGCAGGTGATCTGGCAGCCATCCTTACAAATCTGGAAGAGGGCGACGTCCTTTTTATTGACGAGATCCATCGCCTAAACCCCGCGATCGAGGAGATCCTCTACCCGGCGATGGAGGACTATAACATTGACATAATGATCGGCCAGGGGGCGGCGGCCCGGTCGATAAAGCTTGAGCTGCCAAAGTTCACGCTCGTTGGCGCGACGACGCGTCCCGGTTTGATAACGGCTCCGCTCCGAGGAAGATTCGGGATCATTTTTCATTTGGATTTTTACGGAGTCGAGGACCTTAACACTATATGCCGCCGTTCGGCCGGCATCTTGAATGTCGAGATCGAAGAGGAAGGTTCACTGGAAATTGCAAAACGCGGCCGAGGGACGCCGCGCATCGTAAACCGCCTGCTGCGACGTGTCAGGGATTTTGCGGAGGTCGATTACGAGGGTCGCATTACAAAAGAGATCGCCCGGGACGCGCTGGACCGAATGGAAGTTGACAGTTACGGCCTTGACGAACGAGACGCAAAGTTGCTGCGGACCATCATCGAGAAGTTTGAAGGGGGCCCAGTAGGCCTCGGGACTATTTCAGCCGCCATTCACGAGGAAAAGGACTCCATCGAGGAGATCATCGAGCCCTACTTACTGCAGATAGGTTTTCTCAATCGCACTCCCCGCGGCCGGATGGCGACGCGTTTGGCCTATGAACATTTCGGACTGGAAAGCATGGTTCGTTCCGCTGATCACCCGTCTCTATTCCAATAAAAAAGCCGTCATTCAATGAATGACGGCCTCGATACTCTCTGCAGAGTGTCCTTATTCTTCGACCTCATCGTCTTCGCGAGGCAAGAGGGATGCGCTCGTCACCTGATCGTCCTCGCCGGTTTTGATAAGGGTCACGCCTTGAGCACTTCGGCCCGTTTCGCGGATCTTGTCAACGCCCAGGCGAATTAGTTTGGCCTGTTGGGTAATGATCATGATCTCGCTGTCCTCCTCGACAGGGAAAGCTGCGACTACCTTTCCGGTTTTTTCGGTGGTCTTCATATTGATGACACCGATGCCGCCACGCTTTGTCAGGCGATAGCTGTCAACCTGAGTCTGTTTGCCATAGCCCTTTTCCGAGACGGAGAGCATCTTCTCGGTACCTTCCAGCGAGACAGCACAGACCGAAACAACATAATCGCCCTTCCGCAGGTTGACGCCCCTCACTCCTCTCGCGGCACGTCCCATTGGCCTGACGTCCGTTTCCTTGAAACGGACAGCCATACCGTCGTGCGTCGCCACAAAGATCTGGCATTTACCGTCGGTTCGAATAACCTCGAGTAATTCGTCACCCTCGTCGATGTTGATGGCGTTGATGCCCGTCACACGGATGTTCTGGTAATCAGAAAGAGCGGTCTTTTTAATGACGCCGTTTTTGGTCACCATGGTGAGATAGATCTCTTCGGTAAAATCCTTGACCGGCATGACGGCAACAAGCTTTCGCTCGCTCGATAGTTGAACAAGGTTTACGACAGCCTTGCCGCGGGCCGAAGGATCTGCCTCGGGTATCTCGTGGACCTTGATCTTAAAGACCTGTCCATTGTCCGTAAAGATCATCAGATAGGCATGGGTCGAAGCAATAAACAGATGTTCGACGAAATCCTCGTTCTTAGCCTTGGCCCCGAGTCGGCCCTTGCCGCCACGCCCCTGCCGCGTGTAGGCCGCAACGGGAGTCCGTTTGATGTATCCGGCATTGGTTACCGTTATCGCGACGTCCTCGTCTGGTATCAGGTCCTCGATGTTAAACTCGGCGTCTGCATCGACAATAACTGTCCGACGCTGGTCGTTGAATTGACGCTTTATCTCAGATAGCTCATCCACAATGACCTGCCGCAAAACGCTCTCGTTCTGAAGAATGTTTTCCAATTCGGCAATGTACTTAATGATCTCGGCGTACTCATCGAGGATCTTTTGCCGTTCCAGCGCCGAAAGGCGGCGTAACTGCAGATCGAGAATGGCCTGCGCCTGAATGTCCGAAAACTCGAGGCTCGTGATGACCTTGTTCAGTTCTTTGAGGAACTGCTCTTTGGTTTTTTCACCGGTTACGCCGCGCCATTTGGCGATCTCGCCCGAGGTCGACAGATTTGCTGTCAACCACTGTTTGGCCTCGTCGACCGAACGCGAGTTGCGGATCAGAGGAATAATGTAATCCAGGGCATCGATGGCCTTGTTCAATCCCTCCAAAACATGGGCCCGGGCCTGTGCTTTCCTCAAATCAAACTCGGTCCGCCGCCGCACGACCTCGCGCCGAAATTCGACAAACGCCTCGAGCATCTGCTTCAGGTTGAGCAGCTTTGGCTGACCGTCAACGATGGCGATGCTAATAATGCCAAACGACGACTGCATCGGCGTCAGCTTGTACAGCTTGTTGAGGATGACTTGGGGAATGGCGTCGCGTTTGAGTTCGATGACGATCCGCATACCCTCGCGATTCGACTCGTCACGGATCTCAGAAATGCCGTCAAGACGTTTTTCATGAACGAGTTCGGCGATCTTTTCGATCAATCGGGCCTTATTTACCTGATAGGGCAGTTCCGTAACGACTACGGCATCACGAACACGATCGCCGCGTCCGATCTGGTCTATACCCGCTCGTGCGCGAACCTGGATGATCCCACGTCCTTCATGGTACGCTCGGTGAATTTCATCTCGGCCATATATAAAGCCTGCGGTCGGGAAATCAGGCCCCGGAATATGTTGGATCAGCTCACCGACGGTGATTGCCGGGTTTTTGATAAGAGCGATAGTGCCGTCCAGGATCTCTCCCAGGTTGTGGGGCGGTATCTTTGTGGCCATGCCGACCGCTATACCCTCAGAACCGTTTACCAGCAGCAATGGGACGCGGGTTGGAAGTACCTTGGGTTCGTGGAGAGATTCATCATAGTTCGGTTGGAAATCGACGGTCTCTTTTTCGATATCGGCAAGCACCTCGTTGGTGATCTTAGCCATGCGGACCTCGGTGTACCGCATCGCTGCCGGATTATCGCCGTCTATCGAGCCAAAATTGCCCTGGCCGTCGACCAGGACGTATCGCATCGAGAACTCCTGCGCCATCCTGACGACGGTATCGTAAACTGCGGTGTCGCCGTGAGGATGATATTTACCTATGGTATCGCCGACAACTCGAGCGCTCTTTTTGTAGGGTTTGTTGTAGGTGTTCCCGAGTTCGTTCATCGCCCAGAGGACGCGGCGATGGACCGGTTTTAGGCCGTCACGCACGTCGGGTAATGCCCGGCCGATGATGACGGACATCGCATAGTCGAGATACGAGCGGCGCATCTCGTCTTCGATATTGATCTGATTACGTTCTAATAGTGAATCCATTGTGTGAAATTAGCAGACAAAAAATCGAAAAAACTGAATTTTTAAGGGTTAGAAATAATATGCAGGACCCGATAACTTCTGGAAAAAACCACGTCTTATCTATTTATATATTTTACAGGCCCAGAGCCTGTTTCGCAAACTTCGAGAATCCCACAACAACCGCTTTTTCGCCGGTGTTTTTTACACAAAATGCTGTCTTCGCAAACTGAATATCCGCGCTCCATCGATCAGCCAGGTCCGGGGCTGGCTGGTGACGATGAAACCAGGCGTATCCAACGCATTTCGCTTCCCTTGCCGGTTCGCGTCGAGGTAATGATCGATCCGTCCGCCCACTGGAATGAGATAACCCGCCTGCTGGATGTCTCTGCTTTCGGGGCAGGCTTTATGTTGAAGCGGCCTTTGAAGCGTGGCCGGCTGGTGCTGCTCACCATACCGATGCCGAGGCAATTAAGGTCGTACGATTTCAGTGAGCCGCAATATAAGATCTGGGCGCTGGTCAGGCGGTGCATACCGGTCGAGCAACGTGCTCAGGAAACCGAATATTCGGTAGGAGTAGCTTTCGTCGGTAAAAGTCCGCCCGCTGGATATCTTGAAAATCCGGCCACGCTTTACGATATTTCGACTCGCACCAAAGAGGGCTGGCACCTCATACCCGCGAATCTGATGGCAGACGAAAGCGATCTGCCGATCCAATTGCGTAAACAGAGCCGATTTCACATTCCCGAGGAACTTGTGCTTCAAAAGATTGATTCCGGGGGTGAGGTGCTCCAACAAGAAGTGACCGTCACGGAAAATATCAGTATCGGCGGGGCGGCAGTTTTCACGACGATCGATACCGAGGTCGGCAGTTTTTTCCGGGTACGCAGCGAGCGATTTGGTGTCACGATACTCTCCATCGTCCGTACGAAGCGGATCGGTAAAGATGGCATCACACGACTGCATCTGGAGTTTGTTGACCGGCTATTTCCTTTGGAGGGTATTAGTTAACTTTTATGGGTGTCACGAGTGAGTTAGGAGATGTTGTCCACTTTAATGATCGAGTGCTCGAGCGAACGTCGTCCGTTCTTCAGGCAGTCGTCCAGGTCAAGGAGAACGAAACAAATACCTGGAAAGAAGTGACCGACGTAAAGAGCGTGTCTCGAAACGGAGCCGGGTTCATACTCTCGCGCCCTTGCAAGGTGGGACGTCTGATCACGATGGTCCTGCCGCTCGATCCTGCCCTGCGCGCCTATGATCATGATAAGAAACTGTATCCTGTCCTTGGCATCGTCCAGTATTGCAATCCAGCACCCTTAAAGGGTCAGACAAGATATCACGTCGGGGTCGGTTTTGTCGGAAAGAATATGCCTGAGAGTTTCAAAAAAGATCCGGCGCAGAATTTCAGGATCCTCGGCATGAGCAAAGAGGGACTCTGGCAGGTGATCGAGGCGGGCCGGGAATTCAAAAAACGACAGGACCCGCGTTTCTGGATCTCGATCCCGATAATTGTGTCTGCTGTACGATCGTCGCTCAAAGAAAAGACCCACACCAAAAATATCAGCGCCCGCGGATTATCAATTGCCAGCGTTCTCGACACTGCCGTGGGGGAAAAGGTCAAACTCTCATGCCCCGAGTTGGACTTTTATGCATTTGCGGTGGTACGCAACAGGAACAAGAAAAAAGGAGAAACTCCGGTCCTGCACTTAGAACTGCTTGACACTGAATTTCCTATTGATAGGTTGATCGCTTCGCAATCGGCAGAACTTCCACCCATAATGATCTCAACGGCGTGGTTAGCCTGAAATTTATTGATAATTCGAGAAAACGGCGGGTCTTTTTGAGTTCCCGTTTTTATTTTTTTTATCGGCTTTTTCGCCGCAAGGCTCTTTAAAAAACAATGACAAACACGGAGTGAAATTGGTATAATTTTGGCGTTCGCGACGAAAAGCTCCATCCCGCCGCGGCGTTCCCTCCCTTTCGGTCTATCCCGCACCTTTAACGCTATCGCAAAATACCTGTTTTAGATGGCCTTTATGTCCAGAAAAAAGAACGATACAAATGTTGAGAAGAGGAACTCTCCCAGAAGCCTCAGTGATCTAAGTACGGTGATCCAGATCGTCGAGAATGGAGAAACGTGGAACGGATCCGCTCATATAACTTCTCTCTCCCGCAACGGAGCAGGTTTTAGTACGTCACGCGAATGTACGGTCGGACGGCTCATAAAACTGGAAATACCGATGCCGTCGGAACTCAGGGCCTACGATGAATCCGAGGACATTTATCCGGTTATGGGCCTCGTCCAGCATTGCAATTGTGTTTCCTATAATGGCGAAGATATCTATCAGGTGGGTGTCGCCTTGATCGGAAAGGAGCCGCCTGTAAGTTTTGAGAATGACTCGCTTCAAAACTATCGCATTTGTGGTATGTCGGAGGACGGCCTTTGGAACATTACGGATGTCGAAGCACCCTTTAAGGGACGCGTTACTCCCAGGTTTAGTGTCGAAGTAGATGTAACGATCGCGCTAATACAGACAGACAAAAGGCTGATCGCCAAGGAGGACACATTTACAAAAAACGTAAGTGCAGGCGGGGCGGCCGTCGTTTCCAACTTGAAAGCCAAGGTCGGTGACAAGGTCAAATTTGCGTGTAAAGAGTTTAATTTTTATGCGATAGCAATTGTACGCAACCGGCATACCCACCTATTTGACCCGCCGACGCTGCATGTGGAATTCGTCGACGCAAAGTTCCCGGTCGAGATGCTCCCGAATATTCAAACATTCGACCCGGAGGCAGAAGCGATCGGACAGCCCCCGGATATGAATCATTTGCCCACCCCATCGCTCGGCGGCGACTTTGAATTCGAACGCTTTCAATTCTAATCTAAATGGATCGTTGCCTTTAGCATCGATCCATTTTTTGTGAAAGCTGAAAGATCCGGCAAATATCCGTCGCAGATCGTCATGGACGTTCTGCGTCTGATCGGCTATACCATCAGCAAGTTATTCTGGTTCATTCGCTATAGCGGCCGTGAAAATCTGCCGGACAATTCGTCCGGTAATTTTTTGATCGCCGCCAACCATCAAACCTATATCGACCCCGTTTGGATCTGCTTGCCGCTGCGGCGGCGTTTACGGTTCATGGCTTTTGACGAGGCGTTTGAGTGGCGCTTTATCGGCAAGTTTATAACTTATCTTGGTTCGTTCCCCGTGTCGCCGGATGTGGGCGATTCGCTTAAAGCGATGAAAGAGGCTCTACGCTCTCTTCGAGATGGAGCGGTGCTGACCGTTTTCCCAGAGGGCGGGCGCGAGTTCGCCGATGGCGAGATGCTTTCCTTTAAAGAGGGGGCCGTTCGAATCGCGCTTCAGGCCGGTGTTCCCATTCTGCCGGTGACGGTTACCGGCGGCAATCGCATCTGGCCGCGTGGACAAAAATATCCGCGCCTCTTCCGGCGTGTTCAGATCACCTATCACCCTTTAATGAGGATCGATGAGAGTGATGCAGGTAAGAAAAACCAGGACCTGGACGAGCTGACCGAAAAGTTGAGGCAGACAATAGGGAAGGATTGAGGAGTGGAGCTATTTCTTTTTTTGTGAATGGACTCGCCGTTCCTCACCCGCCAACATCCACCCTGAAGTGTTAAACATTCCCAAAAATCTTTAAAATTACAGACTCAGTAACAGTGCCGAAGACTCTTGGGCAACATTTCAGACTCGGTAACGGTGTTATAGCCGTAAAATACCGCCGCAGGTTCTCCGCACGCCGTTTCAGACTCTAAAACACCGGCTCCGCCCCTTCGGC
>Ga0222622_10000440_pt1 | contig 15499 bp, 11 predicted proteins | sample PLM2_5_b1metaG_FD_177335 | JGI IMG/M metagenome (GOLD analysis project Ga0222622, IMG submission 177335) | Groundwater sediment microbial communities from an aquifer in East River, Colorado, USA - PLM2_5_b1 | ecosystem: Environmental > Terrestrial > Soil > Riparian zone | place: USA: East... | reverse complement strand
AAATGGTCGCGTGGATGCGCGGCGGCGAGATCGATCGCGTCATCGCCGAATACATCCGCCGCGAGTCGGCAGCCGTCTCCATGCGGCTGTTTAGACCCGAGGTCTCGGGAACACTGGCCGGCCTAATCGAGAATGGCATGAAGGCGGAGCTTGCCCGGTTTAGTTCATCAGATCCGGCACGTAAGTTTTACTTGTTCCTGCTGTTGAATGACCAGCACCGTAAACTCGCCCGCCATTTTGAGAATGTTGATCTCCACCGTCTTGAGTTTCAGCTGCCGTTCTTTGACAGCGATCTGCTACAGTCGATAATTGCTTTACCACTCGACATTTGTTTGCGACACCGGTTCTATGTGAAGTGGCTCTCCCTGTTTGACCCGTCCGTGACTTCAGTGCCATGGCAGGTATATCCCGACCATGAACCTTGCCCAGTTCCGATTCCGTACGATCTTGACTATCAATGGGAATCGGCTCACCAGGCCGCGGAACGTTCGACGCAGCGCCGCCGTGAATCGCGGGTTGCAGCCGAAATGCTGCGGGCAGATGATTTCCCTAACGAACTTCTGAATAAGCGCGGCCTTAAAGCCGCGGCCCTTATCCACCGGACCGGATTACGTAATTATCAATACCTGCTCGGCCCCGCCGCCATTTTTCACTCGTATTGGCAAAAATGCGGCGGCCGGTATGTGATAAATGAACCGGCGGTAGAATAGTCCCGATCCTGGCCTAGATTAATTCAGACACTGAGATCGCGGAGGCAGTTGTAAATGATCAATAACAGTTAAAGTGCTTAAGGAGCGTCCTGTTTAGTGAAAACGGGGTTCTGCGGATCTACTTTTCTCAGCCGCTCGAGCGTGCTTTGATAGTTGTCCTGATCGCCTTTTTCTTTATAAGCGAGTGCGAGGTCTTGCAAGGCGTTTACATGGTCGGGGGTTTGGCTTAGAACGGTCGTGTATTCTTTTATTGCCCGGTCGACGTCCTTCGGTTGGCGCAGGAAAAAGGTAAGGCCAAGATCTGTCCGTACGTCAGTGTTCTTCGGATCTTTTTGCAGGGCCATTTCATACCATTTCTGGGCTTCTTCGTATTTTTCACTGTCGAACAAGGCGTTGCCGGCCTTGATCATGGGTTCGACCTCACCGGGTTTGAGTTTAGCCGCAGCCAAATAAAATTTAGACGAGTCGTCGAACCTACCGATCTGATAATAAAGATCGGCGGCCGTCATCTGAGCTTCGTAATCGTCGGGCTTGGCTTTTGCCTTTTCGATAGCTGCGGCAACCTCCGGCCGTGGGCCTTTTGACTGATCTTCGTCCTCCGAAGTTGTTCCGATCGGCGGATGATCAGCAGGTAGGTTGGGATTTTTTGCCGGTGCCTCGGCCGTCTTGTTGGATGGCGGTGCCACCATGCCGGCCGACCGGTTAAAGTTATTCGCAAAGACAAATCCGATAACCAGCCCGACGGCCAGGCCCAATACCGTTGACATCACATTCTCTTTCATCGCAGTTATTTGATCGTAATTCCGATCGATTCCAAAAAGCGGTTAGGCCTTTCGCCGCCTATGAGAGCAAAAACAAAATCGTTTGGAATGGTATCCAATACGTTCTTGGTCTTAACGTCTTCCAATACCAGCTCTTGCTCGCGCATTTCCTTGATACCGACGCCGAATCTCAGATCGATGATGCCGTTGTCCGCACATTGATACAACTGAAATTTGTTACCAAATTTAACGGTCGGAGCGAGATAATCGCGAACAAGCATCGTGACCTTATTCATCATATCGGGCGTGCGCGGCTTTATGGTTGCGCCGTCCCGCGTGGCGACCAGATCAACAGCCGCCTCGACGGCGACGTTTCCGCCGCCCACGACTACAATGCGGGAACCCCAGAAATCCTGAGGATTCGAAAGCCCGTAAATGACCTTTTGTTCTTCACGGCCCTCCCACTTAAATTTCAGATCTTCATTCGGCAGCCTCAGCTTGTTAGGAGCGCCCCGCAGGCCTATTGCGATTATCACCCGGCGCGCTTTATATGTTTGCGGCACCTTGTCCGCGCCCTGCTCGGTCTTGATAATAAAATAATCGCCATCCTCTGCTCGGTTGACCGTCTTGCAGCTTTCCTTTTCTTTTATCTTCACACCGCGGTCGGCCAGGTTACCCATCCAGATGGCAAGGATATTCTCGCGCTGGTCGCCGGGAATCTTCGTCTGCAGTTGGTCGGCGATCTCGGAACGATAAGCGGCAAGCAGGCTTTCACGTTCAGGCAGGAAGTGGGCCTGAAACACCCTTTGCCAATCACCGGTACCTTTTGAGCGGACGAAACCGGCGATCCGCTTTTTCATCTCCTTTTCGATCTTGGTTGCAAGCTGCTCCGCGAGCTTGGGCTGCAGCGAGCGCGGGATCTTATTTATCAATTCAGCCTCGAGAACGGGGGCTTGCTGATGAACTAGATCGACAACCTGGTTCCCGATCGCATCGATGATCTCATCGGTATTATCGGCTCCGTCGCCGCCGCCATATTTTGCCTTTGCTAACCCAAGCCCGGTGACCGAAATTCCGCCAAACCAGTCCTTGGTATCAGGTTTGAAAAAGATGTATTTACCCTTTGGATATAGATCTATTGTCGAGAGGACCTTGTCCTGCTCGATGCCGACATATCGCAGGCCGGCCTCACTCGCAGCTGCCGCAGCGGACGCTCCGCCGGGGCCTATGCCTATGATCGCCACATCATATTCTGCTCGCGGTTCCGGCGGAGCACCTTTTAATTCAGAGGCAATGTGAGCAATTACATCCGCACCTTCTTTAACTGCATTTTTGATCAAAGGAACACCCGAGACATCGCCGATAATAAAACACCCCGTAACGTTGGTCTGGAAGGTAGAACCGTCACGCGTCGGCGTCGGCATCGACCGCACCTCTTTAGCGGTGTTTATGATAATGCAGGCCTTGGGATTTACCGGACACTCAGCCTGGCAGGCCGTGTCCTCCATGCACAGGTCCGGAGCGATGGCCTTTGCGGTGCCGTCGACTATCGCCAGAACATCGTGCGGGCAGGCATCGACACACGCCTGGCAGCCGATGCAGCGTTCGGGGAAGATTATCGGGTGGGGATAGCTCGGGCCGCGGTATTTGTCCAGCCCAAGTTCCGATAGTTCGGCGCTTGAAAGAGTTCGGATGTTGGTCGGCGGTGCGGCATTTTCATCACGTTTGCGAAAGAAGCCAAATGCCCTCGCAGAATCATTGACGATCACCAAGAATCCGATGCCGACGCCGGCAAATAGTATTGTTGCCCAGCCGATCCATGACAAACCGCCATATACAGCGGTATCGGCGGGCGCGAACATATGATTAAGCCATATGAGCAAGCCGATGAGAGCAATACAAATGATCAGGTGAAAAAATTTCATTGGCCGGTCAATTGAGTGATCTTGTTTGTAACCGCCTCTCTACGGCGGTCGAGTGCGTCCTCGGACAAAAATTCGCTCCAGCGTCGTGTGCTATACGGGTGCTGGACATGGCACGAAATGCAGTTTACCCCGCTCGACGCAAAACGGGCATCGCGGCCGCTGGCCCCAGCAGGTGTTGTATGGCACGCCGCACACGTCTCCCGCGGAGTTGTCACGTCGAGCGGCTTAAATGCTTTGTGACAGCTTGAACACGAGATCAGTCCATTCTTGTTGGCCTTTACGCCCTCGGGTGCGGTCAACCGGTAAGAGTGGACGGTATGAAACTCGCGGCTGAGCTTGGCCTGCTCGTCTCTGTCGCCGGTCGCCGAATTTTTCAACTCGGGAATACCGTCAGCAACCTCGCGATATAGTCCTTTCCATTTCCACTCACCGTCGGTTACGGGGTATCCGTAAGAACCGCCATGCGGCGTCCGTACGCTCTTGCCGTTGTAAGTCTTTGTGTTGTTGTCATTATGACACTCGGCACATGACGTAACGGCGCTCGCTTTGATCGGAAAGTCCGAACCCTGATGTTCCTTGTGGCACATCAAACAGGTTATTCCCGCCTGCTCGTGCGCCTTGGTATTGGAAGAATGGAATTCCTGCGCCGAATGGCATCGGATGCACGCGTTCTCTATAGGCTGATCCACCGTATGACAGGTCGTACATCGGTTGCCGTTTTCGCTCACAGCTATGGCGCTGCCTTCTATCTTTGAGGCGTGAGGATTGGCAAGCGGCTTGGGTTCGTAAACTGTTGGATAATGAAAGTATGCATATGCTCCCATTGCGCCTATCAACAGGAAAGCCCAGACAAATAAACCGAACCGCCAAGGCCGGCGAAGGTCGCGGGTAGGCCGCCAATTGAACATTGCCTTGCCAGGCTTCGGTTTTTCCGTCGGCCGCAGGCGTGTGCCCCAGTCCTCTTTTTCTCGTGAACGCTTTTCCCAAAAGACCTGCAGGACATCCGCCATGCTTTGGTTAGTGGATTCTCCGATCTCCGGCGGTGGGGGGATGTCGAGTGGTTTCTCGGGAACGCGGTCGGCAACCTGGCCCTGAATATTCAGCGACAGCTCACCGCGGTTGAGATCGACCACTATCAAAAATGGCCCGATCTGAATATTGTCGCCATCGGCAAGCACGTCCTCTTTTTGCGGCGGCAACACCCGGCCGTTTATTGTGATCTTGCTAGAAGAAGAGAGGTTCGCGATCTCGTATCGGCCGTCGCGAAAGTTTATTCCTGCATGGATCCTGGAAACAGTCTTATGGTCAAGTACGATCTCGGACGATATGAGCCGGCCAATGAAAATGCTGTCCTTCTCATAGGTCTTCGCAGCCGCCCTGCCGTCGGCAAATTTGATCGTGAATTTTCCGGTTTTCGCTGCCATTCGACGGCTTATCTAACGTTGAAATAAACTACCTGCGCTATATGTATGATCATCAGTACCAGCATGAGCGAAGTAAACAAAACATGCGGAGCGAGCCAAAGCTTCAGGAGTTGGTGCAGGTAGCACAGCGCATCGACGCGCCGAAGCGTTGCCGCGTTCTCTACCGCTCCGATGAGCCTTGCGTCGTCGCCAAGGCTCATATTTTCGGCGGCTGAACGAAACTCTTCGCGGGCTTTGGCAAGCATGGTCGGCAGATCTTCTCGCCGTAGATACTGCCGTAACAAATAGCCAAGTCCGAGAAAACGGCGACGCACCTTTCGCTGGATCAGTCCTTTGAGTTCGGGATTGGCGGTCTCGTCGGCTGTCCGGACAAGCTCTGCCCGCAGCTCCTCACGGCGGGTCTCGAGGTCCTCTATAAGCAGCGGCTCGCGCTCTATGCGCGTCATAAATCGTGGAACGATCAAATAGCAGGCAGCACCGAAAATTCCCGTGGCGATCACAAGGTCGAACGATATCATCAGCAGAGTGGTCAACAGGCCACCCGAGCTAGTCCCCCCGTGCACCAACAGCAGCACACCGGCCAAAACCCCGAGATATATATGCGACAGCATCCAGTACCGCAGGGCACCTGCCCGGCGCCGGTAGATCTGTTTACGCATCGGATAGACCATAACCCAGACAATGCTGACGAGGCCGGTCAGGCCGGTCAGCCACCGCATCGTTACCCAACTGTCTGGTTTAAGCGGTATGTCCTGGGCAAATTTTCGGGTGGCCCAGACTGCCAACACTCCGCCAGCAATAACGAGCAATGTGCCAAGGATATGCCAAAGGGTAGCTTTTATGTCGGACTTATGAATGTTCACGCCGATGGCGTGTGTTTCACTTTGGCGAATGAGGCCGATGGTCTTGTTTACCTCGTCAAAGTAAACACGCGGATTGACCCGGACAAGAGCACCGGTCGGACAGTTCTCCTCGCAGGAATAGGCCGCACGCTTTGCCCCTGCCGGATTCAACGGGGTGTTGTTACAAAGGTTGCACTTAACGGCCAGCAGATTCTCGGTCTGGGTAACCGGTTCGGGCAGCGGAGCCTGCCGCAGCGAGAACGGGGACACTAGCCGGGAGAAAAAGCCCTTCTTGTGGCCGTTCTTGCCATCCGGCTTGGCGATCATCGAAATGGCGTTATATGGGCATTGTGTAGCACAGTCACCGCAGCCAATACAGGTGGCCGGATTGATGTCGATCTGGCCGTCAGGGAAACGGGCGATCGCACCGGTTGGGCAGCCTGTCAGGCATTCAGGGTCCTGACAGTGCATACAGACCGATGGTACGAGGACGCTCTGGATGGCAGGCTTATTTGGACGAAAAGGCCTTTCAATATGAATTCCACGCCTGACAAGGCGAGTTTGTCCGTGGACCTTATGGCACGCGAGGGAACAATTGCCGCAGCGAATGCATTTGGCCATGTCCATGACCAGCAGATTTTCGCCGTCGACAACTCCCGTCTCTATCTCGCGGCTTACGGCTGTAAGTACCCGTGTGTCGTCAGGATGTGAAGGGATCGGAGTTTCTGCTCCTGCGGACGTCCTTAGGAAAGGGACAACCGCCGCGTTCAATTCTTTGTCATCGCGAAGTCGTGTGATCGCGGCCTCAATAACCTCGGTGCGGCCTTTAACGGTCGCTGTGTAAGGCCACGTCCCGGGCTTATCGATAGCCTCGAGCCCGACGCAGGTTCCAGGGCCTAAAAAGTCGAGTCCGACGGATTCATCTGATTCGAGCAGCAGATCCGCCGCTTTAGGATTAAACGCGACACCGCTTACCCGTTGTACCCAGCCATTTCTCACAAAGACCACGCGGTTGATAGGATCGCCTTCGCGAAAAAGTACGTGGTCTTTTTCGTATACAGCAAAGCGTGCGGCGTCATTTAAGCGCTGCAGTACAGCTGGATCGAGATCGAGGTCCGTGAAATCTTTGAGTTCGTTGAGTGTTAGTGAGAGGCCATAAGCACGATAGTTGCGGTCGAGGGCACGTCCGAACCGCGGCAGTTTACGGAGCAGGCGGATAGCGGGCCGGGTAAACTCAAGCACCAGGGCCGCGCCGCTGCCCGGGGTCACCGAGACGGTAGCCGTGCGAGGTGTACCCGAGAGCAGGGCCATCTCGCCGAACGAGTTGCCGGCGGGGATCTCGCCGACCTTTTGCACAATACCCCTGATCTCGCCTGCCTGTTCTGTGACCGAGGCGTCCAGGCGGCCGCTAACCAGGATGTAAAAAATGCTGCTCTCCCAGGTGTCCTCTTTTACAATGACCTCGCCCGGTTGAAATTCGAGCAGCCGCGTATATGGACCGACCTGTTTACCGCGGTAGCTGCGGCCGAACAAGATTATGTCCATGTCGAGCTCATTCTTGAACTCGCCGTTCGGCAGTTTCTCGACGAGCTCCGCGACGATATCAACGTTTTGAAATGCCTCGATTATCTTTTCGTGATTTTCTATTACTCGCGGCATTTATGAATTCATCTAGGGAAAGTGAAAGCTATTGATAACGCGAAAGCAGCTGCAGAACCAGAGCAATGGTTGACGCCAATGCCGGAGGAAATAGCAGAATAAATCCGATGACCGCCAGAATTATCCATTTCGCGCGGCCCGTTTTTTTTACTTCATCCGGTTCGGGTGACGGCGGTGTCGACACAGCCTCTCGCACGGGTGCAGTTGCGGCCGGGACCTTCTGACCCGGGGGTTCAGGCACCACAGGAGCGATCACTTCGACGCGTTTTTCCGGGACACCTGTTTTAGACAGATTCAGTCCCAGATCGGACAGCATCTGGTTATACATCGTCTGGCCAAGCTGGACGGTGTTGTCTTGCCGCTCAAACTCAGATGCTTTTTGCCGTTTCTGTTCCTCGACGAACGCATGACCGCAACCTGGACAAAAGGCCTTGGCCTCATCGACCATTTCACTGCACTTCTCACATTGTCTCAGGCCCATTCGTTAAGTTGTTGTTTTATGACAAATGGCGCAGTCCTTACCGGTCGCGAAACCAGGTTTTTTCTTTAGATCAGGACGAACTTTGACAGCGGCGTCGTGACATGTGTTGCAGTTAATATGATATGCGAGCTGGTTGTTAAGGGCCTTGGTGACGGATTTACCGGTGTCCGTGTAAGTTGCCTTTGGCATCTCTTTTCCCTCAGGTACATTTCCGTCCTGAAAATGGCATGCACGACAATCGGTAACTTTTTGAGATGACGCTTTCCATGTCTCGAGTGTCATCGTAACCTCGCGCTCAGATGTCAGTAGGGGCGGCTTGAGCGCGGATTTTGGCTGGTCCGTGTGATGACATTCAACACAACCCATAACGGCCGTTCCGTCAGGATTATATTTGAGAAAGGCATGGTTATCGTGATTGAAAGCGGCCTCACCATATTCAGACTGACTGTCTACTCCGAGCGTAAATGTCTTGGGGATTGACTTGTCGCCGCCCGCCGCCGCTGGTGGTGCTGTCGGCGGTTTTGCGGCGTTTGCCGCCATAGGCGTCGGCGATGGCATAACGGATGACAAAGACCCGGAACTTGCTACAGACGCACTCACGGCTCTTAAGAATAGACCCAAAACCAGAACACCGAAGACGGCGATCGCAGTATACTTAACCGAATTCTTCATAACGCCCCCGCTTTTTTTTATTTGCTTTGAACCTATTAGAACCTCTTTTCGGCAATGTTGTCAATGTTTTGCAGATCGCAATGCAAAAAGTGTTCAAGAACTATTATGGGGCAGGAGCGGCCTCAGCCGGAGCCGTATCTGGGGGTAATTTAGCGAATCCCGCTCCCTTATGACATCGCGTGCAGCTGCCGACATCAAATGGATTGTTTCCGGTGAATGCACGCCTTCCGTTGTGGCATTGCAGGCAGTTATTTCCCGGCGATGTCCGGTGTTGCAGTATGGAGATGTTGGTTACCTGCTGGGACTGTGATACGCCGCTTCGCACTGAGTGACATTCGTCGCAGCTAATGCCCCGGCTATGGTCGCTATGTCTAAAGATGGCCTTAAACCCGTATTGCGACGGCAGTGTCCGCCGATACGGCGCCAGTTGGTGGCAGACATTGCAGCTGCCGATCTTGCTCTCAGCCGTGTGGCAGCCATAACAATTGGCGTGGGCACCGATACCCGACGGGATAGTTTGTCCAGGGTCTCTTGGGCTATGGCATGCTGCACAGCCATTGCCGGGGCGGCCTTTTCCGCGGGTGTGAGCCTCATGATCAAACTTCATGTTAAATCCCTCAAGGAAAGTTGCCGGAAAAGCCTTCATCGGAGGATCGTCGGTGTCGAGCTTTGAATGACAGATAGAACAGAAAGCGCGGTTTTGATCCGTTACCTCGTTTGAGATGAATTGGTTCATGTGACATCCCACGCACGATTCATGGCCGGTGTAAGCTAGTTCCCTCGATTTGCCCTCTCGTCTATGGCAGGAAACACAATTAAATTGTTTATGTTCAGGAACATCATGAGCAAACGCCTTGAAATTGGAGTCCGACGTGCGAACGGGTGGTGCCTCCGGTGTCTCAGCAGACGTGAGCGTTACCTCTGCTTTTTTGCCCTGCTGTATACAACTCGCCGCAAACAAAACCATGGCCGCAAAGATAAGTGCGGCCTTTAACATAGACTTTTTCTCCAAACGTTCCGGCATTCAGTCGGTCGGCGTCATCGGTGACTCGGCGGGATCTCGTATCTCCCTATGGCTGATGTGTGGCAATACGTGCATTGAAAGGCCGGCTGCTTATTGGCAATACTTGTTTCGCGCTTCTCGATCTCAGTCGTAAGTATATGCTTCCATTCATCGTCCTCCTGCGTTGCATGGCATGCCTTACACGAGAGTATGGGTACATCTGCATCCTTCATGGCCCGGACGTCCTTATTCTGAGTTATTCTCAAGTGGCAGGCCGTGCAATCCTTTTCAACGTGTCCCGGACGCTGATGATCAAACTTTAAGGAATATCGCTGAATGACCTTCTTCTCCAGGTACGGAGGTGAAAGTTCGTGACACGCGTTACATCCTTTTTTTTCCTCCGGCAGATTCTTAAATTGATAGTGGCAATTAAAACACGACTCGTGCCCATCCGGCGAGTCCTTGAAAAACTCCGCAGTAACAGGCCTCGTGAATGTGTCTGCCGCCGGTTCTGACAAGGGCTTAAAAAGTGTCAGCTTTCGGGGAACGTTTTTAGGGATCTGAACTAAATTTTGATGACAGATCGAGCAGTTGTAGAACGTGGGGACTTTTGGCTTTTCGTCCGAGACCACAAACGCGGCCGGAATAAAATGTGCCGCCATGAAGTCCGAATCGTTCCGCTTCTCTGCGATCAGGTCCTGATGCGTACTGTGCGGAAAAAGTGTAGTGAACTGACTAGGATGCGAACGTATGGGAAAAGCCAGGACCGCCCGGGCACGCATTGTCGGAACGACGTGACAGGTCCCGCAAAAGGCACCGCCCGCGCTGTATATGTCTTTGGTATGACAACCGAAGCAGGATGTGTGCGAAGGAAACGTTCTGACATCCGGAAAAGCCGGTAGTTTGTCGCGGCGCGGCGTGGTCCAGTTTCTCGTCGGCAGCGAGTGGCAAGAACTGCAATTACTGTATTTGCCCGTCTTATGAGCTCGCGTATTATGCGAAAAGATGCGACCGAGACTTCCCTCCGCAGCCGCCTTTCTAAATGAGCTCCCCGTCGCCACGACCACGGCGGCGGCTATCAGCAACACGAATTGAAGGCGATATCTCATTTCTCCCCACAAGGCGTCGTTGCACAAACCTTTAGATCACGTACGGTCACCTCGCAATTCTTGCCTGCTTTACTGATATCGAGGACCGCCTTTTTACCCGTCTCGACATCTTTTTCGCACGTCCACACATAACTTTTGTCCCCGATCTCAATCGGCAGGACATTGGACACAAGGTACTTACTCTTGCCGGCAGTTCCCGGCAGCGCGATGTCGAGAAAAGTCGTTCTTATACCGGCAGTATCGGTCATGGATGATTGTAAGGGTCTTAATCCGGCCAGGACAGTACCCAGGACCTTTTGCTGCTGCCGGTAATAGCCGTTGACCAGGGCGTCCGGCATATTTGTAAGCAACCACTGGCGTGCAATGGTGGTGTTGCCTTTGTAGAGAGGCAATCCCTTGTTATAGGCAGCAATAAATTCCGGTACGGCCAATTTGTCGGTGGCCTCGAGATAATGTCCGTCGACAACCCGGCAAAAAGGCGATTCACAGTTTTCTGCCTGCAGCCAACAGATGTACTGATCACTTGCCTGTATGCCCTTGTAGTAACAATTCTTGGACGTTATTTCGGCACCCTTGATCCGCGTCAATAAGGCCGAGTTTTCGGCTAGGCCGCCTGGTATTAGATAGAACCTTTTCCGAGACAATTTGGCCGGCTTTCCGTCGATCTTGACGTTCTTTACATTTACCTCGAGGCTGCCCGGCGCCTGAGGTGCCGCGGACAATGGCATTGATACAAAACATGCCAGCACCGTTAGAATTTTTAAGGTGCGCGAGATCTGCATTGTTCTGAAAACTTAGGGCAAAAACGGACGGGCCGGAAACTTAAGAAACGGCAGCCGTACATTGCGAACAAAGAAATGATCAGACCTGATAGCCTCAGGTGGAGCAAAAGCATTAGCACCCGCCGCCGCGATCAGATCATCCTGGTCGATACCATCACCACTTACGCCAACAGCTCCGATCAGCGTGCCGTCGCGGTAGATGGGTACTCCACCAGCAAAGATCTGTATGCCATTAGGTAGTTCCGGGATCACTGTACAAGGGCAGTTCGGGAGCCCGAACTTACGCTTTTCTCTGGCTGGCCCGTTACACATTGGCATTGCGATAGCACCTTTAACGAGATCGAGCTGCAACCCGTTGTTGAACGGACTCCAATCAGCCAAAAATGTGCTGAACGGGCCGGCGGCAGTTCCGTTGATGCCGTCCGGGAAGAGGGGACGGTGAAGAAAGCCAAAACCGCGATCACTAAATGCAATAGTTCCGTTAAGGGGCAGATTGTCGGCGGCGGCACGCGCAACATAAGAAGCTATCCCCGGACCGGCGGCAGTCAGTTTTGCCGCAGCGTCGTTCCTCGACATAAAAACGACTGTCCGAGCTTTTTGAACCGCGACGTCGAGTCCGAAAACCGGTGCATCGATCTGGCTAAATTCGCCCAGCAGCGTGCCGTCGACATCAACGACAGCCATATTGACACGGGCATGGCTGCCTATCGGCTGCCGGATGCCGGCCCTTGCTATCTGAGCAGTGGCGGCGGCGGCCCCGAGTATCTGCGTAACCTCGCCCGCCGTCAGAGCGGAGCCGGCAATGATATTAGGATTTCGTGCGCTAAATACTCCCTGGACACCATTCAGCGTAACGGGCGGAAGAAAGCCACTCGGCGGCGCAGCAACTATCTTATCGATCGGCATTCCGGGCAGATTTGCAAACGGGATAGTCTGCACAGCCGTTATCTGGGAAACATTGATGTTCTCGAATGGAAAACGAAGACCCCCGACAAAGATATTGTCCGCTCGAACCGTTGGCGGAGCATCAAATCCGCGAGTAGCCGCGACAGCGATTATCTCCTCATACGGTTGATCGAGGTCTCTGGGGTTGCGATCCGCAGTGTAAAGCCCGTCTCCCTCAACGCCTACGCCGCCGACTGCCAGCCCATTTTTATAAATGGGAACCCCACCCGGGTCAGCCGACAGGCCGAGCCTCAGGCCCGAGATCGCGATATCAGAACACAGCAGCGATGAGAACTGAACGCCGTACAACGGGCCGCCGGGTGTATTATCGATGCCGGGCGGGAAATGCTCCTGAATGATAAATGAGGCGGTTCGGGTTGAAAAAGCGTTGCCTCCGGACGAGAGCAACCCTGCGGTGCCGGCCTTGGATATGGCGGCATCGCGCGCCGGGACCATCACATTCTCGAGCCCTTGACCCGCACGGCCGACACTGCGAACAAGCGTCATGTCCCGAGCATCTGTCATCGCAAACGTACCCAGCAGATGGCCTTCGTTGTCCGTCACGGACACGGTCACCTTTTGATTTAACGCCACTGCCTGAGACACCGCCTGGGCGATGATCGTCTGGACCTCCGCCAATGTTAAACTTTGCGCGCTGGCACTCAGACCCAAAAACAGCAAGGTCACAAAGCCAGCAAGAAGCTTACCTCTAGTCGCCAAATTTTTACTGTTCATGATCGTTTCTGAATATCATACAACTGAACCTCATAGTCAAGTCTTTTTTGCCATATGCGGATTTTACGGTTGTTATTGAGAAAAATATATGCTAAAAACCTTTTCAGAATAAGTATTCAAAATTTAGAAGTTCTGAAGTCTGGTGAACGATTTTGCGCCTATGTCGTTGAGGTTTTCCAAACTTACTCTTTTATTCGTATTGGCGGCTGCCGTCTTTGTTTCCGTAACGCCGGCACAGTCGTCAAGTGGGCGCCTTAGCGGCAAAGTCGTTGACAAGGACGGTAATCCTGTTGCCGGCGTAACGGTAGTCGTCGTCAATCAAACGACAACAGATTCAGACACCGAGCGGACAAATTCGGACGGACATTACTCTTTCCGGTTGAGAGCGGGAGCTTATCGCGTGAGTGTAATGGTGCCTTATGAGGCGCGGTTCGGTCAGGGCAAAACGGACGAGTATGGCGTCTTTTCAAACCTGATCTGCGATAAGAAAAAAGAAAGGTGCCCGACGCTCGAGAACGTGATCATCGATGTCGGTGAGCGAACGATAGATTTTGCCGTCGTTGATCTGGCTAAAGATGCTGCGAAACCTGGCGATACCGAAACCGAGGCGGCCACAGGTTCCGATCGGCGTGAAGTGCGAGACCGCTGGCGGATCGCGTTTCCGGAGTATGACCGCTATGGCGACAAAGGTGCTCGGGGGCGTGACATTCCTTTCCGGCGAAATTCCTGGTACAACCCCTATGACCGTAATGTCCTGAAGGGTGATTTCCCAGTCTTTGGCGACGACTATTTCATGATCTTGTCGGGCGTGAGTACGACCGGTGTTGAGATCAGGCGCACTCCGTCGGGCAACAATGTCAGCTCGCAAGATCCGAACAGTAACAATTTCTTTGGACGCCCCGAGAGTTTTTCTATCAATGAAACGGTGCAGCTGTCGTTTGAGCTTTTCAAAGGCGAGACCGTTTTCAAACCGCGTTCGTGGGCGATAAAGATATCACCTACGTTTAGCATTCCCAATTATTTGAATGCTCGCGAAAACGGCATTGTCAATGTCGACGTGCGACGCGGATCATCTCGGACCGATACACACGTCTCACTCGAGGACGCCTTCATCGAGTTTAAGCTGTTCGACACCAACGACAATTATGATGCGGCATTTGTCAGAGCGGGCATTCAACCGTTCAACGCAGATTTTCGTGGGTTTCTTTACTCGGACAATAATTTAGGTGCACGGTTCTTCGGTGCTTTCTCGAACAATAAGATCCAGTTCAACGTCGCATATTTTAATCAGTTGGAGAAGGATACTAACAGCGGACTCAACACGTTCCACACGCGTAACCAGGACGTCTACATTGGCAATATTTTCAAACAGGATTTTCTAACCAAGGGATATACAATTCAGGCGACAGCGGCTTATAACGACGACCGCGGCGGATTTCATTACGACGAAAACGGATTTCTTGTGCGGCCCGCCCTTATCGGCAGTGCCCAGCAGCATAAGGTGCAGGCGGGTTATATCGGGATCAACGGTGACGGACATATAGGCTTTGTGAATCTGACCCACTCGTACTATTTTGCTTTCGGCCATGATGAATTCAATCCGATTGCGGGACGACGGACCGACATCCGTGCTCATATGGGTGCGGTCGAGGCCTCAATAGACCGCAACTGGCTCCGTTTCCGCTTGTCCGGGTTCTTTGCGACAGGCGACAAAAACCCAACGGATGATAAGGCGAATGGATTTGACGCCATTCTGGATGATCCCAATTTTGTCGGTGGGCAATTCTCGTATTGGAATCGGCAGGGTATCAGGCTCGTCTCAACCGATGTCGGCCTGGTACAGGGCAACAGCCTGCTGCCGACCTTGCGCTCGAGCAAGACCGAGGGCCAGGCAAACTTTGTGAACCCGGGTATCTTTATCGCCAACGCAGGTTTCGACGCTGAATTGACGCAAACCATCAAGACGATCTTTAACGCTAACTATCTGCGTTTTCACCGGACCGAGTCGCTCGAGTATATCTTGCTGCAGCCTCGTGTTCGCCACGACATCGGATACGACCTTAGCCTCGGCGTGGTCTATCGTCCGCTGTTGATAAACAATATTACGTTTACGTTTGGCGGAAGTATGTTCTTCGCGGGTAAAGGGTTCCGAGATGTCTACACAGACAGAAACCGAAACTGTCCGATACCTAATTTCTGTCAGGGCGATGTTGTTAATCCTTCAAAATTACAGTATTCGCTATTTAGCCAGGTGAAACTGATATTTTAATGCGAAAGGGGTGATATGAAATGGCCGCGAAAACTGACATGCATACTCGTATAAAAACGATCATCTTGCTTGTTTTTGCATGCTTTTTGGGAGCTGCCCTGTGGCAGGGCCAGACCCTATCTACATTTGCGGACAACAAACCCGCGTCGGCAGATCAACCAGCTTCTCAACCGGCGGCACTT
>Ga0222622_10000437_pt1 | contig 15530 bp, 8 predicted proteins | sample PLM2_5_b1metaG_FD_177335 | JGI IMG/M metagenome (GOLD analysis project Ga0222622, IMG submission 177335) | Groundwater sediment microbial communities from an aquifer in East River, Colorado, USA - PLM2_5_b1 | ecosystem: Environmental > Terrestrial > Soil > Riparian zone | place: USA: East River... | reverse complement strand
GCTCTTGGTGCAGTCGCCGGTCTTTTTACGGGGTGGGTCGAGCGCACCTACATCGGCGCGCAGGGTGCGGACTTTCATCTTGGCCCGATTGACCGTGTGCTAGTCGCCGGACGCGCGATCTGGTTCTACCTGGGAAAACTGTTCTGGCCGGTCGATCTGAACTTCGAGTATCCGAGATGGCCGATCGACCAGTCGGCTGTTCCGCAGTATGTCTTTCCATTCGGGGTGATCGCCCTGCTGGCCGTGTGCTGGCTCGTGCGGACGCGGACTCGCGCGCCGCTTGCCGCGCTGCTGCTGTTCGGTGGGATCCTGTTCCCGGCGCTCGGATTCATGAACGTCTACCCGTTCAAATACTCGTTCGTCGCCGATCACTTCCAGTATCTGGCGGCGATTCCGATCATAGCGCTGGTGTCGGCAGGTGCGGTCAGCGCCCGCGATCGCTGGGTGCCGCAGCATCGCTCGATCGTGATTGGATTCGGCGCAGCATTGCTCGCGCTGCTCGCAATCATCACCTGGAACCAGAGTCACGACTACGCCGATGCCGTGACGCTGTATCGATCGATCCTTGCCCGCAACCCGGCGTCGTGGCTCGCGCACGCGAACCTGGGAGCGCTGCTCCGCCCCAACGCGCCGGATGAAGCGCTGACGCATCTGACTGAAGCCGTCAGACTGAAACCGGACTCAGATGTCGGTCACTACAACCTGGCGAACCTCTATCAACAGGTCGGCCGATCGGACGAGGCCGTGCGCGAGTACGGCGAGGCGATCCGCCTGTCGCCGGGAATGGCGCTGGCGCACTACAACCTCGGCAACACCTTGCTCGACCTGGGACGCGCCACAGACGCGCTCGCCGCTTACACGGACGCGATTCGTATCGATCCCCGCCTGGCGCTCGCCCACGGTGGTCTGTGCCGCACGCTGCAGGTTCTCGGACGAACGGACGAAGCGCGACGGAGTTGTGAGACGGCAATCACGCTGCAACCGGATCTCGCCGTGCTTCATTACGACTACGCGGGTGTGCTGCAAGCACAGGGGCGGCTTGACGAAGCGGTGGCTCAGTACGCAACAGCCGTGCGGCTTCGTCCCGATTCAGTCGACGCGCACAATGATCTAGGTAGCACGCTCCAGCAACTCGGACGATTCGACGACGCACGACAGCACTACGAAGCCGCGCTGGCCATCAACCCGGATCTCGGCCTGGCCCACAGCGCGCTGTGCAGCACGCTGCAAATGCTGCAGCGTCTGGACGAGGCTCGGCGGCAGTGCGAAACGGCCGTCCACCTGCAACCGGATCTCGCGGTCGCTCATTACGATCTCGGAAACATCCTGCAGCAACAAGGACAACTCGAAGGCTCAGTCGCCCAGTACACGGATGCCCTGCGTCTCGAACCAGATTTTGCGGAGGCGCACTTCAATCTCGCGACGGCGCTGCAGGCGCTCGGCCGAAGCGCCGAGGCCAGCTATCACATGACCCAGGCGAACGCCGCCGCGCGTAATGAAGCAGCGTCGCTGGCGACTCGCGGCGCGGCGCTGGAGGGACAGGGACGGCTGCGCGAAGCGCGGGAGGAGTACACGAGGGCATTGCAGCTGGAACCCACGCTCGCGGCCGCCCGACAGGGTCTCGCGCGATTGGACAAGGCGCCGCGCTGATGGCGTCGGATAACTGGTCGCGAGCGAGCGCGCGAGTGAGCCACGCGCCCGGAGCGAGCCGTCAAAGCGGCGAGCGAGGGGGCGTGTAGGGGAGTCCGAGGGGCGAAGCCTTCGGATCTGAATATGATACACTTGATGTGTATGAAACGTACAAATCTTGTGCTTGACGAGGTGTTGCTCGACGAAGCCACCCGCATTAGCGGAGAGCGAACATACTCGCGCGCCGTCGAACGAGCGTTGCGCGAGATGGTGCAGCGCGCCAAGGCACGACAGATTCTGGAGCTGGCTGGTTCCGGATTGTGGCACGGCGATCTGAGCGCCATGCGCGAGGACAAAGCCGTTTATCGAACACGGCGCCGTGGTTCTCGTTGACACCTCGGTGTGGATCGAGCTCTTTCGCCGGCCTGCGAAAATTCAACTCGGCGACGTCGTCGACTTCGACGACATCGTGACCTGCCTGCCGGTCATCCAGGAAGTGCTGCAAGGCTTCGACAGCGAGCCGGCGTTCCTGCGGGCCCGCGAGTCGATGCGGGCGTTTCCCATCGTCGAATCACCACTCGGAGAGGACACGTTTCTGCAGGCGGCCGACTTGTACCGCTCGGGCCGGCGGATCGGGCTGACGATTCGGTCGAGCGTGGACTGTTTGATCGCGGCATGCGCCATTCGTCATCAACTGGAGGTACTCCATCGCGATCGAGATTTCGATCAGCTCGCGAAGATCTCCCCGCTCCGCGCCAGGAATATCGCGCCAGGCAAGCGGTCTTCCGCCTAAAGGCGGAAGAGATCAGCGATTCAGGAATCGGCGCCATTGTTCAACCAGCGCGGTCTGCGCCCCGCCAGCAGCCGCATACGCGGTGGCATAGCGCTCGAAGCGCTTCCGGTCTTCCTCGATGGTCCCGACTGACTGTCCCGTCGAACGCGCCTCATAAATCGACCGCAAGGCAATGAACAGCCGATCCTGATCTTCCGGATGGCGGGTCAGATAGCGATCGAGTGCCTGCACGGCCTCGACAGGCTTGGAGGCGCGCGCGTACGCGGTACCGAGCCGCAGCTCGACCTGATCGTTTTCCGGCCACATGCTTGCGGCTTCCTTCAGGATGTCGAGCGCCTCGTTCATGTCGCCGATGCGCAGGAACGCATCGCCGAGCAGGGTGTAGATGAAGGGCGCCTCCCCTTCCGTGATCAGCGACATTTGCCAGGCGCCGGCGGCGTTACGATCGTTGCCGCCGGCCGCGTAACAGGCCCCAAGATAAAACGCCGCAGGAAGAAAGTCCGGCTCGAGCTTGCTGGTCTCGCGGAATTTTTCCGCCGCTCCGGTGAGGTCGCCGCGGGAATATTTCGCCAGCCCGTCGAAGAAGGCGGCTGCCAGCTGGCTGTTCCCGCCCGCCCTGGCCGCCTCGGTCGCAGCGTCGAACTTTCCTTCCCGCGCAGCGGCGACTGCCGCGGCGGGTGTCGGCGACGCGGCGCGCCCGATGTTCATGCGATCGACGAAGAAGCCGACAACTTGCGGCGTCAGCACCGACGCGCGATCGAACGCCTCCATCCTCGACGTAAAGGGGATCGTCGTCTTGGCAACATTTGCGCCGGCTCCCTCCGATGTCGCCGCCGGCGTAGCAGCGCCAGTGCGACTGATCCGAAACGGCCGCGACACCTGGCCCACTCGCTGCCCCGCGACAGTGACCACCGCTCGCGCGACGTACTCTCCCGCGGGCAACAGCGCGATCGGCACCACGCCTTCGGCGGCCCGGCGCGCCGGCGTTGCACTCCCATCGTCGAACCGGACCGGCGCACTCTCCAGCGGCCGCGCGTCTGGGCTGGCCGCAACCTCCAGGGCCACCGTCGCACTCCGCAGAACCTCGGGAGCTTCCGAGTGAAGCTCGAGATAGCCGTGCAGCAGGTCGCCCTTGAAGTCGGCCGAGACGGTCGGAATCAGGCCGCCGCCCGCTCCCCCTTCCTCGCCGAGCAGCAGGTCGGTGACGTGCAGCTGTCCCGCATTGGTCAGGCGCGCCTGAATCGTGTGCTCCACGCTGCCGCGCCTACCCGTGTCATCCACGACCGCGAGCTTGATTCGGTAGGTGCCAGTCGACGCCGTGATGGCACCCAGATACGTTTGCGTCTGAGACTCCGGGCGGACCGGTAGCGTCACCTCCGGATCGAGTTGCGAAGAGACGATCTGATCGCGGGAATCGACGACGGTGTAGGCGAGCGAAAGCTTCCGCCCCGCGTTCTGCGATCGATCGATTTCCGCGGCGATGACGACACGGACCCGATTCCCCTCGCTCTCAGTGAACGAGAACGTCGTCAGCTTCAGCCCGATGTCGCTGGCCAGCAAGGGGGCAGCAATGGTGTCGGCCAGCTGCTGTTCGGTGGTGAGGGTGCGTGGTGCATCCACGCTGAATTCATTGCGCGCGCGCACGGTTGCGTTCTTCCGTCCCGGCACTTCGATCTTGATCTTGTGAGTCCTGGTATCTCGGTCGCCAGGCTCCGGTTCGAAGCTCAAGAGGTAATAGCCCGACAACTCGACCGTCAGACGATTGAATGCGGAATCAGCGCCGCTGATGACGTTGAACACGGATCCCCGTGCGGCACCGGCAAGGAGGGTAAGGCCATCGTGCGCGAACTGGATGTCGGCCGATCGGCTCGGCGAGCTTCTCGAGTTGGACGCTTCGAATACCGGCGGCTCGAGCTGCAGCACATACAGCGTGACCTGCCCTCGCGCGGCCTGCGGAGCGAGCCAGGAGATCTCCCCGAGATCGCGCGCGTCGATCATCATGCCTTCGGAAAGGAGAACAACCGTTTTCGGCGTGCTCGTGCGGGCCAGTCTGTCCATCACGTGCTGAAGCGACAGCAACGTATCTCTGGTCCGGCTCTTTTGATCCACGAAGAGCGAACGCGCTTGTGCCTGAAGCGACCCGACACAATCACCCAGCTGGCCAGCGGCAAGGCCGGCGCACTCTCGATCCACGATCTCCTGCAGCACCTGCTTGTTGCCGCGTTCCAGCGCAATCGACTCGCTCAGGCCAATCTGACTGTCCTGACGTTCGCCCTGATCCGACGTGCCTCTGACCGAGTTCAGCGCGTTCTCTACCAGTGCGTGGTTGGCGGTGAAATCGATCTGCGGACCGGCGCCAGGAATGGTCACGAGGCCGACCCGATCGTCGGGGCTGAGCCGGCCGATGAAGCGCCGGGCGGCGTCGATCGCATATTTCCCCCGCGAGGCGCCGATGTTTCCTTGATCGATGGCCAGCATGATCAGCCGGGCGCCGGCGGACGCGGGGTTCGAGCTGTAGTCACTTGGCTCGACGGGCGCGCGCTCCCCACCTCGCGTCACCGCGATGAACTGCGCGGTGGCGATCCGTCGCGGTTTGCCATCCACCTTCAGCGAAAAATCCTGGGCCGTGAGGTCGGCAATCGGACGACCGCTGCCATCGATCACGTTCACATCGACCGGGACCAGGTCCACCGACGATTTGAATGTCTGCGGCGGCTGTACGGACTGAGAGGGATCTTGGGCCGCCAACCCTATCGACGACAGGGTCACCGCCATGGCAATAAGTGATCTCATTCGGCCTCGGATGGCTAATCAGCGACTCTCACTGTCCCGCTGCGATCACGTCTTAAAAGAAAACAGGAGAAAGGAGAAAGGAGGAACCCTTTCTTATTCTTGTCCAAAGAAATAGCTCCTCTCTTCTCCATTCTCCTGTGATCTCTTGAGACAAGAATGCAGTGTGACAGCGAAGAGCGTTGATTGATGACGATCGTTGGACATCTGCTAGTGCTTCCGGACGAACCGGTAGCCCTGCCGCGCCCGGACGTGGTATTTCCCGCCGCTCACGGTGACGGTGACCTTGTGATACTTCCCGTCGCGCTGATCGTCGGGCGCCGGGTACGAGAGCAGGTATTGGTGGTGGAGATCGTCGAGGATCTCCGCAAAAATCTCGTCAAGTTTTGCCGGCGTCGCGGCAAAGAACGCGCGGCCGCCGCTCGTCGTCGCAATTTGCTCCAGCAGCTTCTGCAGGTTCTTCACGTGCACGGCCCGGCCCTGGCCGACGGCATAGATCATGGCATCGCTCGCTTCGACCTGGGCGATGGCCGTCTCCAGCGGGGCATGGCTGTTTTGATCATCTCCGTCGGTGAACAGGATGAGCGCGGTCCGGCCGCCGGTCTGTTTCGACAGCCCCTCAATTGATTGAACGATGGCGTCGTACAAGGCGGTGCCACCCCAGGGGCGCAGCCGGCCGATCGCCCGCTCGCGCATCGTTTGATCGGTCGAGCGCCTGGCCAACGTGTAGATGGTGTCGTTGAATCCAACAACTGTCGCCTGATCGGTGGGCTCGAGACCGCCGAGGAAGCGAACGGCGGCGGATCTCATGGCCGGCAGCGCATCGGTCACGCTGGAGCTGACGTCGATCGCCGTCACCAGCTCCAGCGGCGAGTGCCGGTCCCAGAAGGATGAAATCTTTTGCGGGACGCCGTCCTCTTTGATCTCGAAGTCCTTCTGCTTCAGCCCCTCGACGAACCGTCCGCGATCGTCGGTCACCACCACCGTCACGGGGACGACGTTCACGTCGACGTTTTCGACGTACTTTTCAAGCTCGCGTGTGGTGACGGTCTGCACCAGTCGACCGCCGGTTTTCAGCGTAGCGACAACTCGGATTTGACGCGGCCGGATGCGTGCTCCGGCATCCCACTGGCATTCGAAGGGAGTCGAGGTAACCGCGCAGACTTTCGCGCCGTCGGCGAAGAACGTTACGTCCACGACGTCGCGTGCGGCGGCTGCAGGCTCGACGGCGGCCACCAGGAGAACCTCGCCGGCGACATAGGTCGTCTCAGTCGGTGCTTTGATCGAGAGCCGCGGATCCTGCCCGGATGCGTGGAGCAATGTGATGGCGAATAGCGATGCGATAAGCGCCTGCGGCCCGAGCGAGCGGCCGGAGGGAAGCGCCGCGGAGCGGCGCCCGCGAGCGAGAGCGAGTGGGGGTGGGGCCCCACGAGCAGTGAGAAAAGCAGACAAATGCGGGTCTCTATTCCAATGTTGACTGGTGCTTCCCAAAACCCGGATCACGCATAGCGCAGGTGTTATTTTATTTCGATCAACGGCCCGCCGACCGTCAACGCGGCGATGTAATCAGCTAAGCGCTCCGCCGGAATATCAAGCACGGCGCGCCCAAATTGCTCCCAATCGTCCGCATATCCGAGCTGCGCGTGGTCGATCACGTCCTGAGTCACGAAGCCGGCAAGCGCCGGTGCCAGCATCGCCGGCAGTTTGAAGGTCGACAGAGCTTCAGCGACGCGCAGCGGCACGTCTGCCCCCTGCGTCCCGAGCACGGCGGATGCATAGCCGGTCAAGTCCTCCCATGGCGACGGACGGGGCATCGCGACGCAAAGACACCCGGTCAGGGGCAACGCCGCCGCGCCCCACGCATCGAGACGCTCCGTTCCGGTGGCACCGATCCAATACAGGTCAAGCAGAGACACACTGAAGAGTGGGTCGAGGCGCTGCAACACCCGCCACGAGAGCGCCTGCGTGCGCCACTCGCTGAGGCCGGCAGCCCGCGCAACCTCGTTCACCTTGGTGGGGTCGTCCAGCGCGCGTACGATGTCACGGCCCCGCGTAATGGCTGCAGCGATCGCGTCGCGCGATTGATCCGAGAGCGCAAATGGATGCATCAGCGCGGCGGTCAGCATGATCGTCTGACGATCCTGCGACCCGATCGTCGGCTCGCGCGGCATGTCGGTGCGATCGGTGCGCCTGAGTGTCAAACGCGACAGCGCTGCTTCCAGGCCGAGTAACGATCCGCGCACCCGCCAAGGTGTTCGATTGTCGAAGCGTTCGATCGGGATGCGCCAGGCGTCGCCCACCCCTCGTGCTGTGCCGGCAGGCAGCCCGAAGTCATGGCGAAGCGCGACGCTGCCCGATGTGACCGCAGCGCCGTCAGGGTCGCCGAGGTACATCGCATACACGATCGACGTGAGGGTCTCGGCCAACCCCTGATCCGAGTCGCGCGCCGAGCGTCCTGACCGGTCCGCCGCCGTCGGCGCACCGGCGGCGCTGAGCGCAGCATCGAGCGTGAGTCCGCCCTGCCGCTCTCGAACGAGTTGCAGTCGTCGCAATTCAGCGGATGCCGGATCGACTCGATACCTTCGACCTTCCCACTCGATGACCGGCAGCGCTGCGGGGTCAGGACCGATGCCGGCAACGCCGGCAAGCAAAGCCTCTTCAGCCGAACCGCGCGCTGAAAAGGCTGCGATAAACCCATCGCGCAACCATGCGGCGAATCGTGAACCATATCCGCTCCTCGACGTCACCTCGAGTCCGCACAGCGACGACAGCAACGTCGCCGCCTGCGCGTCGCGCATCGTGTTCGCGCGATGCGCGCGCTCGAGGAGCGCGATGGCTGACTGAAACTCCGCGAGGGCAATTCGCCGAACCGCTGGAGATTCAACCGTGCTCAACCGCGCCGCGTGTTCCGCGGCTCGCACATAAATATCGGGATCGTGGATTCCCAGGCGCTCCAGCGCAGCCATGAGCGCGGGGAACGAGAGATACCCCCGCACCGCGGTCGCTACCCGCGCCGATTCGGGTATTGGGGATGAGCCGAAGACGCGCTGTGCGAACAGGAGTGCATCAAGGCGACGGCGTCCAATCGCATACGGGACGCGCAGGATTCTGTCGGCGAGCCACGGCGCGTCGAGCGTGAGCGATCCGGAAACGGAACGAAGTTCCGTCTCCGACACTTCTTCGTACGGGACATCGTTGAGATCGTCAGCGCGAAAAACACGATCCCATAGCCGGCGCATCATGGGCGGTCCGGCGGCTCCCGTGGAAACGACCGCAGTCGTGGACAACAAGATCGCGCCGTCAAAGGGCGGCCTCGAGAACGGACGCTCCGCTGGTTTCCATTCCGGCGCAGCAGCGGTAAAGACAGTCAGCAGCGAACGCAGCCGTGCCTCGCGCGAGGTCGGAGGCGCCGCCAACCCGAGCGCAAACCGCTGATGCGCCTCGTCGAGATGGACAACAACGTCGTAGAGAAAAGCCAGACGGCCATCGCCGGAGATCAATCGGTCAACGAATGACTCGGGGCTGGCAGGATCGGCGTTGATCACGGATCGCCAGGCGGGCTCTGCGTCTGAACCGCCGGGCACTATCACCCGTCCTCCGTGAACGCGAATACTGCGCCCGAACGCCGCAAACACCTCGGGATGCTTTCGAAAGGCAAGCAGCGTGTTCCGGCTCGTCGCCACCCACTGCAGCGTCTCATCGTCGAGCGCCGAGAGGCCGTAATAAAGGAACGACGCAGGACGATCCTTCAGGATCGCCGAGACGACGTTACGGTCATCAACGCTCGTCCGAAGGATGACGTCGCTCCATATCTCCGGCGTCAGCGGCAGCGGCACGCGCTCGGCCCCTCCGGCCGCGGGCTTCGCGAGCGCATTCAAGAGAGTCTGACGCTCGCGTTGGCTATTCGAATCGGATTTCCCATAGACGAGCCGGACGGTCCGGAGCAGCACCGTCGCTGGATCGGCGGAACCCAAGCCAAGTGCGGCCGAAAAGGCTTCGATCGAGCCTGGAAATGACACCGTCGCACGATAGCTGGTGGCCGCTTCAGCGTTGGGCATTGCCAGAATCTGCATGCCGAGCAGGAGCACCGGGGCTGAACGCATGGGCTTGTATCTTAACGTCTCGTTTCCCAGTTCCAGTTGCAGTTCTCCCGGCCCCACATATGTTGCATTTCGTCCCAGGCGCGAGCGCAACAGCAACGCGGATCTGGCGCATGGTACCAATCACGTGTCTGTTCGTTTGGATTCAGAACACAAAACTTTGGAAGCGGGACGAAAAGCCTTCCTGATGTGATTGATAACGGCCTGATGTTTCGAAACGTTGCCTAAGCCCCCCATTGGTATCAGTTTTGGTATCGATATTCATCCCAGCCATCTGCCTATTTGCAGAGCTGGATCTCCTTGTTTCTTGGAAAGGCCTCGGCAGGAGGATGCAGAATGTTCAAAGGTAGAGCGGGTGCGCTGCTGCTCGTCGCCGTCGCACTCTTAATCGTCCCGGCGACCCGGGTACAAGCCCAGACGACGGGGCGGATTATCGGACAGGTGGTGGATGCGCAGGGAGCGGCAGTCCCGGGCGCAACCGTCACTGTATCGAGTCCAAATCTGCAGGGTGTTCAGACGCAGGTCACCGATTCGGAAGGCAACTATCGATTCCTGAGCCTTCCGCCCGGACGTTACACGGTCAAAGTTGAACTCGCCAGTTTCAAGGCGATCGAACGGCCCAACGTCGAAGTGGGGCTCGATCGCACGGTCACTCTTCCGTTTACCCTGCAACTGGCAGGAGTGACCGAAGCCGTCACAGTCACCGCCGTGAGTTCGACGATTGACACGACGTCAACCGTCACCGGCGTGAATGCTGGCGCAGATTTGTTCAACCGTATTCCGGTCCGGCGTGACTTCTACGACGTGACTCGGGTCGCGCCCGGCGTCACCACCGACACGGTAGGGCCATCGTTCAGCGGCTCGTCAGGTGCGGAAAACCAGTACATCATCGATGGCTTGAACACGACGGGCGTGGAGCTCGGCGACAAGGGCAAGACGCTCAACTTCGACTTCGTTCAGGAAGTGGAAGTGAAGACTGGCGGCCTGCCCGCCGAGTACGGCCGCATGACCGGCGGCGTCGTGAACGTCGTGACCAAGAGCGGCAGCAATGCCTTCAGAGGTTCAGGGTTTGCGTTTGCTGAAGGTGGCTTCCTGCAGGCGGACGACAACACGCGGGACCAGCGTCCGGCAACGACCACACAGGTTGTCGACGTCTCGAGCCGCGCTGACGGCGGCGGCGAGCTGGGTGGCTTCCTGCTGAAGGATCGCCTCTGGTTTTTCGGCGCATACAACCGGGTCAGAGAAAACCAGGACACTACCATCATTCGAACGCTGACGTCGCCGGGGAGCCCGCCACTGAATTCGGCCGTTCCCGCGGCGATTACCCGCGATCTGTTTGCCGCGAAGTTGACCTACCGCATGGCCCAGGGGCAAACCCTGACCGGAACGGTCATGGGCGATCCGAGCACGCGTGATGGGAACGTATTCACGATCGCGGGACCGGAAAGCACCTGGAAGGGCATTCGCGATACCGGCGGCAGTGACGTCGTTGCCAAGTACGAAGGCGTGTTCGGCAGCAAGTGGTTCGTCCAGGGATTGGCCGCGCGCCACAACGAAAAAGACAACACGACCGGCCCGGGCCGAACGATCGTCAACGTCATCGATCAGACGGTAACGCCGAACGCTGTCAGCGGCGGATTCGGGTTCTTCCAGGATCAGACATTCAAACGCGACGTCATGAAGGCGGACGTCACGCATTACCTGGGACCGATGTCGCTCAAGGGAGGCATCGACTACGAGCACATTCAGGCCGTGAACAACAGCTACAACGGCGGGGCTGGCCAGCGCATCTTCAAGGTGAGCACTGGCGCGGGCGGTACCGGCACCGTCTACTACCGTCACCGGTTCTACTTGAACGATCGCGCTCCTGGCTTCAGTAAGGACGATGTATCGACGTGGCAGATTGCGGTTCCGCTGACCAGCGAACCCGACTCCCACAACATGGCGTTCTATGCCCAGGACTCGTGGAATGTCGGAGCTGGCCTGACGGTCAATGGCGGCATCCGATGGGAAGGGCAGGACGTTCGCAGCCGCGATCGCACGTCGGCATTCTCGTTGAAGGACAACTGGGCTCCCCGCCTCGGTGCCATCTGGGATGTCACCAGGACGGGCCGCAGCAAGCTCTATGCAAACTGGGGCCGGTTCTACGAGAGCATCCCGATGGACATCAACATCCGCGCATTCGGCGGTGAGATCCAGGGGATCACCAACAACTTCGATCCAAACCCGACGGCCATCGCTCAGGACCCGGCGGCGCCCAGACGGCAAAGCACGCTCGGCGGCACGACCGAGCCGGTCGATCCGGACTTGAAGGGTCAGTACATCGACGAGTTCATGGCTGGCGCCGAGTTCGACATGGGCCGGAACATGGTCGTGGGCGCGAAGTTCACGCGGCGCAGTCTCGGACGCGTGATCGAGGACTTCCTGATTCCCGAAGAAGGGGACTACTTCATTGCCAACCCGGGGACCGGAATCGGCAAGGAAATGGGCTTCTACGATTTCGTGCACACCGCACCAGCACCTGAAGTGAAGCGCCAGAACACCGCATTCGAACTGAGCGCGCGGAAGCGCTTCAGCAACAACTGGCAGTTCCTGAGCAGCGTCGTCTTCAGCAAGCTGGAAGGGAATTACGACGGCACGTTCCAGGTGTCGACCGGCCAGCTCGATCCGAACATCAACTCGGCGTTCGACTATGCCGACTTCCTGGTGAACGCAGAGGGCAGGTTGAGCAACGACCGGAACGTCCAGGTCAAGTTCGATGGCAGCTATGAATTCAGTAAAGGGGCGCTGACCGGACTCAATCTGGGACTCTCGACACACTGGTACTCGGGCACGCCATTGAACGCCTATGGCTACTCTGCCGCGTACCAGAACTGGGAGTACTACCTCGTTCCGCGCGGTTCTGTCGGCCGCGGACCGGGTGATTGGGAGTCGGACGTTCAGCTGTCGTATCCAATCCGTTTGGGCGGGACGAAGCGCCTGAACCTGCAGGCAGACATTTTCAATCTGTTCAATCGTCAGGCGATTTCGACGCTGGACGAGCGATATAACCGGATTGAGGACGGTGCATGCGCGGGGATCGCGGGAGACCTGTGTAATGGAGACGGAGGAATCGTCACGACCGGCAACACCTTGACGCCGGCCGGGTCGATTTCCAATCCACGGGCGACGGCAACCAACCCGGATTACCTCAGCGCAGGCCGTGGCTTCACGGGCCAGCGCAGCGTTCGGGTCGGCGTCCGTTTCCTGTTCTGACGCTCTCGTTCGAGTAAGGATCTCTTGGAGGGCTCCGACACGTCGGGGCCCTCTTTTTTTATGGGTATGATTACGGCCATGCGCACGCGCGCAGCTTTTCTTACTTTGCGGTGGGGCCCCACCCCGACCGCCTGCCAGCGCTCGCTCTCTCGCTCGCGCCGTTGGATCGATACAACGTTCTGCTTAGTGATCGTTTTTGTAATTACGGCTCTCGGCTGCGGCTGCCGCTCTCGCGAGTCGAACCAGCCGACGTACTCGGCACCGGCTGCTGCCGCCGTACCGCAGATTGCGTCGAAGGCCGTGCCCGGGAAGCGTGTGATCTTCATCGGTCTCGACGGCGCTGATTGGTCGCTGCTGGATCAGTACACCGCTCGTGGCGTGATGCCGACGCTTGCCAAGCTGGCGTCCGAGGGATCGAGCGGCACAATCCGAACGATTAGTCCGCCGTTGTCTCCGCTAATCTGGACGACGATGATGACGGGCGTAAGTCCGCTCGAGCACCGCATTCTGGATTTCCTGCGCGTCAATCCCGTCAGTCAACAGCGAGAGCCGATCACCAGCGACGAACGCAAAGTTCCGGCCGTGTGGAATATGGCGACGGCTGCAGGCAAGAAAGTCGGCGCACTTGGTTTCTGGGCAACCTATCCCGCTGAATCTATCAATGGGCTGATGGTGTCCGACCGCCTCTTCACATTCCTGTTCAGCGAGAAGGCTCCCCCGCCGGGCGTTGTTTACCCGGCGTCGATGGAATCGTGGGCGCGCGAGGGGCTGACGCGCGCACAGAACGAAACGGGATACGACGCGGTCAAAGCAGTCCTGCCATGGCTCACCGACGCAGAGTACACACAGGCGGCAGCGGTCACCGACCCCTACGCCCATCCGGTCAGCGCGCTTCGCAGGATTTTGATCGAGACGAAGGTCTACGACAATCTCGGACGCGATTGGCTATCGCGCGAGCGGCCCGATCTGCTCCTGCTGTATTTCCAGGGAACGGACAGTATCGGACACGTCTTCGCGCCGTATGCGCCGCCCCAGCAAACTTCGGTATCGCAAGCGGACTATGAACGCTACAAGGATGTGCCGGAGCGGTACTTCGCGGCGATCGATCAAATGCTTGCGCGATACGTCGCGCTGGCTCAATCAACGGGCAGCGTGATCATGCTCGCCTCGGACCACGGCTTTCTCTGGGGCGAGGGTCGCCCGACGACGCTGTCGAGCGCGGCGAATACCACGGCGGCCAAGTGGCATGCGGAGAATGGCATTTACCTGTTATGGGGGCCAGGAATTTCGCGTTCGCAGGGCCACGCGGGTACCGGCAAGGTGGATCAAGTCTGCGCGACGCTGCTCGCCCTGGCGGGTGTTCCTCCTGGACGCAATGTCGCGGGTCCACCGTTGAGCGGTGCGCCCGCCGCGGCAGCATCGAATGAAGCGGTGGACTATCGTGCCGTGTATACACCCGCGACAACAGCGCAGACGACAACGGGCGGCTCTGAATCAACCGTTGACGAAGACACGGTCGCGAAGCTTCGCGCACTCGGCTACATCGGGGCGAGCGAAGGAAAGGGGCGCGCGTTTGGTACTCGTACCGCGGGGTCGCTCAACAACGAAGGATTGCTGCTCAAGCAGGCAGGAAAACAGAAGGAGGCGATCGACGCCTTCGATACCGCCATTTCGGTCGACCCAAATCTGGCGTCAGCGCTGTGGAACCTCAGCGACCTGCTCTGGTCACGCAGTGAATCGCTGGACAAATCCGACGCGCTGCTCGTGCGGGCATTTGCCAACGGGTTACCCGAGGGAACGAAGTATTTGATTGGCCGCGCCATTGGATACCAGCGAAACGGACAGATCGAGCGCAGCATCTCGCTGTTGAATCAGGCAGCGGCGGCGAAACCGAACGAGCCCGACGTATGGCTGTTCAGAGGACGGTATCGCGTCGAACGTGGTGAATGCACCGCCGCCGTCGACGACTTCCGTCGAGCGACCACTTTGAGTCCAGACAATGCGTCGGCTTACGCGTCGCTCGGGCTTGCGCAAGCGTGTGCCGGCGACACAAGTGCCGCTCGGATCAGCCTGCAGAAATCATTGCAGCTCGATCCGAATCAACCCAGGGTGCGGGACTATCTCAAGGAGAATGGGCGATGACATCACTGGTTGCGAAAGGGGTCATGCTGTGCGCGGTGATGGTGTTCGCAAGCAACGCAACTGGCACGGGAAGACAGTTGTCAGAACGCGACCAACACGCGGCCTCGCAGCACTACAAGGCGGGTATGGAAGCGCTCCTCTCCGAACGCTACGACGCGGCGGAGCGTGAATTCAAGGAGACGGTTCGCATCGATCCCCTGCACGATGCGGCCTTCTATGGCCTCGGGCAGGTTTACATGGCCACCAAGCGGTTCGAGCCGGCCTTGAAGGCCTATCTCGCGTCGCGCGAGGCCTTTCAATCCGCCACCAGCGCAGAGGCGCTCGCCGGCGCGGCCTCCGATCGCCGCTTACGCGATCAAATTGAAGTCCTCAAGGACAACGAACGCAACTTGAGTCGGCTCTCGGCGGCAACGAACCCCAACGCTGACAAGCTCGTCGAGCAGATCCACATGCAGATCGAAGAGTTGGAGAGCAGAAAAGGGCATCGAGGCGCAACGGCGCCCGCGCGTATTCCCCCTGGCCTCTCGATGGCCCTCGGGAGCGCCTATTTCCGGCTCAACGACCTGCCGAACGCGGAGAAGGAATACAAGGTGGCGATCGACGTCGATCCCTCTTTCGGAGAGGTACACAGCAACCTGGCGGTGGTGTATCTCATCACCGGGCGTGCGACCGAAGCAGACGGTGAAGTGAAGGCGGCGGAGAAAGCGGGATTCCGAGTAAACCCGAAGCTAAAACAGGATATTGCCGCCGCGAAAAAGTAACACTAAGCAGAAAGACGTTGCGGTTTGACCGGCGCGAGCGATAGAGCGAGCGCTGGCACG
>Ga0222622_10000436_pt1 | contig 15539 bp, 8 predicted proteins | sample PLM2_5_b1metaG_FD_177335 | JGI IMG/M metagenome (GOLD analysis project Ga0222622, IMG submission 177335) | Groundwater sediment microbial communities from an aquifer in East River, Colorado, USA - PLM2_5_b1 | ecosystem: Environmental > Terrestrial > Soil > Riparian zone | place: USA: East River... | reverse complement strand
ATACAGAAGACGCCGACGAATATGTCGACGTGCTCGATCGCATCGACCGGAAGATCCAGCATGCGGCGCGCGCGGTGCCGGCGCCGATTCTGAAGACCAGTGCCGGCGCCAAGCTGGGCCTGGTCACCGTTGGCGGCTGTCACGCGGCGTGCGTCGAGGCGCTCGATCTGCTGCATGCCGACGGCGTTGCGATCGACTACATGCGGGTGCGCGGATTTCCGTTCGGCGACGACGTGCGGTCGTTTCTGGAATCGCACGAGGTGAACTTCATCGTCGAGCAAAATCGAGACGCTCAACTGCGAAGCCTGCTGACGCTTGAAACCAGTGTGCCGATCGAGAAGCTCGAATCGGTCCGCTACTACGGCGGGTTCCCGATGAGCGCGCATCACGTCATCGCCGGCGTGAAAGGGAAGCTGGAGAAGGCGGCATGACCTACATCACGAAGCCGAAGGTTCATCATCCCGCGCTTCAGCGCAACGCCGTCGGGCTCACCAGGCGCGACTACGAAGGCACGATTACGACGCTGTGTGCCGGCTGCGGCCACGACTCGATCACCGCAGCCATCATCCAGGCGTTCTGGGACTTGTCCATCGAGCCGCATAAGGTTGCCAAGCTTTCGGGAATCGGGTGTTCGTCGAAAACGCCGGCCTACTTCCTGCGCGAAGCGCACGGGTTCAACGGCGTACACGGCCGGATGCCGGCGCTTGTCACAGGCGCCAACGCCGCGAATCGGGACATTACCTACATTGGCATCTCGGGCGACGGCGACTCGCTGTCGATCGGTCTCGGGCAGCTGTGCCATGCGATTCGCCGGAACGTCAATGTCCTCTACATTCTGGAGAACAATGGCGTCTATGGCTTGACCAAAGGGCAATTCTCCGCCTCCGCCGATCCCGGATCGCTCAACAAAAAGGGGGAGGAGAACACGATGGACGCCATCGACGGCTGCCTCCTCGCGCTCACGCTCGGCGCGACCTTTGTTGGACGCGGCTTTTCCGGCGACAAGGCTCAACTCGTGCCGATGCTGAAGGCGGGGCTGAAGCACCAGGGATTCGCCTTCATCGACGTGATCTCGCCTTGCGTGACGTTCAACGACCACGAAGGTTCGACCAAGAGCTACGCCTACACACGCGAAAGGAACGTTGAAGTCGTGCAGGCTGACTTCGTTCCGCCCGCAGCCGCGATTACAACGGAGTACGACGCCGGCTCCGTGCGCGCCGTGATGATGCACGACGGCAGCTGGGTCCGACTACGGAAGATTGCCGAGGATTTCGATCCGACCGACCGCGACACCACCTATGCCTACATTCGCGAGCGCCAGAAGGCCGGTGAAGTCGCGACCGGCCTGCTCTACCTGTCGCCCGATTCCACGGACATGCACGAACAAAGCAACACCGTGGCGACCCCATTAGTGCAAGTTCCCTACAGCGAGCTCTGTCCTGGCGGCGCAGAGCTGGAAAAGTTGCAAAAGAGATTCAGATAGAGTTTCCAGTTCCCAGTTTCCAGAACGTCTTTTTATTACTGGAAACTGGAGACTGGCAACTGGTCACTGACAACTGCACGGAGCTTGACATCGGCGTTTGGCGGGCGTAGCTTCGCCGTCGCGGATGTCCTGGAAGTCCCTGAAATTCGTTCAGGACACTTGATTGACTTAGGAGGAGGTTCATTGATGAGAGGGTTCCTTCGGTACTGCGCAGCCGCGCTCGGCTGCGTGCTGCTGACGGCATTGCCGGCCGCAGCGCAGTTCGACCGAGGCCAGATTTCGGGCACCGTCAAGGATGCCCAGGGTGGAGTGGTTCCTGGCGTGACTGTGTCGGTCACTAATCTCGATACGCAGTTGACGCGCACGACGGTCACCGATTCGTCGGGATACTTCACGATTCCAAATCTGCCGAACGGCAAGTATGACGTGTCTGCCGAGCTCCAGGGATTCAAGAAGGCCCTGCGCCAGAACGTCACACTGGACGCCGGAGCGGCACAAACGATCAACATCGCGCTCGAGACGGGCGCGCTCACCGAAGCCGTGACGGTCACGGCCGAGGCGACTCCGCTTCAGACCGACGTCGCCGTTCGCAAAACCGTTGAAGCGAAAGACATCGAGCTTCTCTCGTTCTCTGGCCGCAATCCGTTGGGGGTGCCAGCCTTGAAGGCCGGCGTGATCGGCGGGAGCTTTAACAATTTTGGTTTCGCCGCGTTTTCCAACGGCGGTTTCAGCATCAACGGTGGTCGGCCCGAAGAGAACGCCATCTATATCGATGGGGCGATCGGCGTCCGCACGCGATCCGCGGGAGCGATTATCGGAACCCAGAACGTGGATGCGGTCCAGGAGGTTCAGGTTCTGACCGCCAACTACATGCCAGAATATGGCCGCGCGAGCGGCGGCCAGATTCGGTTTATCTCGAAAGCTGGGAGTTCACACTATTCCGGCAGCGCATCCTTTTTCATGCGCGACGACAAGCTGCAAGCGAACACGTGGGCGCGCAATCGCAGCCCGAACGCGCTCGAGAACTCGGGCCCCGCGCCGTTCAACCAGAAGCAGTATGGCTACTCGGCGGGTGGCCCCATCCCTGGCTCGATGTTCAAGGACAAGGCCTTTTTCTTCGTGGCCCAGGAATGGGTGAACTTCTTCGCGGTGCAGACCAACACCGCCACGGTCCCCACAGAGGCGATGCGACGAGGAGATTTCAGCGAGCTGTTGAACCCGGCCAGCGGCTTCTATTCGACGGCCAAGATCATCAGAGATCCCACGACGGGACAGCCGTTCCCAGGGAACATCATTCCTCCGGAGCGTCTGTCACAGAATGGGCTCGCGATCATGAATCTGTACCCGCTCCCGACCCCGGGGTACCGCTCGGGCACCGCCAACGCGATCTTCAGCAGCGACAACCCGCAGGATCAGCGGAAGGACAATATCCGGATCGATTACCGGCTCAATGACAAGAACCAGTTCACCTACCGATATTCGAAGTACAACTGGAAGGCTGTCGACGCGTTTCGAGGTACGTTCCCGTTTGCGCGAACGGATTGGGACCGTCCAAACGGGACACAGAACTTCAACTGGACCAGCACAATCTCTCCAACCCTGATCAACGAATTCAGCTATTCCCATTCGCTCGATCAGGTCTTCATCAACGTGTTCACCGAGAGCGGGCTTCACAAACGCAGCCGCACCGGAATCAACTACCCGTACATCTTCCCGGAGAACAAGGAGATCGAGGACAAGATTCCGACCGTGAACATCGACACGTTCACCGGTATCGATGGCGGCCCCTATCCGTCATCCTCACAGGGCCCGATTCACCTCGTGTCGGATGCGACCACATGGGTAACCGGCCGTCACACATTCAAAGGTGGCGTGGCGATCGAGTACTCGGGCGAGGACGACTTCGACCAGATCAACGTCAACGCCATTCCCGGCGGCACCAACAACCAGAACGGGCAGTTCGCGTTCCGCGACAGTGGCACGGCGCGTACCGGCGTCGGCATTGCCGATATGGCGATCGGCGTCTTCCAGGACTACGCCGAGCTCGGTCAGCGCGCCTTCACCAAGTGGCGGTCTCTCGCAACCGACGTGTTTGTCCAGGATTCATGGAAGCCCCGCTCGAACCTCACCGTGGAAGGCGGGGTTCGCTGGGCGCTGTGGCCGCCATGGTATTCAGAGACCAACAACATCGCCAACTTCGATCCCCGCTTCTATAACAAAGCGACCGAAGCGATCATCAATCCCTCAACGGGACGTCTTGTGGGCGGCGATCGCTATAACGGGATCGTCTTGCCGGGCGACGGATTCATCGGCGACGCGAACCAGCTGGTGGCGGCGCAGGACCCGCGGGTCCAGGCACTGTTTCGAGGCGAGCCGCGCGGCTTCTCGGACACGCACTATAACGTGTTCGAACCCCGACTCGGCGCGTCGTATCAACTCAATAGGGCGACCATCGTACGGGCTAGCACCGGCGTCTTCCACAACCGCGTGACGCTGAACGATTCGACACTGCTCGGCGGGAACCCGCCGTTCCAGCCGATGGTGACGGTCTCGAATGGAAGCGTGGATAACCCCGGTGGTGCCGGCGGCTCCGCGGATCTGCCGTTCGGCATCCAGGGGCAGGATGTCGCTTTCAAGCATCCGACGTCGTACATGTGGTCTACCGGGGTGCAGCGAGAGGTGCCGCTCGGCTTCGTTCTGGACGTGACCTACGTTGGTCGTCGCGGGCTGTACCTGCAGCGTGAGCGCAACATCAACCAGCTGCAGGTGGGCACGCTGACCAACCCTGCCAACAAGGACGTCAACGTCGCTGCGCTGCGTCCGTACAAAGGTTACGGCGCGATTCGTATCAGTGAGAACGCAGGCTATTCGAAGTACAACAGCCTCCAGATCAGCGCCGATCGCCGATACACCAATGGGTTGAAAGTCGGCGTTGCGTATACGCTCGGGAATTCGCAGGACAACGCGAGCGACAAGCGCAACATCCTCTGGAACACCTACAGCGACACGAACTATTGGGGCCCGTCGAGCTTCGATCGCCGCCACGTGGCGAGCATCTACTACATCTATGATCTGCCGTTCTGGCGTGACGGCGGGTCGGTGATGAAGAGCGCGTTGGGTGGTTGGCAGATTTCGGGAGCCACCTTCATGCGATCGGGGACGCCGTTCTCGATTACCCGCAGCGACGACATCGCCGGCGTCGGCGAAGGATCGAATGGACAGCCAGTTGATGTGGTCGGCGATATCTATGGCAACTCCAACGGAAAATTCTCCGGCGGAGTGGTGAACGGGGTCGCCACGGACCAGAACTTTGTCTTCAACCCGACGGCATTCGCATCGCCGAAGGCCGGGACGTTCGGCAACGAGACGCGAAATCTGGTACGCAACCCCGGCGACATGCAGTGGGACATCGCGTTCTTCAAGAACTTCGCGCTGGCAGGGAAGAGCAAAGTGCAGTTCCGCACGGAGATCTTCAACTTCCTGAATCACCCGAACCTCAGTGGTCCGGAGAGCAATCCGACGAACGCGAACTTCGGCCGAAGCATCACCAAGGACACTAACCGCCGCGATATCCAGCTGGCGTTGCGGTTTTTGTTCTAATTGTCATCCGGGGGCTTCGTCCCCGGACCCCTAGCGCCGTCGCTCGCGGGGCCCCAACGCCCCGCTCGGCTCCAGCGGGCGCGCCTCACGGCGCGCTTGGTGTTGAGTATAAAGTGAAGGCCCGGCGTGGATCGTTCCACGCCGGGCTTTTTTCTGGAGGCGTAATGTCCCGTGCCGTGATCTCTCAGCGCATCGCGTTCGGTGTGTCGTTAGCTGCCGTGATGGTGGCAGTTCCGTTCGCGATGAAGGGTGGCGCCTTTATCCCGGGCGAGCCACCAAACGCGCGAGTCGAGGGACAACAGGCCTCAGCTCGCGCGCGCGCAGCGGAGCAGACGGCGCTCGACCGCTACGTGGCCGCGCCAGATCCGAGCTTTGCGTGGAAACCGCTGCGCGATCTCCCGGCGGCAGAAGGGATGACGGTCACGCTCCTGGAAATGACCTCGCAGAAATGGTTGACCGAGCAGGAGGTGGAGCGGCCGCTCTGGACACATTGGCTGACAGTGATCCGTCCGGCAAAGGTGACCAGCGACGTCGGGCTATTGTTCATTACAGGGGGGGCCGTGGATCGCCCCGCTCCGGCCCAAGCGCCCGCCTGGCTCGTCGAGGCCGCCCAGACGACCGGCACCGTGACCGCGGAGTTGCGAATGGTGCCGAACCAGCCTGTGGTCTTCAAGGACGATCCCGAACACAAGCCGCGATCCGAGGACGATTTCATTGCCTATACGTGGAACAAATACCTCCGCACCGGGGACGAGAAGTGGCCGGCTCGCCTCCCGATGACCAAGAGCGCGGTGCGGGCGATGGATGCGGTGACCGCCTTTGCCGCGACACCGCAGGGCGGAGGCAGCCGGGTCACCCGCTTCGTCGTCTCCGGCGCGTCCAAGCGCGGATGGACGACGTGGACGACGGCGGCGGTGGATACGCGGGTGATCGCCATCGCACCGGCGGTGATCGATATGCTGAACGTGGAACCTTCGTTCGTTCATCACTATCGCGCCTACGGCGAATGGTCCGAGGCGGTGAAGGACTACACGCAGCAGGGCATCATGAACTGGATGGGCACGCGGCAGTTTCGCGCGCTGATGAAGATTGAAGAGCCGTATGAATACCGCGAGCGGTTGACGCTTCCGAAATACATGGTCAATGCGTCCGGCGATCAGTTCTTTCTCCCCGATTCATCGAGATTTTATTTTGACGACCTGAAAGGCGAGAAGCATCTGCGCTACGAGCCCAATGCCTCGCACTCCCTGGAGAAGACCGATGCCCTCGATAACGTGCAGGCGTTCTACTCGATGATCGTCAAGGACACGCCACGGCCGCAGATTAAGTGGACGTTCGAGCATGACGGTTCGATCAAGGTGGTGGCCAAGGATCGGCCCGAGAGTGTCTTGATGTGGCGGGCCAGCAATCCTGACGCTCGCAACTTCAGGCAGGACAAGATCGGCAATGCATATACGAGTACGCCGCTGACGCCGAGCGGTCCGAACACCTGGATCGCCAGGCCGCCCGCGGCGGCAAAAGGCTGGACCGCTTTCTTTGTCGAGTTGACGTTTCCCAGCGGCGGGGCGCATCCGTTCAAGGAAACGAGCGGCATTCGCGTGCTGCCCGACACGTTGCCGTACGCGGCACCGAAGGCGGAACGTCCGTCCACCGCGCCCGCCGCGTCGCGGTAACGCGTCTGTGCTGCGCACAGATACAATAGTGTGGGGGTGTGAGCCTGAGTCGGTCTGAAGAACGCGTGTTATCGGCTATCACGGGGGCCGTTCGCCAGCGGCGCGCGCGCGAAACGAGCCGTCTGTTGTGGCGAATCGCGCCGGTTGTGGCCGCGGTCACGCTCCTGCTGTCGGTGCTCATTCGCTGGGTGCCGGCCTCGCCGTTGATCCCGTTGATCGTGCTGGCCGCGGCGTGCCTGGTGTGGTCAGCCGTCGCATTCGTGCGCCGCCGGGTTGGTCACCTCTCCGATCAGACGGCAGCGGCCATTGATAATGAGGTCTGTCTCGGCGGCGAACTTCGCAGCGCGGCGTGGTTCGCCGCGCACGGAACGACCGACGCGTGGGCGGACTTCCATCTGCAACGGGCTGCCAGCCACCTCGAATCGATTGATTTCGCCGAACACTACCCGCCCGTCCGGGCGCCGCGCATCAGGATTGCGACCGGCGCGATGATCGCGGCCACGATCGTCCTCACGGTGGTGTTTCCGCAGCGCCCGCGCGCTCGAGCAGCGACGGCCGCTACACCACTCCCTGCACCGGTGGTCCGGAAGGTTCCCGTTTCCTCCGTCGAGGGGTTGCCTGCCGAGCTTCCGCAGGATCTGGAAGAGTTGCTCACGGCGATCGAGAACGAGCAGCTCGCTGCGCTCCGGCCGGGAGACGCCGCGTTGCTGAACACGTTGAATACGCTGCAGTCGATCAAGGATCCGAAAGTGCTGGCGGCACTGGCACGTGCCCTGGCCTCCGACCGCATCCAGCTCGACGACACGGCGGCGATGAAGGACCTCGCCGACCGCGCGAAGCGCGATGCCAGCAAGGCGTCTTCCGCCGATATCCGTGATGCGCTCGATCAACTCGCCAAGAACCTGTCGAAGCCGGAAACGGACACCGACTCCGCGAGCTTCGAAAAGAGCAACGACAAGGAGCAAGAGGGTAGTGTTGACCTCGCCGGCGCGACGCAGTCAACTCGCGATACCGATGCAATCGCAGGCGTTGGGATGATTGCGTTGTCGAAGCAGGACTCGGCGCAAATGGACGCGCCCCCAGGCATCGGTGCCGGCGGCTCGTCCGGGTCACCGGACGGTGGCGGCACGATGCCCGATATTGCCACCGCGCTTCGTCATGAGATCGTCGAGGCCCATGAAGACGATGTGACCGGCGACGTGCATAGCGAGGAGCGGCGCAAGACCGAGCGAGGAAGCGCGGCAACGGCCTACACAGGCACTGCGGCCGGCCGATCGGATACGAGTCGTGCCGTCGCGCCGCCTCCGGTTCCCGAGACGCGGCGAGCCGGCGTCCAGACCTACTTCACCCGTAAACAATGACTGTGACCGCTGTCGCCGAATCCATCGATCAATTCAGGGATCGCTTTGCCCGAATCACGCACGAGGTGGCACGCCGCATCGTCGGCCACGACGACATCGTGAACGGGACCGTGACGAGCCTGCTCGCCGGTGGCCACGTCCTGCTCGAAGGGATCCCGGGGGTCGGGAAGACCAGCCTGGTGCACACCCTGGCAGATGCGCTCCATCTCAAGTTCTCGCGCATTCAGTTCACTCCCGATCTCATGCCGGCCGACATTGTCGGCACCAACATCGTGCAGGAACATTCGCACGGCGGCACCTACTTCGAGTTTCAGCCCGGGCCGATCTTTGCGAACGTCGTGCTGGCAGACGAGATCAACCGCGCGACGCCGAAGACGCAGTCGGCGCTGCTCGAGGCCATGCAGGACGTCAGCGTGTCGGTGGGAAAGACGACCTACGCGCTCGAACAGCCGTTTCTGGTGATGGCGACACAGAACCCGATCGAGATGGAAGGCACATATCCGCTGCCTGAGGCACAGCTCGATCGATTTTTCTTCAAGTTGAAGGTGACGTATCCCGGCGAAGAAGCATTGCACCAGATTCTCGACCGGACCACCAGCGTCGGCGACCAGGCCGTGACACGCGTGGTCGATGGCCCGGAGATTCTGGAGATGCGCCGCGTCGCTCGGGCGGTGCCGATTGCACGCCCGGTTCAGGCCTATGCGATCCGGTTGACGCTCGGATCGCATCCGACCTCTCCTTACGCGACACCGCTGGTGACGAAGTACGTCCGCTACGGCGCGAGCCCGCGTGCCGCGCAGGCGCTGGTCCTTGCCGGCAAGATCACCGCAATTAACCGTGGTCAGGCATTTGTTTCGATCGACGACATCCGTGCGGCGGCACTTCCGGCGCTGCGCCATCGTATCCTTCTCAACTTCGAAGGCGAGGCGGACGAGGTCAATACCGACGCGATCGTGAACGAATTGATCGCAAGCATTGCGACGGACTAGGGATTGAATCTGGAATCAGCGGCATTCACAGCATCGAAAAAACAGGAGAATGGAGAAGGGAGGAACTTGGTTTTTAAGAAGAATGTTTCTCCTCCTTTCTCCTTTCTCCTGTGATCTCTTGACTGAAACTGACGCTCGGGTATGGCTCTCCGCTTCGAAAACGACTTCCTCAAGAAACTCGAGTACCTGCACGTCGTCTCCAAACGCGCGCTGGCCGGACAGAACCGCGCCGACCGGCTCTCGCCGAAGCGGGGCCGCGGGCTTGAATTCGCCGATCATCGCCCGTACGCCGCCGGCGACGACTACCGGCATATCGACTGGAAAGCGTATCAGCGGCTGAACCGGCTGCTCCTTCGTCTCTTCGATGAAGAGCGCGATCTCTCGATCTATCTCCTGCTCGACGTCAGTCGTTCGATGGCCGAGCCGGCAAAGTTCGACATGGCTCGACGCATTGCGGCGGCCTTGTGTTACGTCGGGCTCGCGCACCTGGACCGGCTTACGATCATTCCCTTTGGCGCCGAACTGAGGCGCGAGTCGTCTCCCGGTCGCGGAAAGGGGCGCATCTTCCGCGTCTTCGAGGCGCTCGAGCAACTCGAGGCGGGCGGGCCAACCGATGTGCGGGCCGCGTGCAAAGCGTTCGCGTCCAGACCGCGCCAGCTTGGACTGGTCGTCGTCATCTCCGATTTTCTCGAGCCGGGCGTTGCCGCTGTTGAAGGCCCGCCGGTGGTCACGCCCACCGCGGGTGCTCGCGATGCGGCCGGCCCGCAAGCAGGGCTGAAAATCTTGCGAACGATCGGGCATGACGTCTTCGCGGTCCACGTGACGTCCGAGCGAGATCGCGATCCTGGCGTGTTCGGCACAGTTCGGTTCGTCGATGTGGAAACAGGCGATGTCCGCGAGATAGAGGTGACACCGCGGCTGGCGGCGGCCTACGTGAAAGCCGCAGAGGCGCACGCGGAATCGCTCCAGCACTTTTGCGGCCGATACGACATCGGCTACGTCAGGGCGGATGCCGAGCGGCCATTCGAAGACGTCATTTTGCGGACGTTCCGGCAGGGACGCTTCCTCGCATGACGTTTGGTGCCCTACCGGCATGGGAGGCGTGGGCGCTCCTGGCGGGTGCCGGTGCACTCGCCACCGCGCTGTTTTTCATCAAGCTGCGTCCACCGCGGATCCTGATTCCATCGCTGTCGCTGTGGCAGCGGGTGCTCGGCTCGTCCCGCGAACTGACGCTGTGGGAGCGCATCCGTCGTGCCGTATCGCTGGCGCTGACGATTGCAATTGCCCTCGTCCTCGCGCTTGCCGTGTTGAGACCTTCGCGCATTGGCGGGGCCGCGGCCGCCGCGCGCGGCCGCACGCTGATTGTGCTCGACTCGTCGTGGTCGATGCGCGCGAAAACGCACGGACGCGGGACGCGATGGGATCACGCCATCGCGGAAGCGCGCCGGATTGCTGCCTCCAGCGATCAGGTCGCCATTGCGACGACCGCGGATGGTCTCGTGCAGGGGCTCACCGACGACTCGGTGCTCATCGAGGCGGCACTGGCACGGCTCGAACCATCGGCATTTGCGGACACGTCGTGGCCGACGGTCTCCGGCGTGCAGGCGGTGCACTTCATCACCGATGGAGCGGTTGCGCACCACATCGATCCAGCCGTCGTCCTTCACTCGGTGTTCGAGGCCGTCGACAACGTCGCGATCACGGCATTCGACGTGCGCTCGACCTTGACGGCCGGGCACCGCGGCACGGACTCGCAAGTCGCGAGCGCCTATCTCGAAATCGCGAACTTCGCCGCAAAACCGCAGACCGTCCACATCACGCTGTCGCGCGGCAAGACGCAGGTCGGGGAGAGCAACACCTCTCTCGCCGCAGGCGAAGCCTACCGGCAGGTTGTGCCACTCACTCGCCAGGGGGACGCCGCTCTCCACGCGCATGTTGACGCGCCCGAGAACGCCCTTGATGTGGACGACGATGGGTACGCGTGGATTGCTCGAGCGCGTCCTTTATCGGTCGTCGTGGTTGGCGATCGTCCGGAGTGGATCAGACGGCTCCTCGTCAACGACCCTGATGTCCGCGCGACGTTTGTTGCGCCCGCAGCATATAAAGACACGCACGAGGATGTGGCGATCTTCGATCGCTGGGCGCCAGCCGAGATGCCGGCGCATCCTGCACTCTATTTCGCGCCGCCTGACGACACGCCGTGGCTCGCTGCCAAAGATCCGAATGTCCCGCAGCCGCAGGAAGAGCGGCGTCCGCGGTGGGACAACCCCGGCGATCATCCGGATCTCCGCGGTGTCGATCCGGTCACGCTTCGGATCGATCGCGCACGCAACTGCGGCGCAGCAGACCTGACGCCAATTGCGCGGACGTCCCGGGGGATGCCGCTCGTGTGCGTCGGCGAGTCACCCGACCGCCGCCTGGTCGTCGTTGGATTCGGCGCCGCGGATTCGAATCTGGCGTCGGCACCCGCGTTCCCTGTCCTCGTGGCGAATGCACTCGAGTGGCTTGGACGTCCCGAGCTGCATGACCTGTCACTGCAGCCAGGGATAGCGCCGTTTTCCGTTCCGGTCCGGATCACCCGAGGCGACGGCGAATCAGTACCGCTGACGCGGATGACCTCTTCCGCCTTCGGGCTGCTCTCTGCTCCGGGGCTTTACACCATCGAGAGCGGGGGCGCGCGCAACACGATTGCCGTCAACGCAACCGATCCTCAGCGCTCCAATGTCAGCAGGACGACCCTGGCGTCTGGCACCAGCACGGCATCGCCGCCCACCCCCCTCGAACGGCCATGGTGGATCGCGTGCGCGGTGGTCGCGTTCGTGTTGGCCTTTGGGGAATGGTGGACCTGGCAGCGCCGCCTGACAGTGTGACGGCATGGTGAACTGGACCGCTCCTGGCGCGTTGTGGCTTCTCGCTTTGGTGCCACTCGTCTGGCTGGCGCCACTGGTTGCGCGGACGACGTTCAATCCGCGGCAGCGCGCGCTGCAGGCGGTCGCGCGTTCGTTGCTGCTGACCGCGCTCGTCTTCGCCCTCGCGCGACCGGTGCTCTCGACAAATGCCCCCCGACAGTCGATCGTCTATGTCGTCGACGTGTCGCACAGTATAGCGAGCCGCGCAATCGAAGATGCGGCGCACAGCATCGACCAAATCAACGGCACACTTCGTCCTGCGTGGTCACGCATCGTCGTGTTTGGATCGACGACGGCCACCGTTCCAGATACCGCGGCGCTGCGCCGCCTTGCCCCGATCGACGCCGCCGTCTCCGATCAGGTGGATCGATCCGGCTCCGACCTGGAGAACGCACTCAATGCTGCCCGCGGACAGCTCGCGCCGGATTCGACGCCGCGGATCGTTCTCTTCAGCGACGGGCGTCCAACGGGCGGGCGAGTCGAGAACGCGATTGCCCGGCTCACGACCGCGCACATCCCTGTCTATGTGGAACCTCTCACCGTGCGCTCCCTGGGCGACGCCTGGGTCGACAGGATTGATCTGCCCGAACGCGTGATTGAAGGCACCCCGTTTGTCACGACTGTCACCATCGGAGCGCAGCACGCGGCGACGGGGACTCTGATGCTGCGAGCCGACGACGAACTCGTCGCCACGCGCGAGGTCTCGCTGCAGCAGGGGTTCACGCCGGTTGAAGTCGAGGCGCGGATCGCCACTGCCGGCAGTCACGTGCTCCGCGGCCAGATCTCTGTACCGCGCGATCCCCTGGCGCCCAATAACACTCTGGAGTCGGTCGCGGAGGTGACGCCACGTGCGCGTGTGCTCTACGTGGAGGGTGCGCCGCGCAGCGCGCGATACCTGGCGACAGCCTTGAAGGACGCTGGATTCGATCCGGTCGTCAAGCCGGCGGCTGGGATGCCGACGACCGTTGCCGGATTTGATCCCTGGGACGTCGTGGTGCTCAGCGACGTCGCGCGTTCAGCAATTCCTGATGCGTCCGTGACCGCGCTCACGCAGTGGGTAGAGAGAGCAGGAGGCGGGCTGCTGGTTGCGGGTGGCGAATCGGTGTTTGGCGAGGCCGGCTACCAGAAGAGCGCAATCGAGAGAATCGCGCCGGTGACGTTCGAACGCAAAGACGAACCTGAAGTGGCGCTGGTGCTCGTGCTCGATCGCTCGTGGAGCATGGCGGGTCCTTCAATCGATCTCTGTAAGGCGGCCGCGCAGGCGGCGGTCGATGTGCTGACTGACAAGCAGGTAGTCGGGATCATCACTTTCAACGATCAGTACGACTGGAATGTCCCGCTCAGCACCGTTGGACAGAATCGCGCCAGCATCCGAGAGAAGATCGCCGGCATCGTCCCCTCCGGGCCGACCCGCATCTATCCGGCGGTCGAACAGGCGTACCTCGCGCTGCGAGCGACCAAGGCGCGTGCCAAGCACGTCGTCGTCCTTTCTGACGGACGATCGTTGCCAGACGATCACGAGACGCTCGTCCGCAAGATGGCGGACTCGCATATTACGGTGTCCTCGGTTGCCGTCGGGCCGGCCGCGGATCGCGAACTGCTGCACAACATTGCGGTGTGGGGCAAGGGGCGCGACTACACGGTGCAGAACGCGAAGGACTTGCCCGAGGTGTTTGTGAAAGAGGCGAAGAACGCCGCCACCCCGTCGTTCGATGAAAAAGCGATCACCCCGGTGGTGAAGGCGCCGGCGTTTCTCGGCGCAGTAGACGCGGCCCACGCGCCGAAACTGAAGGGCATCACCGCCACGGTTCTGAAGGATACGGCGCTCGAGGTCATGTCGACCGACGAAGGGGATCCGCTGCTCGCATTCTGGCCCATCGGTCTTGGACGCACGGCCGTGTTCGCCTCTGACGTCAAAGATCGATGGGCCGCCAACTGGGTGAAATGGCGCGGCTACGGTCCCTTCTTCGCCGCGGTCGTGCACGCTGTCGAACGGCAGCGGCCGCGACTCTTCGATCTCCACGCCACGCCAGGTCCTGTCGAACAAGGTCGCCGCGAGATTCATGTGTCATTGGAAGCACGCGATGCAAGCGGCGCGTACCGCGATCTGCTGCGGCCGGTGGTGACTGTGACGTCCGATCAATCACGCACCGCATCGGTGGTGCTTCGCCAGGTGGCCCCGGGGCGCTACGAGGCCATGGTGCTGGCCGACGCAATGCGTGCGGTCAGGGTGTCGACCACCGATTCGACCGGCGCGACGATCTCCCGAGTAGTGGTTGCCGATCCGGCGGCGGAGTACAGATTTCGTGCCACCGACGAGGCGCTGCTGCGGTCCATCGCCTCGGCGACGGGCGGGAGCTGGAAGCCGGAACCGTCTGAGCTGGCTTCTGCGCCGACCGACAAGCACAGCGAGCGGCGACCGCTATGGCCGGCGCTGACTATTGCGGCGGTGTGTCTGTGGTTTATCGATCTGCTGCTGCGCCGGATTCGCGTCTTCGAGCCGCGGGTCGCTGCAACTCCTGCCGTCGTTGGATCTTCCAGGTCACTGGATCTTCCACCTAAGCCGGAAGAAGATCGACGTTCGGCATCGCGAATCCGCGCCGGATGATATTCTCACCGCCATGAAATCAATTCTTACGCGTCGCGAGTTCCTCGAGCGCACGGCACTGATCGGCGCGGCGCTCGCGTGTGCTCGCCAGGCGGCAGCAGCCGGGACGATGTTCGTGTCGCTGAACGGCGCCGTCACGCGGGGCGTGAGCGGCGCCGATCGCGCACGACTCGCGGCCAAGGTTGGCTACGGTGGAGTCGATTGGGACTTCGGGCCGATGAAAACCGCGGGTGTCGAGGCGACGAAGGCGCTCTTGACCGAGTTGAAAATCATACCGACAATCGCGAACCTGCCGATGGCGCGGCCGCTGCCATTCAGCGGTGAACAGGCGGCGTTTCAGCTAGCCCTCACGCAGTTATCGGAAGACGCGGCATTCTCATCGGCGATTGGCTGCGACAAGATGATGGTGGTCCTGCCCGCCAGTAGCCCGCTGCCGAAGGACGAACAGCGAAAGATCGCGCGCGATCGCCTGGCCGCAATTTCTGAGGTGCTGCAGAAATCACACCTGCGTCTCGGCATCGAATTCCTCGGCGTTCAACAATTTCGAACGCCGCGGCCGGACGGGCCGCCAATGAATCCTTTTATCTGGAACCTGCCGGAAGCGGTCGCGCTGGCGAAAGACAGCGGAGCGAACATCGGAGTGATTCTCGATGTCTGGCACTGGCACCATTCGGGCAGCACCGTCGACGACATCCTGGCCGCCAGCAAGGATCGGATCGTTCACGTCCATGTCTCCGATGCCAAGGCGCAGCCGCCCGAAGAAGTCCGCGACAACCAGCGGTTGATGCCCGGAGAGGGCGTGATCAATCTGGTCGGATTCTTTCAGGCGCTGAAGAAGATCGGCTACGACGGCGGTGTCAGCCCGGAGCCGCTCGGCCGGGTGCCGCAGGAGATGTCCGCCGAAGAAGGGGCAAAG
>Ga0222622_10000434_pt1 | contig 15569 bp, 15 predicted proteins | sample PLM2_5_b1metaG_FD_177335 | JGI IMG/M metagenome (GOLD analysis project Ga0222622, IMG submission 177335) | Groundwater sediment microbial communities from an aquifer in East River, Colorado, USA - PLM2_5_b1 | ecosystem: Environmental > Terrestrial > Soil > Riparian zone | place: USA: East... | reverse complement strand
TCTTCACTCACGTCTTAAGCCTTGAGCCTTAAGCCCTAAGCCTTGAGCCCTGAGCCGTCTTGAGCCTTGAGCCTTGAGCCTTGAGCCCTGTCGTAGTTCGCCGTGACCGTCGTACTAATGCCGCCGCGCACCGAGAAGTCGCCGACCACTGTCATCCGCCGTGGTGCGCAAGCGGCGACGAGATCGTCGAGGATCTGATTGGTCACGGCCTCGTAGAAAATGCCCTTGTTGCGAAAATCAACCAGGTAGTACTTCAGCGCTTTCAGCTCAAGACAGCGCCCATCAGGCACGTAGGTGATGTCGATCTCGCCGAAATCGGGCAGACCCGTCTTCGGACAGACCGACGTGAACTCAGGGCATCGGATTTTGATCTCGTAATCCCGCTCGGGCGCCGGGTTGGGGAAGGTCTCGAGCAGCGGGGACGGCATGATCCGAAAATTGTAGCATTCCGGCCTAATTTCCTGAGTTAGCCGGACCCCCATCATTGACACCGCAAAACACCGCGCGCTAGGATGTGGCCTGATTTCATTGGTCCTTCTAATCGTTCCTTGGTGTGCTGGTTCTCCGGTATCTGCACACCAGGTCGGAAGGGTCCATACTTTCTCCGCTGCCGCCGCACGCGCGCGCGGCCGCGAGGCGGTTCCTAGAGAGCGCGCACCAGCAAGGGGAATAGCCGATGGCAGAGGCCCGCAGGATGGGCAAATCTGAACTCTTTTCGCACTTCGCCGATCGCTTCGAGGTGAAGCGCACGCAGGCGCGGGAGTTCTTCGACGAACTGACCACGCTCGCGGAAAAGGAGCTCAAGCGCTCAGGCGAGTTCGTGCTCCCCGGGATGGTGAAGCTCGTGGTTCAGAAGCGCAAGGCGCGGATGGGGCGCAACCCGGCGACGGGCGAGGCCATCAAGATTCCCGCCAAGACCGTCGTGAAGGCGCGGATCGCGAAACAGCTCAAGGACGCTGTCCTTCCTCGAAAGTAAACCCGACAGCAAGATTGTGGCTTCCGCGTGCGACGGAAGCACCATCTTCGGCCCCTGGCGATGCCTCACGGGCACTGCGCCAGCGGGCCGATTCTTTTTGTGAGCTAGGCCGCTTCGGATGTCCGCGCGGCGAGGATACGGCTGTAGACGGTCGCCGGCGCCAGCCGCTCGACCTTCGACTCGAGACTCATCATCGAGTCGTCGTCGAGAATGATGCGATCGGCGGCGTCGAGTACCACCTCGCAGCTGAAACGCTGCGCGCCGCGGGCCGTTTTCAATTCATAGAACCGCAGCGGATAGCCGACCCCGTCCACTTCGATTTCAATCGCCTTGACCAGTTTCCGATCCATGGTTCTCGCCCCCTTTGAATTTTGATTTCTCTAACCGGCCACGAGCATTGGCCTGGCCGCCGTTCGCGGAAATTCGAGCACAAAGGTCGTGCCTTTTCCCACTTCGCTGGCCACGGAAATCGTCCCGCCCAGCTGCTCGACAATCTTCTTGGAAATCGCCAGACCCAGACCAAGGCCGCGGCGCTTGGTGGTGACGAAGTCCTCGAAGATTTGCCCGAGCCGCTCCGCCGGGATCCCGCAGCCGGTGTCGTAGATGCGTACCTGCACGCGCTCGCCGCGCGCCTCGCTGGCGACGACGATCAGACCGCCAGGCGCAGTCGCCTGGATCGCATTCAGGATCAGGTTGCGGTAGACGCGGCCGAGCGCGAACACATCACCTTCGATATACATCGTTTCCGGGCTGAGTTCGGTGCGAAGCGTGAGGCCTGCGGTTTCGGCATGCTGCTCCATCGCCTCGGCCGCATCGGCAACCGTGCGATTGAGATCGACGGGAAACCGTTCGAGCGGAATCGGCCGCGCGATGTTGCGCAGATCGTCGAGCACCCGTTTGATGATGACCAGCTCCCGCTCGACCGTCCGCTTGAACGTCTCGCGATATTCCGCGTCCTCGAACATCTTCTGAATCAGCTTGCAGCTGTTGCCGATGTTCTGGATCGGATGCGACAAATCGTGGACGAGCCCCGCGGCGATGCGCCCGAACATCGCCTGCCGTTCCTGCTTTCGAATTTCTTCCTGCAGCTCGACGAGGCGATCGGCCATCGAATTGAATGCATCCCCGAGCTGACGAATTTCATCCTGCCCTGATAAGACGACGCGCTCGTCCATGCGGCCGTCGGCAATCGCCCGAGTCACCCGGGTCAACGCAAAGATTCGCTGGATGAACGATCGCCCCCACACCCAGCCGAGGATGACCGTGCCGAGGAGCGCAAGGCTGATTGCCTCAAATAGCTGAATCTTGAGCGACCGCGACAGCGCGAACGCATCGTCGGTTGGCTGTTCGACGATGACGGTCCAGCGGGGATTATCGATGGCAGCTCCAACGGCGAGAAGCTCTTCACCGCGCACGTTGTAAAATCTTCGCGATTCCGCCGCCGACTGAGCTTTGCGCGCATCGATGGCGTCGCTCGCGAGTTTCTGCTCTTCTTTTGTCGCCGGCGCACTCCGATCTGACCCGCGCCGCGGCACGATCAAATTTTTGTCGTTTGGGTTTCCGTGGGCGACGAGCCCGCCCTGTTCGTCGAGCAACAGGGCGTAGCCGTGCCTGCCAACCTTGATCCGATCGACGGTACGCCACAACTGCTCGAGCGAAATTTCGGCGATGACGAATCCGGCCTGGTCAGTGCCTCCGGCCAACGGAATCGCCATCGTCGTCGTCGGCAGCGCATCGGTGTCGATATAGGGCGTCGCCACGTAAAAGGGAGATCGGGTGCCGTTTTCGGTTTCTGCTGCGCTGGGGACTTTGAGGCTGGACGTTCCGACGCGACTGCTCGCGATCAGACGTCCGCCACCATCGAAGACCGCAATCTCGCGAAACTCTGGGAAATCGAGCACGTGGTTTCTCAGGATCTGCTCCTGCTGCCAGTGCTCGAGTTGCGTGCCGCGGATCTGTGTGCCGATGGACGCCAGCACTCGATGGCTATCGTCAAAGTACAGTTTGATCTGTTCAGCGATCTGCTGGGCAACCGCCTGGTTCCCCAAGCTGACCGATTGTTCCGTTCCGCCGGTCAGCTTGCTGACTGATATGAGTCCATAGACGAGCAGTGGAAGAACCGCGGCTGTCGCGATCAGGAGAACGAACCGGCCGGTGATTCGCTTCATCGCGAAGCTGTCTTCGTGGACGCCACCTGCCAGCGCCACATGTTCCCGAAGATGTCCGGATCGCTTGGGTCGCCGACATCGAACCGCTTATCAACGGCCCTGGTGAGCTGTGTCCAGGCGATGAAGACCGCCGGCACGTCATCGTAGAAACGCTGCCGCAAGTCGCCGATGGCAGCGCGGATCTGGTCGTCATCCTCATCACGCGCCTGGCGTAGCCGGTCGAGTACCGCGTCGGCGCCGCTATACCCGGTGTTCTGCATGACTGGCCCGAGTGCGCCGTTTGGAGAGTGCCAGAACCTGTACGTCCATCCGGCGTCGCGCCCGCTGGTAAGTTGAAACAGGTACGAATCGAAGTCTCCCTTGCCAAGTCGCGCGACCATCTCGTCACCCTTCAGGCCCTCGAGCACGAGATCTATTCCGACCGCGGCGAGCTGGCGCTGCAGCAACAGCCCAATCCGCTCGTAGAGGGGTTCCTCGTTGAAGAAGATGCAATTCAATTGAAAACGACTCGCCCTGCGACCTGCGGCCGCGGGGCGCATCGGAAGTCCCGCGGCGTCGAGTCGAACGCGGGCCGCGTTAGGATTAAACGGCTGGCTCTGTGGGGAGCGATTGTACGCCCAGTGGAATGGCCAGACTGGATCATTGGCGTCCGCTCGCTGGCCGCGTCCGCGCATACCCTGCGACACGATCTCCTCTCGATCGATCGCATCCGATATCGCGCGCCGCACTTCGACGCGTGCGAGTATCGGATTGCGGACGTTGAAAACGAGTGGGACGTAGAAAGGCTGGATGGAGGGCAAGATCTGGAATCTGGCGGCACCTTCCAGAAACTCGACCGATTCCTTGTTGATCTCGAGCGCCATGTTGACGTCCCCACGCATCAACCCCACCCACGCGGCGCGCGGAGTGGCGTAGGGGACGAACTGGATCCGGCTGATTCCCGGGAGTCCGCGATAGTAGGAAGGATTGCGAACAGCTTCCAGGCCGGTCGTGTTGGGGACGAGACGAAATGGCCCAGTGCCGATGTTCGGCTTTCTGTCGTCCACCATCAGCAAGCCGGCCAATGCCGCCGGAAGGAATCCGTCAGGCCGGCTCAAATGAAAGACGATGGTTCGCTGGTCAGTAGCCTCGACACTGTCCACGGCTTCGAGGCCGAGCGTGTCCTCCTTCGGAATCTGCTGACGGATGATTTCGACCGCGAGCGCAGCGGTCAACGGCGTGTCGTCGTGAAATCGAACATCCGGCCGGATGTTCACTCGAAGAGTGCGTCCCCGATCCTGCCAGGCCCAATCGGTGGCGATTCGAGGCGTCGGCCGGCCTTGCCTGTCGATGGCGACCAGACCTTCCGCAAATAGGAACGATCTGAGCACTCGCCGCGCCTCGCCGCTGCCGCGTGCCCCTATTCGGAGTGTCGCGTCGGGCTCCGCTGCCGGAGTGCGAGCCACGCACCCCGATGTTATGAGCGATGCATAGAGAGTGACGAAAAGGCAAACCGGTGCCGTCGCGGTGGCGATCCGCCGCCACGGCGTATTTCCGAGTCTCAGGACGGCACCGTCCCTTGAAGCCACATTACCGACTGTATCGGCACACTCGCTCCAAAACCAGAGTGCTGCCGCCGCCCGGAGGCGCTATTTCCGCGGTTCGGGGAGCTGCTCGACGATGAACGCACAACCGTTCCCGTCGCTGGGCTTTTTTTCCGCTTTCTTGATGACGTGAATCTTCATTGTTCTACCCCTTTTTGGCGTTATTCAGAACGCCCGCTATTTGCGTGGTTCGGGAAGCTGCTCGACGATGAATGCGCATCCGTTGCCGTCGCTCGGCTTCTTTTCTGCCCTTTTGATCACTTGGATTTTCATGATGTGCTCGCCTCCTCGGTGAACTATGGTTGTGACAACCGGTTAGCGCAGGTCGACAGCGACGTCGACGAGCCAGGGGCGGAGCGTGCCCTTCTTCTTGGGTTCCTTGCGATCGTTCTTCATAGCCTTCTCCTTGTTGTTGCCGTAAATCCGCTAGTTGACAGTCGAAGTCTCGCGTCGAGCGGCATCGCGCGCGAGTGACACCACGCCGGCCTCGAAGCTGGACTTGTGGCAGTTGGGCCGGTTCATGTTTCCAAGTTCTGTGTGTGCCGCGACCGAGCAGCCGCCGGCGCAGACCGGTATAAAGGCGCAGTCGTCGCACTCTTTCCACGCGGCGAGCGCTTCAAATCGAGTGGCGGCGTGCGCGCGCCAGTCTTCCTTTCGCCCGTCGATGTGCCCGGTCGAGAGCTTCGGGTCGCCTGTAAATCCCGGACAGGCGTACAGCGCGCCATCCGGGCCGATCGTGTGCGCGTGCTCGCGGTGAATCTCGCACGGCCCCATGTGCACGCCGTCGACGGTCGAGAAGCCGCGCTTCTTCGTCTCCTCGCGGAGAAACGACATCTTCTCGTCGAGGAAATTGCACTGGTCGCAAATGCTGGTGCCGCCGCCCGCAGACGTCATGCACGTGCCGTTCAACGGCTTGCCCGACGTGCTCACGGCGGTGAGCGGAATGATCCCCTTCGGCTGTTCCGGCCTGGGTTCCCGGATGACCGGCTTGAACGCCACGCGCGCCAGCTTGTCCGCAAAGTCCTGCTCGCGCAGAAAATCGAGCAGCGCCGGGTAGCTGTCGACGGACGTCTCGTCGAAGTTTCCGCCGATCGAGATCCGGCATTTGCCAGCGACCCGCCGCACGTTTTCGATGATCTTGTCGAACGTCCCCTGCCCGCCGCGGAGCGGCCGCATGCGGTTGTGCGTGTCGTGATCGCCGTCGAGCGTGACCTTCACCGCGTTCAGTCCGTACGGCGCCAGCCGATCGACGACTTCAGGGGTGAGCAGAAGGCCATTGGTAATGACGTTCACGTGCATGCGCACGCCTCGTTCGTTCGACACCTTCCAGAGTTGCTCGGCCAGGTAGTAGGCGACGGGAAGATTCAACAGCGGCTCCCCACCAAATAGCGTGAGCACGAACGTTTCCGGCCGCAGCGTGTCGAACCGTTCCCTGGTCCACTCGACGACGCGTGCCGCCGTCTCGAGCGTCATCTTGGCGGCGAACTTGTTGTAGTCGCCGTGGTCTCCTTGAAAGCAGTAGTCGCACGCGAAGTTGCACTGCAAGGTCGTGAGGACGGTGACCCGCAGCTGGTCGTGGCCATGCCGGATATTCCGGAAATACTGTTCGAGCTTCTGCCGTTCTCCCTCGCGATCGCGGACGATGAAGCCGTGCTCGGTCAGTGTTGCGAGTGCCTCGCGCTCGTCGTCGGTCTGGGGTACGTGATCCTCGCGGATCCGGTCCATGAGGTCCGCGACATCACGCGACACGATCAGCTGCGCATCGGTGAACGTGTTCATCAGGAACACGTCGCCACCGCTCTCGCCTCGGTCGAGCGGCACACGGACGTTGAACATCGAGGCTCGCATGGGGTCTCCTAACGCGCGACAGTTTGGAAAACGGATTGACTCGCTCGGAAGGCCACGATTCCACGCCGGCCATCGGGGATTGGAAATTGCAACGGGTATTCCGACACTACCCCATCTGTCCAAAGAGTTCCTTCAACCGACCCAAGGCTCAGCCCTAGGCCGGAAATACAGATCTGTTCGACTGACTCTTTGGTACCGTGTCATGTGCGCGGAACCGACGCACCTGCCACGATCTGCGCACAGAGATCGGCCAATGGATTGGCCGATCAGGCTAATGGATTGGCCGGTTTGTTGACGATCTTAACCGCGAGCGGCTCGCTCACGCGCCCCGCAGCTTACGGGCAATCTCGCGAAGATCGAGGCGGGACATCTTGTGTTTGAGCGTGCTCAGGGGGATACCAAGATAGCGCGCCGTCGCGGTCACGTTCCAGTCAGACTTCTCGAGCGCGCGCAGGATGAAGTTGCGCTCGAACGTGTCGCAGGCCTCCTGGAAGAGCGCGTCGCGCGCTGTTGGTCCCGAATCGAGTTTGGCGAAGTGGTACTCGAGCGGAAGATCCTCGTCGGTGATCCATTCCTTGTCGCTGACGGCGACCAGCCGTTCGATGAGATTCTCCAGCTCGCGAATGTTGCCGGGCCACCAGTACGAAGCAAGGATCTTCAACGCCGAGCCGGAGATACCCCGGACAGGTTTTCGAAACTTCGTCTTGTAGCGATCGAGAAACAGCCGCGCGAGTTCCGGTAGATCCTCGATCCGATCGCGCAGCGGGGGCATGCGAATCGGGATCACATTGATCCGGTAGTAGAGATCCTCGCGGAAGCGTCCGTCCTTGACCGCCTTTTCCAGATCCACGTTGGTCGCCACGACCAGCCGGAAGTGCGTCTTGATGGGCTTCGTGCCGCCGACGCGCTCGATCTCCCCTTCCTGAATCGCTCGCAGCAGTTTGGCCTGCAGGTCGAATCGCAGATCGCCGATCTCGTCGAGAAACAACGTGCCGCCGGTGGCCAGCTCGAATTTTCCGAGCTGCTGCTTATGCGCGCCGGTGAAGGCACCTCGTTCGTGTCCAAACAGCGTGCTCTCAACCAGCTCGTGGGGGATAGCCGACAGGTTCACCGCGATGAACGGCGCATCGCCGCGGCCCGACTCCTTGTGCAGGAGCCGCGCGAGGAGCTCCTTGCCGGTGCCGCTCTCTCCGAGGATCAGGACGGTCGCCGAAAGCTTGGCGACTTTCTGCACCAGGTCGACGATGTCGCGAATCTGCCGGCTTGGGCCGATCAGGAACTCGCGCTCGCTCTGTTCGGCGATCTGCGCGCTGAGCGTGATGACCTGCCTGTTCAGATCCTGTCGCTCGCACGCGTTGCGAACGAGCGATCGCAGTTCGTCGTAGTCGAAGTTCTTCGTGATGTAGTGATAGGCGCCATGCTTCATCGCCTGCACCGCGGTCTCGACCTCGTTGATGGCCGAAATCATGATGCACTCGACCAGGCTGTAATTCTCCTTGACGATACGAAGGACATCGAAGCCGCTGATGCCCGGCAGGCGCACGTCGAGCAGGATCAGATCGATGTCTTCCTGCTTCAGGAGCGTGAGGGCCGCTTCACCGCTGGCGACAGTCAAGACGCGGTAATCCCGCTTGAGGATGGCGCCAATCGTGTCGCGCATCCCCTGATCGTCGTCGCAGATGAGAATCGTCTTCGAGGAGGCCATGGACGAGGATCACCGATTGTAGCGCGATTACGCGCGGCCCCGTCCGAAGCGGGGCCGGTTTCGCTTGTGGCTGCCGTGTTTTCTTTGTAAGGTAAATCGTTGTGCTCGCGTGGGTTGTTGCAGGCAGTGGGCTCGTGATTGCGCTCGTCGCGGTGGGGCTGGCCCGGCGTGTCTCCCGACGGCTTGATGTGTTGACCCAATCGTATTGGGATCTCCGGTATGAGTACACCCGGCTTCGCTCGCAGGTGTCCCGGCTCGATCCGGAGAGCGGCGAACCGGAACCAGCGCCGCCGCCGGCCGCTTCAGCGACCGTTTCCTTTGTCCCGCTTTCGACGATCAGGAAGAAAGACAGGTAGATGGCCAACGAATACGACGTGGTGGTGATTGGATCGGGTACGGGCGGCTACGTGGCGGCGATTCGCGCCGCGCAGCTGGGCCTGCGAACGGCCGTCGTCGAACGAGCACCCGTCCTCGGCGGCACCTGCTTGAACTGGGGCTGCATTCCCACGAAGGCGCTGCTCGAACACGCGCATTCGCTCAAGATCGCCCAGGACTGGAAAGAGTGGGGCTTGACGCTCGGCGATGCGGCGATCGGTCTCGACATGGCGCAGGTCCAATCGCGCAAGGACCGGATCGTCAAAGGCCTGACCGGCGGTGTCGAGCTGCTGTTCAAGAAGAACAAGATTGACTGGATCAAAGGCAGCGGGCGCCTGGCGGGAAAAGGCAGTGTCGAGGTGACCGACGGGCAAAAGCAAACACTGACCGCCCGCAAGGAGATCATCGTTGCGACCGGATCGCAGCCGCGCAGCGTCCCCGGCGTGGAAATCGATCGCAAGCGAATCATCACCAGCGACGAGGCAATCGGACTCAAGGCGATTCCCAAGTCGATTGTGATCATGGGCACGGGCGCCGTCGGAGTCGAGTTCGGTTCGATCTTCCGCCGCTTCGGAAGTGACGTGACGCTGATCGAACTGCTTCCGCGGATCGTGCCGGTCGAGGACGAGGCGATTTCCAGTGAGTTGGAGCGTTCGTTCAAGAAACAAGGCATCAAGGTTCTGACCGGCACCCGTGTAACGAGTGCGAAGGCGGGCGCAACCAGTGTTGATCTCGAAGCACAGACGCCGGATGGAAAAGGCCTCAAGCTGAACGCCGAATACTTGCTGGTGGCGACGGGCCGCGGTCCAGTCACGTCGGGGCTTGGCGCGGAGGAGGCGGGGCTGCGAATGGAGCGCGGTTACGTGCACGTCGGCCCCGACTTCCGGACGAACCTGCCCGGTATTTCGGCGATCGGCGACGTGATCACGTTCGACAAGCCCGGTCACCCGCAGCTCGCGCACCTGTCGTCCGCCGAAGGCATCGCGCTGGCCGAGAGGATCGCCGGAAAGCCGCACGCGTCGATCAACTACGATCAGGTCCCGGCCTGCACGTATTGCGATCCGGAAATCGGCAGCGTCGGCCTGACCGAGAATGAAGCAAAAGAACGCGGCTACGACGTCAAGACGGGATCGTTCAAGTTCGGCATCCTCGCGCGCGCGCGGATTGCCGGTGAGGTGGAAGGCTTCGTCAAGATTGTGTTCGACAGGAAGTACGACGAGATCCTCGGCGTGCACATGATCGGCCCGCGCTCAACCGAGCTCGTGGCCGAAGCGACGTTGGCAATCCGCCTGGAATGCACGGTCGAGGAGCTCCTCCGGACTATTCACGCGCATCCGACGATGTCCGAGGCCGTCGGCGAAGCTGCCCACGCTGCTCATGGTGGGGCGATACACGCATAATTAGCTACCAGCTCCCAAGCTGCCAGCTCCCAGCTCACGATGCTCGCCCGGGGCAAGCAGGTATTGAAGCTGAAGCCGGAAGCTGGAAGCTGACAGCCATCGCGCTATGTTCAAATACGTCATAGCGCACAAAGGCCAACCATGACCAACGTTGTGATGCCCCAGATGGGCGAGTCGATCGCCGAAGGGACCATCGTTCGATGGATCAAGAAAGTCGGCGATCCGATCGACCGCGATGAGCCGCTCTTCGAGATTTCTACCGACAAGGTAGATGCGGAGATTCCCTCACCCGCGGCCGGCGTCCTGACCGAGATCAAGGTCAAGGAAGGCGAAACGGTCGCCGTCAACAGCGTGGTCGCGACGATCGGGACTGCGGCAGAGGCGAGCGTGCCGGCACCGCCGTCGAACACCCTGCCAGAGGCTGCGGCAGGTCAGCCGGAAGCAGAAGTTTCGAGAAGTTCGTCCGACAACGGCACGGAGTCCCACGAAGGCGGCGACGCCGAGAGCCGCGAGGACGTACGACGTCAGAAGAGCTCGCCGCTGGTGCGCCGCATCGCACAGGAACATAAGGTCGACCTGAGCCAGATTCACGGAACGGGCTTGAGCGGCCGGGTCACGAAGCAGGACATCCTCGAGTTCATTGAGCAGGGAAAAGCATCAGAGCCTTCGCGTCCTGGCGATAGGCCCCCCGCTTCCGGTTCTACCGCGTCATCGCCGGCACCGACCTTCAAGCCTGGCGAGAACGTACGAATCGTTCCCATGAGCGTGATGCGCAAAAAGATTGCGGAGCACATGGTGCTCAGCGCGCATACGTCGCCTCACGTCTACTCGGTCTACGAAGTGAACTTTTCGCGCGTCGCGATGTTGCGGGAAAAGAAGAAAGCCGACTACGAAGCGGCAGGTGCGAAGCTCACGTTCACCGCCTTTATCGCCAAGGTGGCCATCGATGCCCTCCGGGAATTTCCGATCGTCAACGCGTCGATCGACGGCGACAACATCGTCTACAAGAAAGACATCAACATCGGCATCGCCGTGGCCCTCGAGAATGGCTTGATTGTTCCCGTCATCAGAAACGCGGATGAGAAGAATCTGCTCGGGTTGACGCGTGCGATTAACGACCTGGCGAATCGCGCGCGCAGCAAGAAGTTGAATCCCGACGAGGTGCAGGCCGGGACGTTCACGATTACCAATCCGGGAATCTTTGGCGCGCTGTACGGGCTTCCCCTGATCAATCAGCCGCAGGTCGCCATCCTGGGTGTCGGCACGATCGAAAAGCGCCCGGTCGTCATAGACGACGCGATCGCGATACGGCCCGTGTGCCACATGACACTCGGCCACGATCACCGGCTCGTCGATGGCGCCGACGCGGGACGGTTCCTGGCGTTCGTGAAAGAGCGGCTCGAGCACTTCGACGACGCGTGGATGTAAGGATGTCGCGTCCTCTTGAAGTCCACTGGCTTGGAACGGTTCCCTACGCTGAAGGGGTCGATCTGCAGAAGCGCCTCGTCGAGCAACGCAAGGCCGGCGCGATTCCAGATCAGCTTCTCCTGCTCGAACACCCGCCGGTCATCACGCTGGGTGTAAAGACGCGCGACGATCGCTCGCACATCGTGGCCGCGCCGGCGACATTGAAAGAAGAAGGCGTCGAAGTAGTCGAAACGGGACGCGGCGGGGACGTCACCTATCACGGTCCCGGTCAGCTCGTCGGCTACCCCATCATCGACCTCCGCCCGGATCGCTGCGACGTTCACCGTTACGTTCGCGATTTGGAAGAGATGCTGATTCGCGCGGTACTCCGGTTCGGCGTCACAGCTGCCCGGATGCCGGGGCTGACCGGCGTGTGGGTCGGCGACGAGAAACTGGCGGCCATCGGTGTCCGAATCGGCAGGTGGATCACCAGCCATGGCTTCGCTCTGAACGTCACCACAAACCTCGGCCATTTCGACTTCATCGTGCCGTGTGGGATCGCTGATAAGGGTGTTACGTCGCTTGGCCATTTGACCAAGCTTCTCGTTACGGTAGAGGCGGTGGTCCCGGCCGTCACCGATGCTTTTGCCGAGGTCTTCGACCGCATCGCCCTTCCTTCTTCCGCTTCATCGCCGATCCAGTCTCGCCAGTAAGTCTTTATGAATCAATAGATTCAAAGATTAGTTTCACAATTGGAATAAAGACGCGGCGATCGGGTGTTCTCTCACTTACGGAGGCCCCAGATGCGTCAGCCGGCGGAGCAGGAACTGATCGGCAGGATGCAGGCGGGGGACAGCACGGCCGTCACCGATCTTGCCTCGACGTACGGACCGCGAATCCACCAGCTTGCGTTCCGCTATCTCAAGAACTGGGAAGATGCCGAAGAGGTAACCCAGGACGTACTACTGAAAGTGCACCGGAAGATTGACGCGTTCCGCGGCGACGCGGCGCTGTCTTCCTGGATTTATCGAATTACGTTCAATACGGCGATGTCGCGGCTCAGAAACGGCCGCTTCAGCCGGCCGCACGAAGTTCCGCGACAGGACGACGCGCCGGAACAGTCAAGTCAGGATCCGGCGGACTGGTCGTCCCTCGCCGACGATCAGGTGATGCGCGCGCAAATGCGCGATCGACTGATCGAAGCGTTGACGCACCTCCCCCAGGTGTACCGGGTACCGGTGATCCTGCGGGACATCCAGGGATTGTCGACAGAGGAGGCAAGCGCGATTCTCCGCGTCAAGCCGCAGACGCTGAAGTCCCGCCTGCATCGAGGCCGCCTGATTCTGCGCCAGCACCTCGGAGCGTTTGCCGGCGGGCTCGCCCTGCACGGACGCGAAAGTACGCACTGAAAAGGTCGAAGGCCCTTCAGCTTTCAGCCTTCAGTCTTTCCCTTCCGTTCTCGAACCGCGTCCGCTCTTGACGCGTAAGGACCGGTTCGAGGACTCGGCGCACACCGTCAGGTCCGAGTTCCACCGGCATCGAGGTAACCCGGGCCCGTCCTACGCCGACAAAACACGAATGGGTCCGCCGTGATCCCACGATGATGGCTTCGACCACGCGTGTCGCCGCGGACGCGAGCGAGTACACGCCGGGCGGCCACAGTCCGGGAATTCTCGCGCTTAATGCGGCAAGCACGTGGGCAGGCAATCGTGCGGCAAGCGGTTGACCGTCGAGCGACGCCTCTTCCCACGCGATGACGGCATCTCTCGGCGGCACGCCGACAACGGTCAGTGCGACAGGGACGCCGGAATAATCCAGCGACAATCCCACCAGCGCGCGGAGACCGGACTCGAGCGCCAGGGGCGCCGATCCGACGATCCGGTTCCCGGGAATGTGAAGCTCCGACAGGGCGCGCTCGATTAACTCGCGCTGCGCGGCGCCCGCGCACACGATCGGCGCGGACGATTCGACGGCGACAACACGGCGTAACAGCGCCAGCCCCTCTTCCCCCCCGTACTCGCCGCTGCCTGAGGCGTCATCCGCCACCACGATGGCGGCAGCTCCGGCCACGGCCGCAATCGACCCTGCCGCACCGACCCGGGTGGCAAATCCATCGATCGGCGAGGACTGACGAATATCGAGAGCCTTCCCTTGCGCGATCCGTTCGTCGGAATCGATCAGCCGGATTTCGGGAACACGGTCGCCCAGCGCCAGGTGGTGCGTTAGCGCACCGCCGAGACTGCCGGCGCCGATAATTGCGACAAAGGACATCTGTTGGTATTTATTGGACGGGGTCAGACCCCCGTACACTCGATTATCCTAGAGCGATGTCCAGCGATTCCCAAACAATGGATCTCAGTCAACGCGTCGCGGTCGTGACCGGCGGCTCGCGCGGCATCGGTCTGGCGATCGCCCGAGCCCTCCTCGACGCGGGGGCCCGGGTCGCTATCACGGCGCGAACGACCGAGCACCTCGACGAGGCTCGCAAAGCTCTGGCGACAGGTGGCAACGGCCGGGCGGAGCGAATTCAGGCCGTCGTCGCTGACGTGAGAGATGCCGACGACGTGTCGGCCGCCATCGACGGCGCCGTGCAGCAGTTCGGCGGCCTCGACATTCTCGTCAACAACGCGGGGATCGGTATCTTTCGCCCGGTCGCCGATACCGACGTCGACGCCTGGCACGATGTGATCGAAACCAATCTCAGCGGCACATTCTTTTGCTGCTGCGCTGCGATACCCCAGATGAAAAAACGGGGAGGCGGCTGGATCATCAACATCAGCAGCCTGGCGGGAAAAAATCCATTTGCCTCTGGCGCTGCCTACTGCGCATCCAAGGCGGCGGTGAACGCGTTCAGCGAGGCGCTGATGCAGGAGGTCCGGCACGACAACATTCGCGTCAGCTACGTGATGCCAGGATCCGTCGCCACGGGTTTTGGCCGCGGCACATCACCCAGCGGTCCTGCCGACGACTGGAAACTGGCTCCTGAGGACGTTGCTGAAGTGGTGATGGATCTGATTCGACATCCAGCCCGCAGCCTCCCCAGCCGCGTCGAGCTGCGGCCGTCGCGGCCACCGAAGCGCTGACCGCCTGTGACGGAAATCGCGCACTACAACGTCCTCGAGCGGCTGGGCGAGACCTCGGCCGGCGAGCTGTTCCGCGCGCGCGATACAAAGGTCGGCCGCACGGTTGCGCTGAAGTTCGTCTCGGCCGAGATCTTCGTGGATGCCGCGACTCGCGCCGCGTTCTTCGAGGACGCGCGCGCGGCGATGGCACTCTCTCACCCCAATATCGCCACCCTGTTCGACGTCGGTGAGTACGAAGGCGACTGTTACCTGGCGTATGAGTTTGCGTCCGGGGTGACGCTTCGGCAGGAGTGCGAGGGCCGATCGGTGAATCCTCGACGGGTGATTGAGCTGTCGGTGCAAATCGCGGATGCGCTCGCCGAAGCACATGGGCTGGGCGTTCTGCATCGCGACCTTCGGCCTGACACCATCATCGTGACGCACAAGGGAAGCGCGAAGCTGCTCGAGTGCGGCATGTCGAGATGGACCAGCGGCGGCCGCATTCGCGTCGACGCGGCACGCGCGCCGCAGGACCTTCCGCCCGCAACCGTCTCAGTGGTCAGCTACATGTCGCCCGAACAGGTTCTTGGCGGCCCGGTGGATCACCGTACCGACATCTTTTCGCTCGGGGTAATCACCTACGAGATGCTGACCGGCCGCAACCCTTTCATCGCCGCGACCGCAGCCGATGCCGCGGTCAAAGTAATCTCGGCCGCGATTGCTCCTTCCCATGCGCTGTCGACGTCGCTCGGCGATCTCGACGCACTGGTGATGCGCGCGATGTCCAAGGAGATCGACAAGCGGCCGCAGAGCGCCGCCTCTTTTTCAGCGGAGCTGCGCGGCATCGGCGCAATTCTCGATGTGCGCGCGGGCATGGCGGGGCCGTCGGAGCTGCTCCCGATAGACGACGATCGCGGGGGTTCCGGAAAATGGTGGTGGATGGCGGCGGCAGCGCTTGCCATCGCCGGCCTCACCTGGTGGGTGGTGAGATAACGGACGCGAGCACGTCGCGGTCAATGTTCGCGCCAGACAGGACGACGGCGGT